>Ga0207130_1249_pt1 | contig 13494 bp, 14 predicted proteins | sample Alteio_BWMinHeat_16_FD_153545 | JGI IMG/M metagenome (GOLD analysis project Ga0207130, IMG submission 153545) | Enriched cells from forest soil in Barre Woods Harvard Forest LTER site, Petersham, Massachusetts, United States -... | ecosystem: Environmental > Terrestrial > Soil > Temperate forest >... | reverse complement strand
CCACGACGGCTTCGACGGCATTGTCGTTGAGGAAGTTGCTTATGTTGCCTTCCAGGAAAAGCCATTTTCCGCCCTTGGACTGGACCCGCATCCTGAGTCCCTGCACTGTTTGGCCGGGTTGAAGGGTGGAAAATGCTGCCAAGGCGGCTGCTCGGTCATCGGGATGGATGACGTTTCCGAAATTCATGGAGCTTATGTCTTCGAAACTATATCCCATGGTCTGCCGCATGGAAGGACTGGCATAGAGCAGGTCCCCGTTTTCCTTCCGCATGGTGATCATTTCGGCTGATCGCTCCACCAGAGCCCGGAATCGGGTTTCCATTTTCTGGGCATCTCGAAATTTTGCGTCGGTCTTGGCCAAGGTCTGTTCCTGCAAACGCAGCTTTTCTTCGCGTTCCAAAACAAGAATGTCAGTGATCAAACCGATGTCGAAGAATGCGATTTTTTTCAGAGCCATGAAGTTTTCGAAACCTTCCAAAGGCTCCTGCTCGAAATGCTTCATGATAATGTTGCCCAAGTTTTTTAATAGGCTGTGGTAGGCCCCCAAAAACAGTCGCGTATCGAGCCCTACATTGGCATAGAGCAGAGCAAGGTTCAGCCGGTGAAGTGCATAATTAAGGCCGTATTGCCCCCCCACCATGTCACGAAGGTGATTTGATTTCAGCACTTGGGCTTGTTGGACCAAGGCGGGGGAAGAAAACAAATCGTTTGTTTCCGGGATATTTTTTATAAAGTTGAAAAATCCATTCACGAGGGGCTCTATATTCTTCTCGACGACCGGCCTCAGTGACTGTATTCGGACTGCGTCATCAGGGCTGAAACCCACAAATGAAAGCCGTTTTAATACGTTGGCGTTGCTGAGTCCCAAATCTTTGGCCATAGCTTCGGCCGTTGCTGGACTTAATTCTTCGTTCATTAGTAAGACCCCATGTTTATTAAAAATTGGATGTGAGAAGGGTTATGGATCGTTTCAACGAGCTAAGTGTGTCAGGCTTTGAGAGGTCTTTCAATTCGAATAGCTTAATTCTAACCGGGGTCCGCGAGGCCGAAAAAAGAAAAGCCCGCATTTAGCGGGCTTTTCTAATTTTCGGGGACACTGAAACAGCTTTAGAAGCTGGAGTCTTGAAGAGTACGCAGAGAGGCTAGGGGCCTTTAGTAGCCTGGGCGTCCCTGCCCGGCTCCAATCACGATGAGGGTCACAATCACCGCCGTGACAACAATTGCCGCGACAACGATCCCGTTTCTGTGGCGGTGCCAGGGACGGTCGTCGTCGATGACCAGGATACGGTCCCCTGCGCTTTGAAGCAGCAGCTTGGGCTGGTTCAGAGCCGCCAATTCGGTCTTTTCGTCCATGCTGAGGACAGGGAGCCCGGCCCAGGAACGGCTGGGGATGCCTGCGAGAATCACTGACAAAAACAAGAGAATGGTCATGGATTTCATGGTGAACCCCTTAATTGTGGACTACACTTAGAACCTCTTCCCTCACCTTAATGGTTATTCAAAATGTTTTATTCCCGTTTTTCAGCACTTAATTTGACCTTCATTCTTGCTGCCATGGTGGGTTGCGTTTCCCTCGAACCAAATTCGTATGGAGGGACAAAAGCCTTATCGAAGCAAGCCGTGCGGCTTGAGCTGGAATGCCAGCGTCAGACCGCCCCGAACTTGTGCGGCCTGGCGGTCCTGGCTATGCTCACAAGCTATTATCAGCAGTCCATCCGAGTTTCGGAGCTTGAGGGTCTGCATGAGGAGGCCAATACCACGGATGGCATTAGCGGCGCTTCATTAAAAATTGTATTGGAGGAGGCCGGCTATTTTGTGACTGTTTTTCCAGGCAAGCTCGACCATGAAGTTTCAGGTCTTTACCACCATTTGGATTTGAAACGTCCGCTGATCATCATGACGGGCAGCGGGACGCGACATTATTCGGTTGCCGTTGGATATGATGAGACGAAGTCCCTGGTCCTGCTTCTCGACCCGGCGCTGGGGGCGATCACCGTTTCTAACGTTGAATTCATGCGGGAATGGGAAAAGGCGAACTATTTCACATTGCTGGCCATGCCAGATTTGAAAAAGAAGAATGGGTAAATGGTTGTCAGGAATTAATTTGTTGGAAGGATGATCGCATCGGGCATCAGAGTGGGATATTTTGTGCTAGTGGGCTTAGGACCAAGATTTAGGAGTTTGGGGATCAGGGGTTCTTATGCAGCTTTTGACGGACTTGGTCCCATGGGATGCCCGACAGGGGGTCGTTTTCATGGACTGCGAGGCGGAGGTCGAGTTCTTTTTCCTGATCGGGGGATAAGACGAGGTCTTCGGCATGGGAAGCGATGTCGTCCCAGAGGTCCTGGACAAGCTGGAGTTTTTCGGGGGTGCTTAGGTTTTGGATTTCATGGGGAAGCATGGTGGCTCCTGCAGGTAAGTTAAAATTATATAAGGGTTCAGGAGAGGGTTCAAAGGCGGAACCTTAGAGCCAGCCCCGAACCATGCCCTTACCTAATAATAGTTTGGCTATGGTTCGGGACCAATCGCTTCCCGTTAGATTCCGTTTGGCTGTGGGCCAAACGGACGCACTAAAGAAAAAGCCCCGCAAATGCGGGGCTTTTTCTTTAGTGGCGGAGTTGACGAGACTTGAACTCGCGACCTCCCGCGTGACAGGCGGGCGCTCTAACCAACTGAGCTACAACTCCATAGGCTGGCTTTTGATGCTCCAAAAACATCACTGTCGGCCTCAGGGAAGCAGGATTTTATCGAAAAAGGCGTGGTCCCACAAGAGCTTTTCGCGCTTTAAAACAGGGTGTATTGAGGTATATTTGGACGTTCTGCTTTGGAGGCCTCCGTGGCCATGTCGACGAATCTCTTGATAGCATTAGTCGCTCTGGAACATCTCTGGTTTGCAACACTGGAGATCTTTCTCTGGCGAAAGCCTCTGGGCTTGAAAGCCTTCCAGCAGACTGCTGAGTCCGCAGAGAAGACAGCTGTTATGGCCATGAATCAGGGCCTCTACAATGCGTTCTTGGCGTCGGGCCTTATTTGGTCCCTTTTGGCAGAGCCCCCATTTTCTTTCCATTTGAAGCTTTTCTTTCTGGGCTGTGTTGCCGCAGCAGGAATCTTTGGGGCAATGACGGCTTTGCGACAGATCCTTTGGATTCAAGGAGTGCCTGCAATATTGGCTCTCATATTCTTATTCTTGAGTTGATATGAAACGCTGTTGGATATTTTTGTGCCTGCTCGCCGCCGGCTGCGGAAGCCAAAAGACAGCGATCCCGCCACGCACCTATCATCCTGACATAAAGCTGCTTGCTAATCTCCCACATGCCGCATTTGCGCCCTTGCCCTTGGGATGCATACAACCAGCTGGCTGGCTGAAGGCGCAACTGCGAGTTCAAGCCGATGGCCTGGGAGGCCATATTGAGGACATTTGGCCGGACCTTGGGCTTAGCAACGCCTGGAGGGGTGGCAATGGCGAGGCTTGGGAACGTGGGCCTTATTATCTCGATGGCTTGGTGCCGCTCGCTTTTGAATTGCAGGATGAGGCGCTGCTCTCAAAAATGCAGGTATGGATGGACTGGAATTTGGATCACCAGAGGCCGGACGGTTCCATTGGCCCTGATAGGCCCAGGGATTGGTGGCCGGATATGGTTTTTCTAAAAGCTCTGGCCCAGTACGGGGAAGCTTCGGGGGATCCGAGGGTTCAGCCTGCCATCCAACGCTATTGCAGTTATCTTAAGTCGCGCCTGTCCCAGAGCAGGCTGGACGCCTGGAAGGCAACGCGGCCCTATGACGAGGTCGCGCGAGGCAAGGAGGATTTGGTCGGAAATTCAGACCGCTGGCAGTACTACCGCTGGACCGAAATGGTGCTCGACTTGCTTTGGCTTTATCAGCGCAGCGGAGACCCAGGCCTCTTGACACTGGCCCGCGAGATCAAGGCCCAAGGCTACGATTGGGAGGATCATTTTAAGCATTTCCGCTTTAAGGGAAAGACCGCGTATCAGGATCGATTTTTGGCAAGTCATGGGGTCAATAATGCCATGGGGATCAAGGCAGGGGGATTGGGCTGGGTTTTAGAAGGCAAGAAAGGCGCCTTGGAGGGCTTCGATGTCCTGAATCGCTGGCACGGCCAGGCCAACGGAGCTTTTGCGGCCGACGAACAGCTGGCAGGGGCATCACCCTCCCAGGGGACGGAATTGTGCAGCGTGGTTGAGGAAATGTATTCTTTGGAGACCCTCCAATGGAGCAGCGGGGAAGCACGGATCGGGGATGCTCTGGAGCGCTTGGCCTATAACGCCCTGCCAGCAGCCTTTGATGAGTCCATGTGGACGCACCAATACGACCAACAGGTCAATCAAATTCTGGTGAACGTTGCGCCGAGAGCTTGGACCAATAATCAGGACCATGCCAATATTTTTGGGCTGGAGCCGGAGTGGGGCTGCTGCACGGCCAATTTCCACCAAGGCTGGCCTAAATTCACCAGCCATCTTTGGATGTCCACGGCCGACGGCGGATTGGCAGCCATCAGCTACGCACCTTGCAGCTTGAATGTCCGCCTGCCCTCAGGGGTTGATTTGGGCATGGAAGTCTTGGGGGATTATCCCTTTGATGGGGAGGTGACGCTGCGCTTCCATTCACAGGTGCCCATCGAGATGCCCATCCTGCTCCGCATCCCCGCCTGGGCTAACTTTAGCAGCGCTGTCGTCGCTGGAAAAAGCTATCAAGGGCAAGCCGGGAGCTTCCTTAGAATTAAACGGACCTGGCGCGACGGGGATATTTTGAAATTGAATCTGCCCATGAGGCCCAGGGCCGAGGCCTGGCGCGGCGCCATGGTTGTCAATCGGGGGCCGCTTTTGATGTCTTTGGATCTTCCCTATGAAACCCGTTCGCTGGGAACTCAGCTCTGGTCCGACAAGGAGTTGACGACCAAGGGCGACTGGAATCTGGCCCTGGCGCTCAAGCTTGGTGAAGAAATTCCAGCCTCAGCGTTGGAATCCAGGCCCGCCTCCGGAAATGTTTACGACCGTCTCAGTGTCCCTCTGGCACTGACGGTGAAGGGGCGCAAGGTCATGAATTGGGAGATGACAGCCAATTCCGCAGGCGATCCGCCTGAAAAAGCGCAAGCGGAAGGCCCCTATATCCAGGCCCGCCTTATTCCTTATGGCGCTGCCAAGCTTCGGATCAGTGTCTTTCCCCTGCTTCCATAAGACCCTTGCGCCGGCGGGTTGAACTTGATAACGTTCTGCTTCACTATTTTCACTCGGAGCCAGCATGAAAGCCAAATTCGCCGCAGCTATGGCAGGATGCCTCCTTTTTATAGGAGCCTGTACCATGGCCCCAAGGTCGGACGAGGACAAAGCCAGCTATGCCATTGGAACCCAGGTCGGCACTAATCTCGAGAAAGTGAAGGACCAAATCAATCTCGGAAGCGTCACCGAGGGCTTGCAAGACAAAGTCTCGGGGAAAGCCTCGCGCGTCAGCGATGAGGACATGGGCAAGGCGATGCAGGCGGTCCAGGCCGCGATGCAGACCCAGGGCGGTCCTGCGATGGATGATGGCACCAAGGATAAGGCCGGTTACGCCATCGGAAGCCAGATTGGAGGAAGCCTGGTCCGCTTCAAGGATGACCTGAACCTCAAGCAGGTGGTTTCAGGCATCAAGGACAAGGCGACGGGAAAGACGCTGAAGATGACGGATGCCGAGATTTCTTCGGCCATGCAGGCCTTCCAGGTGAAGGCTCAGGCCAGCCAGTCTGCGAGCCAGAAGGAGCTTTCGGATAAGAATATCAAGGAGGGAGCCGCCTTCCTTGAAAGCAACAAGAAGAACCCTAATGTCAAAGTGACGGCCAGTGGCCTGCAATATGAGGTCTTGAAGGCGGGAAGCGGCAAGAAGCCTAAGGCCACGAGCACCGTAAGCGTTCATTACCGCGGGACCCTCATCGACGGCACGGAATTCGACAGCTCCTACAAGCGCGGCCAGCCTGCGGAGTTTCCGGTCAACGGCGTCATTCCGGGGTGGACGGAGGCATTGCAGATGATGGGTGTGGGTTCCAAGTGGCGTATTGTCTTGCCGGGAAATATTGCTTACGGCGAGCGTGGCGCCGGCGGTCAAATCGGGCCCAATGCGGTCCTAGTCTTCGAAGTGGAATTGCTGAAGATTGTGAAGTAATTTAATTTAAAAAAAGGGGGCCGCTTTAGGGCGGCCCCCTTTTTTTATGAGATTTAGTTTAAGCGCCTATTTTTGGACCACGCAATTGCGCCCCTTTTCTTTGGCCGCATAGAGCCCTTCATCGGCCTGCTTGATCACTTCTTTGGCTGACTTCAAATGCTTGCTTGGCGCGGCCACCCCCATGCTGACGGTGATCGGCACGCTGACGCTCTTGGCGTGAAGGCTACCGCGGTCTTCGGCACCGGTCTTTTTTCTGATTTTCTGGGGCAGGCGAATGCTGAATTCACGCTTAGCCAATGAAGCACGGATGGCATCGGCTTGTTCGGCAGTCTTTTCCGCGTTCCAGCCCTCGAAGATGAGGCAAAATTCTTCCCCGCCATAACGGTAGGCCCTTCCCCCAGAGCCATCATTGAGGTGGCGGGCCACCAAGCGAAGCACGTTGTCGCCTTCCTCGTGCCCATAGGTGTCATTGAATTTCTTGAAGTGGTCGATATCCACCATCGCCAGGGCATAATCGCTGTCCAAGCCCAGTAATTTTTCGTCCAGGGCCCGCCGGTTGGCGATGCCTGTCAGCTCATCTAGATAGACCCGTTGCCAGTACATCGAAAATATAGCCCAAAGGAGGATGCCTGAACTGCAGAGGAAGGACAGGACGACAAAAGGATCGTGGGCCTTGTCTCCTCGGCGCTCCAAGGCACTTTCGAGGGCGAGCAACACCGGCCAGATAGCCAGGGCCAGGGCGCGCATGAAGGGCCTGGCACGCTTGTCGAGGGTGAAGATAGAAAGCAGGCCGAAAAGGAGGAGGGCTGCCACAGCCACTTGGGGCGTCTTCAAAGGCTTTGGAATGCTGAAGGCCTCGGCATGGACGATCTTGGCAAAACTGTCCGGCTCCATTTTGGACGCGCCAATCAAGATGAAGAAGGGAAGGCTGGCGAGAAAAAGGCGCAAAAGACTGCGCTGGCTGAAAAGGGGTGCTTCACCGGTGGCAAAAAGGATGCAGAGGGTGGCGGGCAAAGCCATGGCCAGGGAGAGCGCCAGATTGTCCCCGCTGATTTGAAGCACGGATTTTTCTTGGGGCCCCACTAAAAAGAGCACTCCCATGAGAACCATGGCCGAGAAAAGGATGCGGGTTTGGTTGAGGCGCCAGCCTAGGAAGCCCAGGATTCCCAAAGCGACCCAGGGCCCCTCGCGAAATCCATCCAAGGCATTTGGGCTCAATATCCTGGAGATATCCAAATCCCCGACAAAAACAGCAAAGGGGAGCATGGCGACTAGGAGATAGATGAGATTGGTCCGAGATTCGGTCTTCATGGGATCCTAAAGCTAGAAAAAGCTTTACTATTATATAAGGCCCACGTCAAAAGGGCTAGTTTTGAAGGCTTTTTGACGCTTAAATTGGCAAAAATAAGCTTAAGATCCCTTGCCCTAGCCCAAAGATCTATGCTACTGTCTTTGCTCATCAGCAGGCGCCTGCCACGGGGGCATTGGGTTCACGGGGTTATGGCGTAGCAGTCGAAGGGAATCAGCATGGCTAAGAAATTGTACGTCGGAAACCTCCCCTACTCCTTTTCAGATCAGGACCTTCAGGGCCTGTTCTCTCAGGTTGGGAACGTGACCTCGGCGCAGGTGATCATGGACCGCGCCTCGGGCCGGAGCAAAGGCTTTGGCTTTGTGGAAATGTCGTCAGACGATGAGGCCAAAGAGGCCATCAATCGCCTGCATGGCAAAGACCACGGTGGCCGTCCCCTCACGGTAAACGAAGCCCGTCCGATGGAACCCCGCGAAAACCGCGGCGGTGGCGGCGGTGGCGGCTTTGGCGGCGGACGTTCACGCTTCTAGTCGTCTTTTCTGGGGAATCCGCAGTAAAAGCTAGGCTTTAAGGGAACCTCAGGAAGCAGAAAATAAGAAAAGCCCCGTCGAAAGACGGGGCTTTTCTTATTAGAATGAGATGATGAGAGACATTCATGTTCCCCAGGGCGGGCCTCCCCAAGGGCCCTTGCCCAGCCGCGAAATTTACGCCAGCATGGGTGAAGCAGGCATTTTCGCCCTTTGCGCTGATTTCTATGCGGCACTTGAGCAATCAAGTATCCGTCCCATGTTTCAAAACGAGATGGGGGAAGGCTCGAAGAAATTGGCGATGTTTTTGGTCTCCGCCTGCGGCGGGCCGCCTTTGTTTCAGAATGCGTTTGGTCCTCCGCGCATGCGGGCAAGGCATCTGCCATTCGTCATTGGCCCCCTGGAGCGCCAGGTATGGCTTGATTGCTTTTTCAAGGTGCTTGAAGAGGCACCTCAGAAATATGCCTTCCCCAGCGCATGCATGGAAGATTTTAAGCAGTACCTCATAGGTTTTTCGGCTTGGATGGTCAACAGCGCGGGCTCTGCGGCCTAGCGGAAACGCTATTTTCAATCAAAGGACAGCCATGAATTGGGCATCAGCCGTCAGCAGGGAACTTGAATCAAAAGACGCTCTCGCCGAAGTGATTGGCAAGATCAAGGCGAACCTGGGCCAGCAGGCTCCGGACGCCCTCTTTGTCTTTGTTTCGCCCCATCACAGTGAATCCTATGACGAGATCCTGGAAGGCCTGCATCTGGGATTGGAACCGAAATATCTTATCGGCTGTTCTGGAGGTGGTGTCATCGGCGCCGGTCATGAACTTGAAGAAGGGCCGGGTCTCAGCCTGACGGCGGCCCTCTTGCCTGGAGTAGCCATCAGGACGCTTAGCCTTGACGATGCGGACCTTCCTGGTCCGGACAGTTCGCCCAAGGCATGGGAGGAGGCCCTGGGAGTCAAGGCCGCCGATGAACCCCAATTCCTTCTTCTTGTCAGCAATTTTATGAGCAAGGCCGAGGATCTTCTTGCAGGTTTAGACTACGCCTTTCCCAGTTCCCAGAAAATTGGCGGCATTGCCTCGGGCCTCCGAGGCATCGGTGAGAGGGCCCTGTTCATGGATCGTCGCCGCGTGGACGAAGGGGCGGTGGTGATGACCCTCAGCGGCGACATCCGCCTGGACACCCTGGTGGCCCAGGGATGCCGCGGCATCGGAAACGTTTATACCATAACCAAGTGCGACGACAATATGCTCGTGGAGCTCGACGGGAGCCCTTCCCTCAAAGTGCTGACAGAAATCTACGAAGGCGCCAGCCCGGCGGACCGCAGCCTGATGAATCGCTCCTTATTCGTGGGTATCGTCACGGATCCCATGACCGCCTGGCCTCCCAAGCATGGTGATTTCCTCATTCGCAATGTCCTGGGGATTGATCCTGCCAAGCGCTCCCTGGCAGTCGGTGCCCAGCTTCGCGAAGGCCAGGCCATCCGATTTCATTTGCGGGATGCCGAAGCTGCCACGCAGGACTTAGAGAGCGTCTTGGAGCGGCACCAGGGCGCCGCTGGCGGGGCGGCAGGCGCTTCGGGGGCACTCTTATTTTCTTGCATGGGAAGGGGCGAGGGCATGTTCGGAAAGGCCGATCATGACAGCCAGCTTTTCAGACAGCATTTTGGCGATATCGCCATGGGCGGATTTTTTTGCAACGGTGAGATTGGACCCGTAGGAAGCAACACCTACATCCACGGATTTACCAGCAGCTTCGGGATTTTTAGGAAGAAATAATTTTAAAGGGTTCCTGGCCAGGCCCTGTGGTTCCGGATGAAGCGGCCATTTTCAAATTTTTCAAAAAAATGGGGCACCAGGGGATGGTAAACCTTCTCGTTGCTGGGATCGGTTATCAACGACTCCTCGGCAGCGTAGCCCACCTGCTGGCTGTTGTTGATGAAAATGTGATACCAGGGCTGGTTCTTGCGCGCGTCAATGCCGTGGGCCATGTACCAGGCATCAGGGGCCTTGCAGCTTAGGTCGAAGTCCACAATGACGCCGCGCCATCCAAGTTTGGGTGCGATGACGATTTCACCGGTGCGGAAATGCGGCTGTCCGCGAAAGAGGTAGTTTTCGTCAGGGATCGAGGCCGGGACGCCCCCAGATCCGATGGATTCCATGACCGCGCTGAGTTCAGCCATGAGCAGGGCGTTTTCCTCCTCCGCCTGTTCGTGGTAGGCCTTGCCGAGGTTTCCCAAGGCCCGGGCGACGATGACGCGGGTGGGGGCCGCGTGGTGGATGAGGTGCTGGATGGCCCAGGGCGTTTGTTCACTCATTTGGGCCACTACCTTGTGATCGACAACAGCGCCCCCGTTGAAGCAGTCAACCAGGGTGGCTTCATTGTTCTCCACCACGCGCGCCAGGAAATGTCCGGGGAAGTTGCAGCCTTCGATTTGAAGGCCAAGCCTGGCGCCTACCAGGATGTAGACGCAGGAGAGGCTCAGGGGGATGCCGCGACGTTCCTTGATGACGTAGACCAAGCCGTTATTGAGGGGATTGTTATAGTCGGATTGGGCACCTTTGAGCCCGAAATCCTTGAAGAGGAATTGGGCCAGGTCGCGGGCATCCCCATGGGGGTATTTTTCACGGGCTGAGGCGGCCAAGTCGTCCAAGATGAGGCTCAGATCCCCGGGATACATATAGCCGCTTTGGAACTCTGAAATCAGGGCCATGGCTTTTTCCATGGCCAGAACCTCATTGGGTTCGCTCATCCATTCCTGCCAGTGGCTGCGCAGCCAAATCCTTCCTTGTTCCTGGGTTAAGGATTGGAGGATTTTGCGTTGGGCGGGACTTGGGGATACGGGCAGGCGCGCCAATTCGGTTTTGAGGGAATCGCCGTAGGCATTGAGTTCGCGAGCGAGTCCCTCCCGTACGACTTCGGAATCGTCGTCAAGGAGGCTGAGTAGATGGGGGAGTTGTCGTGGGTCAGGCATGATCGCAGGTGCCTCTGTGGATAAGTTGTTGATAATTTTAGCACAAAGATCCTAGTATTTCCATTACCTAAGATACGAATCCTCCCACCCTGAAGTTGCCTTTGCGGTATAATCCGGCCCATGGATGAAAGGGAATTGGTCGCCAAAATCATCGGTGGGGATGAGGCAGCTTTTCAGCTCTTTTATGACACTCATAAAAAGCGATTAGAGCATACGGCTATTCATTTTTTGGGTGCAGGGCACCCTTCTATCCCCGACGTCTTGCAGGAAACCTTCATTGCCGTTTTGCCGAAACTAAAAGAATTTAGATTCGAAAGCAGCCTCTACACCTGGATAAATCGTTTTGCGGTCAATTTCTGCTTCCAAGCATTAAATAAAGGGAAGAAAACCCTTCTGGCGGAAACTGAAGATTTAGAAGCCTGGGCCAAACCCATGAAGTCAGAGGCCTCGCCTGAGCTTCAAAAAGCGTTGAATGATGAGATCCTGGCCTTAAGTGCCGAACAGAGGGATGTCATTATCCGCAAAGACATTGAAGGAAGGTCTTACCTGGATATTGCGGCAGAGCTCCACCTGGCACCCGGCACAGTGATGTCGCGCCTGTCCAGGGCGAGAAAAGAACTGAAAAAACGGCTTGAAGGGAAAAAGGCGATTTTTGAATCCCTTTGGAGGGCGCGATGAACGAGCGCCTCGTGGAACTGAAGCAACTTTGGGACAAGCATTTCGAAGGGCAAATGAGCCCTGCGGAGAGCTCGCGCCTGTCCGAGCTTATGTCTGACGCGACCTTAATGGAAGCCTTCAGCGAGTCCCAGGCGCTTGAGGCCTCAGCCGAAGTCCTTGAACCCATGGATGCTTCCCAGTGGTCCAAGCTGGATGCCAGGGTCATGCGGGCTTTTCGCCGCCAGCACGGCCTGCCTTGGCTCAAGCCCCTGGGATGGGTTCTGGCTGCAAGCATGGCCGTCGCTTCTGGCATTTGGATGTCTTCGGAATCGGGCCCTTCCCGGCCTGACCTTGGCAGCGGCAGCGAAGCTTTCGAAGTGGTATCCAGGCCGGCTCAGCAAAGGACTAAGAGCCAGCAGGCCGACAGCTCGCATGAGGTCCATTCCGCCAAAATTAGTGTCGTCGTGGACCAAGCTCATGATGGCGAGGCGAAGGTCGACATCCTCGATGCCGCGGGCCAAGAAGTGGCCCAACTTTATTCCGGCAACTTGAAACATGGGCAATACCGCTATGTTTGGAATGGAATGAATTCCCAGGGCAGGAAAGTGAGCCCTGGGGCATACACCATCAAGATTAAGACCAGCTCGGGTGTGGAGAAGCGGCACTTGGAAATCCGCCAAAAGAAATAAAGGCGAGGAATAATAGTCTGGCTCAGAAAACTGTATCTGTAGCGCCCCTTCTGCTGCAGGCTCTATGAAGATCTCGAACAAATATTTGATTTCTCGCCATCTGGCTGTGGGGCTTCTGCTCCTGGCGGCCCAAACATTAGATGCCAACACTCCCACGGACACCTTAACAGCTACCCCGACCTTCACCGTCAGCCCAAACCTAAACCAAACTCAGGCCTTTCAGGCGACCCTAACGGCTAACATGGCCACGGCCATCGCAGGTAGCCAGACCCCCACATCGACGATTAGCCCTACGCCAAGTGCTTCGCCCAGCCTGATCACTCACACGATGACACCGCCGACTACCCCCTGCACCATCTTGTTTTCAGCGATGGTGGCTGTTCCCTCGCTTCTCTATCCTGGAGACAGCTTTGAAGTGGTGATGACGACCAGCAATACGGGCAGCGGGACATCGCTTGGCGTCCAACCTGCCGCGTTAAACCTCCTGGGTTCCGGTGGAGCCATTTTGGTTTCAGGACCCGCGCCAACATCGGCTAACATCGTCTCGGGAGGATCCCAGAGCTTCACCTGGTCCTACTCAGCGACTGGTTCGGGGACACTTTATGTGAGCGGCAATGCCTATGGACTTGACTCATGTGCCGGATATTACATCTTTTCGGGCGCGAATAATTCCAACCTCGTCAGCATCCTCGGTGGCAGCCCCACACTTACCGTCACACCCACCTATTCGCCCTGCATCGCATGCACGACCACAGATACTTCGACAGCCACACCCACGTCGACCGTCACGCCAGGTTTGGGCTTTTGTGAAAATTGGGACGGAGGAAGCAATAGCTTTGGCAATTGGACTGGCACGAGCCAAAACGGAAGTTTCCCTGGCCCTGTCAGCCTAGTCAATCAGGGAGCCCCGCTCAACCAAGGCTTGCAGATTCAGACAGCGGCAGGGAGATGGTCATCGGCCATCTTGGACCCGAACGTGTTCAGTGCGTCGGCCACTGACTTTAGCGTGGTTGCAACAGGTTCGGCCCAATTTCAGATGTTCGCCAGGGCTTCCGGGGGCATCAATGCGACGAGTTTTTGCAATAGTTGCTATGCCATGCAGATTCAGCCCGGCGCAAATATCATAAGTATTTGGTCGACTAGCGGAGGGACGGAGACTCTACTTACGTCGACCGCGATGCCTAGCAT
>Ga0207130_1248_pt1 | contig 13508 bp, 12 predicted proteins | sample Alteio_BWMinHeat_16_FD_153545 | JGI IMG/M metagenome (GOLD analysis project Ga0207130, IMG submission 153545) | Enriched cells from forest soil in Barre Woods Harvard Forest LTER site, Petersham, Massachusetts, United States -... | ecosystem: Environmental > Terrestrial > Soil > Temperate forest >... | reverse complement strand
ACCTTTTTGTTCTGCGGGTGCGGGTGTCGCAGCAGCCTTGGGCTTGTAGCTATCAAGTGCCTTCTTGTCTTCGCCTTCTTCTAAGAGCAGCGCGATGACTTCATTGACTTTTACGCCCTGCGCGCCTTCTTTGACAAGAATCCTGCCGAGCGTGCCTTCATCGACCGCTTCGACTTCCATCGTCGCCTTGTCGGTTTCGATTTCGGCGATGACGGTTCCGGCCTTAATCTTGTCCCCTTCTTTCTTGACCCATTTGGCAAGATTGCCTTCGGTCATGGTGGGAGACAGAGCAGGCATCAGTATTTCAATCGGCATGGGAGTTTCTCACCTTTTTTGAAGAATTCGTGACGCACGCTCTGCTTAATGGCCTTGGGCGCAGTCGTCAACAAATTCGTGGCAAAATGCTGCGATGCACAAAGGATGCAATCGGGTGTTCCTATTTCAAGGCATACGTAACGGTTACGCTCTGGCGGATCTCGATGACGCCGGAGGGCAGTTCCGGTGGGGCCGGCGCTACGGCGGCAGTCATAGCCATCATCATGCGTCCCATGGGCCTGGGCGGCATGGGGCGCTGGATATCGCCATCGCCCTCGTCAATGACAAGTGGCTTATCAAGCGTCACCTTCGCCGTGTCGGCAAGGCGCGAGGCTTTGTCGCGCGCATGTTCCATCGCAAGATTGAGCGCGTCGTTCTTTATTTTATCTTCATCCTGCAGCGAGTAGCTGACACTGCCGATTTCCTCGATACCTGCATTGATGATGCCATTCATGAAATCGCCGAGCTTGGCGAAATCGGTGAGCTTGAAATCCAGCGATGTCTCCACGCGGTAACCGCGCAGGCGTGGGCGCGTGCTGTCTTTCTCATAGTCATAGATGGGATTGACGGCGGTAAAACTCGTCTGGATCTTTTCTTTGGGGATCCCCAGATCGCCTGCAAGCTTCAACAGCTTGCGCAGCTTATCGTCATGACGGTCCTTGGCCACGCGCAGGGTGGTGTTTTCCTCATGTACCGTCACCGGCAACGTCAGCTGGTCCGGCGCCACCTTTATAACTGCCTCGCCCCGCACCGTCATCGTATTGGCTTTAATACCCTCTTCCGCCATGGCGGAAACCGGCAGTAACAGGACGAATAAAACAGGCAAGAAACGCATACCGGCTACCTCTTTGTGATTCCACCCAAGTTAGAAGATTGTTCGCAATTACCATTGCCGTTGCGGTAACTGCTGACATTGATGCTCGGGTGGTATCCTTTCTTGGAAAGAACCACCATCAGATCCACGGCCTTGTCAGCAGGCAATATGACAAATCCCGCGCTGCCGCTGTACTGGTAGCGGTTGGAATCCGAGTCGCCCTCACCGTTATTGATGGGATTGATATTGTAATTCATGGACTGGACTTCGAATTTATCCAGCGCCATACCCTTGGCCAGTTCCTCGATTTCATGAATCTTGGAATCCAGTTTATTTTTAACGGCCGCCGCATCCGAATCGTTGCCGTTGAAGCTGATGGATATGGTGGCGTTCTCGGTAAGCCCACAACCCATGCTCTTGGCATGGATAGGGAGATTGACCAGGGCACAGACGAAAATGCTGCTGAGTATCAAAAGAGACTTTTTCATATTTCCCCCTTTTAGATGTGTGACGGATGAAACGGCATTCCTAAGAGCCTGCGATGATACTCCATGGCAGGAGCAAAGCAAGCCTCCCATGGCAGGCGGCGTGTTTTACCGGGAAGCAAGCGGAATGCAGCGGTTGTAGTAGCTGACATTCGCCTGTATGCCTTTTTTTCCAAGCACCGCCACGAAATCATCCGTCCTGACGGCAGGCACAATATCGATGAAGACGTTCCCCTCCACCCTATAGCCTCCGGACACCGGAGTGAGGGTATAGGCCACCGACTGCAGATGGATTGTACCGGCACCAACTGCAGTAGCAGGTGCGGCAAGCGTCTTTATCTTGTGTCCGATAAGCGCATGGGCCTGTTCGGGCTGCTCTACCTCACCACCGAAAGGGATGCTCACATTGGCAATATCGGCAACCGTATGCGCCGCCTGCACCTGAGACAAGCCGAGCAGCAACAAGCAAAGGGCGGTCATAACCGCATGGGCGCTATACCGCATATTTATTCCCACTGCCCGGTTGACGCGTTAAACCGACAAAGACCCGGCCCCTGGTTATATTCCACGAAGCTCAAGGTGGCCGGGAATCCTTTCGCGATGAGCAGACGCAGCAACTCCGGAGCTTTGGCGAATGGCACTCCGTCAAAATTAACCTGGCCGGTCAACTGATACGTATTACTACCCTCCGGCGGGGGCTGAATAGAGTAATTGACCCCTGCAGCTTTCATTCGGGTGACGCCTATCGTGTTTGAAAGGGACTGTATCTGAGCAATCTCCGCATTCACCGCAGGACGAAGGACCGCAATATCGGAATTCGCCTCGTTAAAAGGGACGTGAATGCTGGCAATCTGCTGCGTAAGGCATATACCGGGCAGCATATCCGTATCATCCGCGGCAACGGGAAAGGACAACAGGCTCAGGCATACCCCTGTAATCGCCGCGAACCGCTTCATGATTGCCCCGTGAAAAGGGTTATTGCTGACGGTAGCAGACTTTCTTTACCGCTTCGACAATATCGGCTATCTGGGGAAGCGCAAGCTTCTCGAGGTTTGCGGCATACGGCAGCGGAATATCTTTTCCTGCCACGCGCTCCACAGGGGCATCGAGATAGTCGAACGCTTTTTCCATGATGACGGCGGCGATCTCCGAACCGATGCCGGCCACCGGCCAGCCCTCTTCCACCGAGACGCAGCGGCTGGTTTTCTGCACAGACTCGACGATCGTATCGGTGTCAAGCGGACGCAGCGTGCGCAGGTCGATGACTTCGGCACTGATGCCTTCCTTGGCTAGTTCTTCCGCCGCTTTGAGCGCATGGCCCACCATGATGGAGAATGCGACGATGGTGACGTCCGTACCCTCACGTAGCACCGCCGCCTTGCCGATAGGCACAATATGATCATCACCTTCCGGCACGTCAAAACTCTGCCCGTAGAGAATTTCGTTCTCGAGGAAAATGATGGGATTGGGATCGCGGATCGCAGCTTTGAGCAGACCCTTGGCGTCCGCTGCCGAATAGGGCGCGATGACTTTCAGGCCCGGAACATGAGCATACCAGCTGGCATAGCACTGCGAGTGCTGCGCGCCCACGCGTGAGGCCGCGCCGTTGGGACCGCGGAACACGATGGAGCAGCCAATCTGGCCACCGGACATATAGCGCGTCTTGGCGGCGGAGTTGATTATCTGATCGATAGCCTGCATGGCGAAGTTGAAGGTCATGAACTCCACGACGGGTTTGACTCCCATCATGGATGCGCCCACGGCAAGTCCCGTGAAGCCGTGCTCGGTGATGGGAGTATCGACCACGCGCTTATCGCCGAATTCCTGCAGCAGGCCTTCGGTCACTTTATAGGCGCCCTGATATTCGGCGACCTCCTCGCCCATGACGAAGACGTCCTTGTCGCGACGCATTTCTTCGGCCATGGCGTCGCGCAACGCGACTCGTACGGTTTGGGCTGGCATCGGGGCTACTCCTTCGTCACATCCGTCCAGAGCTCGGAAGCATCCGGCTCGGGGCTGTTTTTAGCAAATTCGGCGGCATCGTTGATGAGCGTCTTGATGTCCGTCTCGATGGTTTTGAACGCGTCTTCCGACGCGATGCCTTCACGCGACAGCTTGCCCTTGAGGCGCTCGATCGGATCGCGCTGCTCCTTATACATCTCGACCTCTTCCTTGCTGCGGTACTTTGCAGGATCGGACATCGAGTGGCCGCGATAACGGTAGGTTTTCATCTCGAGCAGGACCGGGCCGTTGCCGGCGCGGCAATGCGCCACTGCTTCGATGGCCGCTTCTCGAACCGCCAGCACGTCCATGCCGTCCACCTGCTTGCCGGGAATGCCGAACGCTTCGCCGCGACGATAGAGCTCCGTGGTAGCCGAGCTGCGCTTGACTGACGTACCCATCGCATATTCGTTGTTCTCGATCACGTAGACCACTGGCAGGCGCCAGAGCTCCGCCATATTGAACGCTTCGTAGACTTGGCCTTGGTTGGCCGAGCCGTCGCCGAAATAGGTGAGGCAGACATTCTTGTTGCCGCGGTATTTATGGGCGAATGCGATACCTGTACCCAACGGCACCTGGGCACCGACGATGCCGTGACCGCCGTAGAAATTCTTGGTCGTGGAGAACATGTGCATCGAGCCGCCCTTGCCTTTGGAGAAGCCGTCGATACGGCCAGTGAGCTCCGCCATGATGCCCTTGGGGTCCATGCCGCAGGCGAGCATATGGCCGTGATCGCGGTAGCTGGTGATGACGGCATCATCCGGGGTGATGGCACCCTGCATGCCGACGACGACCGCTTCCTGCCCGATATAGAGATGGCAGAATCCGCCGATAAGACCCATGCCGTAAAGCTGCCCCGCCTTCTCCTCGAAGCGGCGGATGAGCAGCATTTCACGATAGAGCTTTAAGAGCTCTTCCTTCTTTGGCGTGGGAGGTGACCCTGCCGGTTTGATGTTATTGTTTGCAGGACCTTTGTCCGATACATTTTTTGCGGTTCCGGCTTTCGCCATGTAAGCCTCTTACACTAATGGGATTGGCTCTAACTCTTACGAAGGGAAGCTTTATTTATAGCAAGCCGTGCCCATGTATAGCAAATGGTTTATTTTGTAAACCCCGCGGTTATGCTGCGGTGCAGCAAAGTCCGGTGCGGATAAAACAGCTATTTCAAGGTAGGGAGGCTTAATTGGCGGGAACGGCGGAAACAGGTTTAGCAAGATTGGACAAAGGCACCACCACCTCGTCTTCCCCTGCGGTATTGAGGATGATGCGGGACTGTTCGTCCAGCAGATCGAGATCAAGTGAACCGGCACTCATAAGCCGTACGCGATGCTCCATATCCTTGCGTTGCACTGCCACATCATTTAGCTCGCCTTTTAAGACCTCGAGTTTGCGCTCCTCTTTGAGCAAAGCATAAAGGCCACGCTCGCCGGAGAGCGCATGAAACGTGAAATAGAAAATACCAAGAGACAGGAGTAGCGGTCCTAAAAGCGGCCGAAGCAGCTTTTCGTGCAATTTCTGAGACCCGTTATGTCTCCCTGCCCGTGCCATAACCATTATTTCTTATTTTTAGACAGCCATAAGGGGCTGATTGTAATCACCCTTTGATTGTACGCAAGGATAATTGCATTTTTACATGCGATGGCCTTCCGCATCTGGGCTGTAAGCGGTATTAGAGCAACATGGCACTGCCCCTAATGATTGCAGTGCTCGCCGTGCGCGTGGTCATGATCGTGGTGATGGTCATCATGGTCGAAAAGCCCGAGCTTCTTGCCCTTCACCAGCTTCTTAATGATCATCTCGCGCTTGAGCCGCGAGATATGATCCACGAAGTTGATGCCGTTCGTGTGGTCGATCTCATGCTGGATGCAAGTCGCAAGCAACCCGTCCGCTTCGAGCACCTGCTTTTTGCCATTCTCATCGAGATAACCCACCTTCACATACGCAGGGCGCACGACTTCGGAGAACTGATCAGGAAACGACAGGCACCCTTCGTTATAGGCGGACTCTTCTTCCGAATCGGAGAGAATCTCTGCATTGATGAGCTTGAGCGGCTTGCGCGTGCCAGCCTCTTCCTCACGCCAATGCACATCCACCACGATGAGGCGCTTGAGCACGCCAATTTGCACAGCGGCCAAACCGATGCCGCGCGAGCGGTACATCGTGTCGAGCATGTCGTCGAGCGTCGCGCGCACGGCATCATCGACCACATCCACGGGAGCGGAGATCTGCTGGAGAATAGGGTCGGGCGCAATCACGAGCGGTAATACGGTCATATAAATCTCTTTAGAATTGTTCTAATATTAGCAGGCATCCTTGAGGCGCGCCAGTGTTTCCTCTTTCCCCAGCACCACCATCATCTCGAATACGCCGGGAGATATATTACTCCCTGAGAGAGCGGCACGCAACGGCTGGGCTACGGCACCCAGCTTTATGCCGTTCTTTTCAGCATATTGCTTGGCAATCTCCTGTGCGGCAGGCTCCGACCAGTCGGCCAGCGCCTCATACTCTGGCAATAGCGCACTAAGAACCGCCTTCCCTTCATTATTAAGTAGGGCGCGGGCCTTGTCATTCAAGGGCAATGGACGGGCAATCACGTAAAAAGCGGCGTTATCGGCCAACTCTATAATAGTCTTGGCACGCTGCTTGAGGCCGGACATGCCTTTGAGCAGCCGCTCGGCATGCTGCATTTTGCCGTGCTTCTGCTCGATTAACGGTGTCACCAGTTCCACGAGCTTCGCATCGTCACTCTCACGGATGTAATGACCGTTGAGGTTTTCAAGCTTCACGAAATCGAACCGCGACGGCGACTTGCCGATGCCCTCCAGATCGAACCATTCGATCGCCTGCTGTGTGCTGATGGTTTCGGCGTCGCCGTGCGACCAGCCCAGTCGCAGCAGATAATTGCGTATCGCTTCCGGCAGGTAGCCCATCTTGCGGTATTCCTCGACGCCCAGCGCGCCGTGGCGCTTGGAAAGTTTTGCGCCGTCGGCCCCGTGGATCATCGGCACATGTGCAAATTCCGGTACCGTCCAGCCCATCAGCTGATACATCACAACCTGTTTGGCGGCATTGGTCAGATGGTCCTCACCACGGATGACGTGGGTAACACCCATATCATGATCGTCCACCACCACAGCGAGGTTATAGGTCGGGTTCTCGTCCGAGCGCAGTATGACCAGATCTTCCAGCTGCCCCGCAGGCACCGTCACATCGCCGCGCACGTGATCGCGCACCACCACTTCACCATCGAGTGGAGACTTCAGGCGGATGACGGGTTTGACGCCCTCGGGCGGTGTTTCTGTGCTGTCGCGCCATTTACGGTCATAGCCTTTGCCCTGCTCACGCAATGCAGCGAGTTCCGCCTGCGATGTGTAGCAACGGTAGGCATGGCCGTTTGCAAGCAACTGCTTCGCCACTTCACGGTGGCGCTCGGCGCGTGCGAACTGATGCACCACCTCCCCGTCCCACGTGAGTCCCAGCCACTGCATGCCTTCGATGATCGCGTCGGTTGCGGCCTGGGTCGAGCGCTCCCGATCGGTGTCTTCTATGCGCAGCAGGAACTTGCCGCCCAGCCGGCGCGCGAACAGCCAGTTGAAGAGTGCCGTGCGCGCCCCGCCGATATGCAGGAATCCGGTAGGCGACGGTGCAAAACGCGTGACAACGGTCATGACTTGTCCTTAGGTGGAGCGAAAACGGGGCCTGTTATACGCATGATAAGGGCAGTATACAACAAAATCCGCGAGGCATTCGAGGGTGAGCATGACCGCTTCATTCTCTGGGTGCCGGTGCTGATGTCACTCGGCGTCGCCTGGTATTTCAGCCTGCACGATGAGCCGCCGCTATGGACAGGCGTGGCAGCCATGGCGCTGTGCGTGGTTCTGGCTATCGGTTTCAAGCGGCTCTCCGCCCTACGTATTATCTTTATTGCCGGGGCTCTGGTAAGTTTCGGAATTGCGCTGGCGCAATACCGCACTCATAGCATTCACTCCCCGGCACTCGCGAATCCGATGTCGTATGCCTACCTAAGCGGCAAAATCGTGGAAATTGCCCCCACACCCAAGGGCAGCAAACTCCTGCTCGAAGACGTGATCATTGATAAATTGCCGAAAGATAAAACGCCGGTGCATGTGAGCGTCACGCTGCACAGCTACGACCCAAGCCTTGTGACGGGGCAGCAGGTGATATTGCACGCAGGGCTGTTTCCGCCGCCGGAACCGGCCATGCCCGGCGGGTTCGATTTCAGCCGTTATTTCTTTTTCCGGGAAACCGGCGCGGTGGGTTACGGCATCGGGACGATGGAAGTGAAGTCGCTACAGGAGTCCGGTGCGAGTGGTTTCGATATCTGGTTTGCCGAGTTCAGGCATCGTCTGACCGAATCCATCCGTTCCCATTTCAGTGAGCCGGCAGGCGCGGTCGCGGCGGCGTTTATCACCGGGGAAGTGCGAACGATCCCTGATTCGATCAATGACGACATGCGCATCGCCGGGCTCTATCATCTGCTCGCCGTATCGGGCATGAACCTCTCGGTGGTGGCAGGCCTTGCGTTTTTCTCGCTGCGCTTCCTGCTTGCAGCTATCCCGTCGCTGGCCTTGCGCTACAATATTAAAAAATGGGCGGCGCTGCTGGCACTCATCGCAAGCTATATCTATCTGCGCGTCTCAGGCAGCCCCGTCTCCGCTGAGCGCGCATTCTTCATGGTATCGCTTGTATTCATCGCCATATTGCTTGACCGTGATCCGACACCGATGCGCTCGGTCGCCATCGCCGCATTCTGCATATTATGCTATGAGCCTGAAGAAGTATTGACTGCGAGCTTTCAACTGTCTTTCAGCGCCACTGCAGCACTCATTGCATCGTATGAATGGGGCGTGCAGCGGTTTACAAAGATGGGGGACGAAGAAGGGATAGGACTCCGCCGTGTAGCGTTTTACTTCGCCGCCGTCATGGCGACGGCAAGTGTTGCGTGGCTCGCGACCGAGCCATTTATCATCTATCACTTCAACCAGTTTTCAAGCTATAGCCTGCTCTCCAACACCATCGCCGAACCACTCGTCTCGTTTATCCTGATGCCGCTCATCATCGCAGGCGTGTTGCTGATGCCGCTGCATCTTTCATGGCTTGCGTTCACGCCGATGCAGTACGGTATTGATCTGCTGCTGGGCATCGCGCACTGGGTAGCGCATCTTCCGCATGCGATGTGGATAGTACCCAACCCCAGCAATGCCGGCTTTACGTTCGCGTTGCTGGGAGGCGTCTGGATTTATTTCTGGCGCGGTCGCAAGCGCTGGCTGGGAGCAGCCACGGTGCTCGCTGGTATGTCCACGGCATTTCTCTATGTACCGCCCGATCTTTTCATAAGTAGTGACGGCAAGCACGTCGCCGTACGACTCGACGACGGTCGCACCGCCATGATCCGAGGCAAAGCAACCAGCGTGAATGCGCAGTCGTGGGCACGCGCCGCCACCACCCTGAACTTGGACGACATCAAAACATCCGGTGCGCAATGCGATCAAAAAGGCTGCATCGTGAGCGCACGCGGACATACGATAGCGGTGTTGCGCGATGCGCAAACCGTCAGCGAAGATTGCCGTTTAAGCGACATCGTTATCGTGAGTGACCCCTTCCCTCCTGCTGCCTGCCCGTCGGCCAGGCTCATCGATAAAACCCTGCTCGACGCGGGCGGCGCTACCACCGCATGGCTTATGGGTTCGGGGGTTATGATCCGCCAGGTCCGCGCCGAGGAGGGGAATAGGCCCTGGGTAATACGTAGCACCCCGTAACAGTAATAATATATATCAATAAGTTAGTATTTGTCCGGCTACGCTTTTTAGCCGGTATTGCAATAAAACTTTAACAATACAATGGTAAAATAAAGTGGATAAATAAGGATCTTATATAAGACGTACCAGACACCGATAGGGAATGAAACAAAATGGGACAGCAATTTACAATGAAAGAAGACACCCGTCAGCCTGCTCCTGTCGTCCAGATATGGGCACCAAGTGAGACCACCGATCCCGACGGCTTCAAAAATATGCAGACGCTAAAAGCGCATATTCACGAAATTAAACCCATCCTGCAGGAAAACGGCGTAACCAAGGCCGACTTCATGCCGCCACGACAACGCGGAACGTATACCCCCGATGACGCACTTCAATATGAAGTGTTTACCGAACCCAAAACCCTGCGCCTGGGCAAGGAAGGGGAAAGCATCGATACAGCCATCCAAAACATCACAGGGCTGTTTGGCACCATGTGCCCGCCGCTGATGAACCCCGGCCACATGGCCAACCATAATCTTACTTCCATTTATCGTATAAACGAAACTCAACAAGGTGGTTTTAAAAGCCAATGACCGGCAGTGATTCTCCCCCATCAGGATCGTCCGCTCAAAACAATCTCGATGCAGCACGAGAGCACCTAGCCATTGCCCAGGAGAAGTACCCCGCCCTCTTAAAAGAATATGAGAAGCTGCACGCCGAATTTCCCAATCAGCCCGAAAAGGAGCTGATGCAAAAGGCGCTCAAGGATGTGTACGGCAACGATGCCGATAAAATGGGAGCACAGATAGCACAGGACGCAAACCATAAATATATTTTCGATATCGGAGAAAACATAGTTCAGGCAAAAGCCGCGCTGAGCGAAGCGGGCCTCAATAACGTCGGGAACAAGCTACTGCGCTCCAGGGAGGTCTTCCGCATTAAACAGACCCGCGACGCCCTGACCCATCCCGAGCAGAGCGATCTGTCCAAATTAGATGAAAAGGATTTTGCTTCTTACGCAGAACAAGCGCAAAAGCAAGTAGATGAAATCCTGGTCAAAACCCGCGAGACGGTCGTGCCTCCCGACAAGGAAGAAGCAAAACAGAAGGCCATCAAACTCCTGGAGGAAACAGAGAGTAATCTTGCCAGCTTCAAAAAATCCAACACATACGCGATCACCACGCCACAGGATTTAACCTCGAAAGAGGTGGTGGATGCGGTTCACATGCAGGAAGTATACACCGGCGGCTACGTCAATGCTCTCAAACACTCACTTAAGGATGAAGGATACGTTTTCGATAAATATCAGTATCCGGACACCGACAAACCTATCGACGTATTTCCCGTACCGCCAGGTGGGACCCCAGGCGATAACCCGCTTGATCAACTAACCGGTCGTCGCACAGAACTCGCTCATCACCATTCTAAATCCCACATTCCGGATGCAATCGAACGATCACAAACCAATACCCTTATAAAACTGCCAGATCAGGTGAAGGATTTGACGCTTCCCACGGTAAAAGTGGATCCGAAGACAGTCGCAATAAAAGAACCGGAAAAAGAAACGGTACCGGCCAGTGGAGAAAAGGCTGGCACCAGCACGGACCAGCAAAGCACATCAGTCAAACTCGTCGCCCTTCCCGGAGGTGTTTCGCCCGGAGAGGAAGGAGAGGAAGCTTCGCAGACAGGGCGCCACAAGCTTGTGGGTACTGGCCGCAGCGGCCAGGCTCAGAAGCGTAATACGCTCTCGCCTCAATCGGCGGATGACGGGGGCAACCCGGCGAACCGCGACCCACGTTACGGCCAGGCGCCGACCGGCAATTCCAGCCACCCTCCAGCGAAAACTACTGCAACTGGCACGAAAGATGCCGCGACTACCTCGAAGGAGACAAACCCTGGAACCAATACGGAGACCGCACCCTCCTCGCGTGTAGCCGGCGGGCTTTCAGCAGGCGTAAGCGGCTATCTCACCTACGGCGGCATCATGCAGACGGCGGAAGGCGTCGAGCAGCTGAAAAACGGCGAAGTCGTCAAAGGTACGACGAACGTGGCCGTCGGCGTCACGTCTACTACGGCCGGCGGGGTAGGCTTAGCAAAAGCAATAGTGAATCCCGAATGGGCCGAGAAAACCGGCGCGAACGTCGTGTTCGAGAATTTCGAACGCGCCAATCTCGCCCTGATGGTGGTGCAGGGTGTGGCCGAGGTCGCCACCGCGCCTGATGGAAAGAAGGGAGAGGTCGGCATTAGGGTCGGCGGTTCCATGTTCGCTGCAACCGCGACAAGCTCCGTGATTGAGGGACTCGGAGTCACCAGCGCAACCGCAGGCGGAGCGGCGCTTGCCGCTCTGGGGCCATTCGCCGCCGCAGCGGTCGGCGGTATCATGATCAAGCGCGCCTTCGACATGGATCACATGGAAGGCGATCACATCCGGGCGATGAATGCGATTGCGCCAGACGACAAGCACTCGCACTTGAACGATGAAGTCGCCAGGTTGAAAAATACCATGCTCGTTGCGGCCTATGGCGAGAGCAAAGACTTTGTTAGAGACGGCAATGGCCATGTCGATATCAATAATGAGGCCAATCTAAAAAAAGCAAAAAACGACATGAACCCGGATCAGCGCAAGGCCATGCAGGCGATCATCGACGTGAAAGCGGATAAGGCATTCCAAGATATGGTAATGGCCTCTGCGGTCGACGGTGTCAGCGCCGAAGCCTATATGTCTGAAAAGCAAATACAGGATTATAAAAATGACCAGAAGGCGGCGCTTGAACGTCAATACCTTCAGGGCACGTTGACCGATGTGAATGCCGCAATTGACACCCGCAACGCCATTGTTCCCAAAGACGCTCAATTTGCACTGGATGCCAACAAAGACATCATTCTTACCGATCCCAAGAATCAGGAGCTGCTGAAAACGGTCCTCAACAAGGAATATGAGCTTACCGGCAAGGCGACGGCCAATGCCGAGCAGATGACGTATTACTGGAACCTCTGGAACGGCAAAGAGAAGCTCGCGGTGCACAGCGCGCTGGAAGAATCGCAGAAATCGACAGCGGTCGCCATCTCCGAACTCAATAGCCTACAATGGGGCGCCGATCCGAAATCGCATATTGATGTTACGACGGAAAAGGAGAAGAAGAACCTCCAGGCTCTGCGCGACCAAGCCAATGCCATGGCCGACGCGAACGGTGGCAAGCAGAACATCCGTACCGATTTCGTGTATGTGGCGACGAACAACAACCGCAGCAACGGCGACGTGGGCGACATCGTCACCACCGACGACAGGAACGAGAAGCTCCCGGCGGAAATCATGAAAGCGTACCAGGAAATCTACAGCAATGACCCCCAGCACAGCAAAAACGTGGAAATCGACCAGATGCTGTACAAGAAGGATGAAAACGGCAACGAGGTGCCTTACGGGCTCGCGGTCTGGCATATCGTGGATCAGAAGGCAATGCAGGAAGACGACAAAGCCAAGGGACGCCACCCGCGCGATTACGTCAACGAGGTCGCCTACCAGATAGACGCAAAAGGAAACGTAACCCTAACCTCCAAAACCGACAAGACCAATAATGCAGTAGGCACACCCGACAAGGCTAAACAACCCCTGACGGACAAGCAGATCGATGCGCAGCTCGCCGGACAGCTGGATGAACTCAAGCACGAAGGACTCGCCAAACTACTAGGCAACGGCACTCTCCAAGCTCAGCTCAACAATCTTAAGGATGCTTGCAAGAAGCACGGAGTTGAGCTTACCGAACTGGAAAGAAAGAACGACGGCCATGTCACCTCGCAGGACATTTTCAATATCTTGCATAACGCCCCTCTCACAGCTGGCAACGGCAAAGCGCCCGTCAACGAGCGCTAGCGACAGACGTATTCAAGAAGTTTTCAGGTGCGTTGCGCGCCGGTAGCGGGAGCCAGATTGGCATGTAGCGCCATCCTCCACGCCTGCGGCTGGATCGACCCCCCAACCCTCTTTACCCATGAAGCTTCAGGTGACTGTTCGGATGCAGGCTGACCCTGCTGTGACTGCTGCTGTGCCGACTGCATATCCGGGCTGTGCTTGATGTCCGCAGCCACGGCAAATTTCTCTATCGCGCCGCTGTCCTTGAAGTTGGCCAGCAC
>Ga0207130_1168_pt1 | contig 13861 bp, 10 predicted proteins | sample Alteio_BWMinHeat_16_FD_153545 | JGI IMG/M metagenome (GOLD analysis project Ga0207130, IMG submission 153545) | Enriched cells from forest soil in Barre Woods Harvard Forest LTER site, Petersham, Massachusetts, United States -... | ecosystem: Environmental > Terrestrial > Soil > Temperate forest >... | reverse complement strand
TAACTGGGGATCGTGGGCTCCGATTTCAGCCAGCAGCTCTATGCCGTTGCGATCGGGTAACGCCAGGTCAAGCAGCACCAGATCAAACGAGCGCTCACCCAGACGCGCCAGCCCTTCTTCGCCGCTCTCCGCCGATTCGACTTCGTAACCTTCAATCTGGAGTAAGGTTTCGAGGGACTCGCGGATCGCAGCCTCGTCGTCAACAATCAACACATAGCCTGAGGGCGAAGGGTTGGCTTCGCTGGGGCGCCGCGAGATGACTGCTGCCTCAGACATTGACGGCCTTTCTCGTCATAGGGAAATCGACATAGAACGTGGTGCCCTGGCCGGGCCGGCTTTCCACTCGAATCTTTCCCGCATGCTCCTGGATGATGCCGTAAGTGACAGACAGACCCAATCCGGTGCCCTTGCTCTGACCTTCCCGCTGCCCTGCCTTCGTGGTAAAGAATGGGTCGTAGATGCGCTCAATGTGTTCTTGTGCAATGCCGGTGCCGGTGTCGGAGACAACCACGGTGACCCCTTCGCCATTGGAGCTGACGATTCGCAAAGTTCCGCCCTTGGGCATTGCGTCCCGGGCGTTCAGGAACAGATTCAAGAATACCTGCTGCAAGCGCCCAGCATTCCCGCTGATTCGAGGCAGACGCTCGGCTCGCTCATCCTGCACCCGGATGTTCGCAGTCTTAAACTGATGCTCCAGCAAGGCGAGCGTGTCAGCAATCACCTTATTAACGTCGACCTCGGTAAACTCAGTGCCGCTGGTGCGCGAGAAATTGAGTAAGTTGTTGACAATCTCAGAAGCCCGGAAGGTCTGCCGCGTAATCTTATCCAGCAGTGCGCCCTTCTGGGAGTCTCCCTGCAATTGTTTCGATAACATCTGGGCGTATGAGGAAATCACAGCCAGGGGCGTGTTAACCTCGTGGGCGACTCCGGCCGCCAGCAAACCAATCGAGGAAAGCTTATCCGCCTGCGAGAGCTGCGATTCGAGCTCCACTCGCTCGGTGATGTCATCCATGATGATCAATCGCCCGATCACGTTGAACTTCTTGGTGACCAGCGGGGCAATGGCAACGTTCACGACACGGCTTTCTCCGGTCGGAGTGGCCAGGCGGAACTTGTAAAGATTGTGGATGCCGGGGTTCTGCCGCACGCGATAAAACTCTTCCACGAATGCGGTCGGGAAAACCTCGCTGAGTGGCCGGGTCAGGGCCTGCCAACGCGGCAGGGCGTACATGACTTCCATCTGCGAGTTCCAGGACTCGACCCGGTCGGCCAGGTCCACCGCTAATACACCCACGTTGATGGACTCGACGATATTTTCGTTGAAATCTTTTAGTCGCTCATATTGAGCGACTTTCTGCTCGAGTGAGGTATAAAGGCGCGCGTTCTGGATAGCGATGCCGATGTAACCCGCCAGAGTTTCTAGGAGTTCGATGTCTTCACTGGAGAGGAAATCGCCCTCTGCCGTTTTACCCAGGCCAAGGAAAGCGATGGTCCGCTGCTGGGCACGGCAGGGGATGTAGTAGTTCAGGTCAAGCTTGGCAATCGCTTCCTGGGCGGTGGGCGTTTCGCGGGGCACTTGGTGCGTGTTGTCGAAGAAAATGTGCCCGGCTTCCATTTCCGGCCGCGATCTGGTGAGAAAACTCAGATCCAGGCCAGCGGGCTGCGTCAGTCCAAAAGACCTCGCGAGCAAGAAGCGTTGCGACGGCTCGTCCGCAGAAAGAAAAATTGCCATGCGATCAACCAGCAGCGTGCGGCATAGACGGTCGACCACCGAACTTAGCATCTCGTCCAGGTCGGTTTCCCCACTCAGTTCCCGACCGAATTCCACCAAAGTCTTACGGTAGTCGTAGCGCGTTCGATAGAAGAACTGATCAATCTGCTCCTGGATCCACTTGCGTACGGGATCAAAGAGTAGGGCTGTAACAACGATAGCGAGAATTAGGCCCTTGGGCCCGGAACTCGGTACCTGGGTATGAACAAGCTCAGCCACGCCCGCCACTGCCGCGAAGTAAGCGCCAATGATCGCCACCGCGGCCAGCGTATACACCATGCCCCGCTTGAAGATCAGATCGACATCCATCAGCCGGTAGCGGAAGATGGCGTAGCCAAAGGTCAATGGCAACAAGCCAAGCGACAGAACCGACACCTTCATCAGCGAGGTCGGGAGCGCTCCCGTGAGGTAGGGGATGACGTAAAAAAGCGTGAACGGAGTGATGGCCAGAATCGTGCCCCGCGTTACCCACTTCAGTTGCTGCCGAAGTATCGGCGTGCTTGCTCGGCGGTAGCTGTACACAAGTACGGCGGCTGCCGCGAGAAAGAACACCGCCAAATAGGCCATCTGCAGCCGATCGAGATTCCAGCGTAGCCTCTCGCTGGCCTTCATCACGGTCAGGGCAAGAATGTGAATGCCCAAGAGGAGCAGCCCCGGCACATAAATCAGCGGGATTGCCCAACGATGTTTGTGGACAAAATACCGCCTCTCCGGAAAAGTCAGCACAAAATGCAGAAACAGAGCCGGCTGCAGGAGCCAGGCCCCCACGTTACCCCAATAGATCGTCCAGTCAAACTGATTGAACTTTCCGGTGTACTTGAAGGCGTAGAAAACGAAAGAAACCAGGCAGAAGATGTAGAAGTGAGTCGAACCCGGAGCGGTCCAGCGCCGCAGCAGGACATAGACCCCAATACTCAGGTAGATCAGCGCAATCAGGCGCAGCCAGTCATTGAGCGACCGCTCGGCCGGAACCAGAATCACGGTCATGTCCACCGGGACTGACTCGCGAACCAGGGAATACGTCGCTTTTGACCACGGGCCCACTCGGTAGAGTTGCCGGACCAGGGCCGAAGTTCCGTTCACCTCGCGCTGATTGACCGCCGTTAGGCGGTCGCCCTCTTTGATGCCAGCTTTGGCGGCCGGTCCGTTGACCTCCACCCGGGCCGCCGTAAGGCTACCGTTGTGCTCAACCCACCACACCCCGTCGGAGGGAATCTGGAACTCGCGCTCCTTCTCGAAGTTAATGACTGCGAATACAATTGACGCTGCAGTTAGCAGAAAAAGAAGAACGGCGGGGCGGATTTGAAATTCCTGACTCATGGCCCGTTGGCTAAGCTTCGGCTGAAGGGGGATCGTGCTTCGCTTCAAGGTCAGCACGTTCGGGGCCATGGTTATTAACAACGGGCACCACCTAAGTGGCATGAAGAAAACAACTTGTCCGATTATATAAGAGCGGAAAGGAGTGGACTACATTTTCTGGAATCAATCTCCTATATTTGGTAACTCCATAGTTATCATAGCGTTAACCAGATATGGAGAATGTCATCGCAAAGCGACTCTTTAACGTGCGTAAGGGACGGGCAGGGCGGAAGAGCCCTGAAGGGAACTTTATGCGGATTCTCGGTCGAATCGAATCCGTCTTAACTTCCCAACACGGGAGCGTCCTTGGTAGGGGCCCTTTCCAACCGAGTCCGACGCAAGAAATGGAAAAATGAGAGGAGCCTGAGGCATCCCATTCGCTGAAGGAGCGAGAAGAGGCAACACCTCTTGAGGAGAATCAGCGGGAGACAACCAAGTTATCCCTTCGCCTCAGTATCGTGAAAAGTGCATTGAGAGTGCAAGACGACGCCCAACCCAACAACCCCACCGGCGAGTTCTGGTCTGTGGTGGACGGGGCGCGGATGCGCTACTTGCAGTGTGGCTCAGGACCGGCGCTGGTTCTGGTGCACGGCCTGCTTGGATACTCTTTCTCATGGCGGTTTGCCATGCCTGCGCTTTCCCCGCTGGCTTCGGTTTATGCCATCGACATGTTGGGTTCCGGTTTTTCCGACCGTCCTGTTGGTCTTGATTGCAGTTTGCGAGCCAGCGCCGGACGTCTGTTGCGATTCCTCGACACGGTTGGCATTACTTCTTGTGACTTGCTGGGCAGCTCATACGGCGGTGCGGTGGTCATGATGGCGGCAGCTTTGGCCCCGGATCGTGTTCGCCGGCTGATCCTGGCTGCGCCGGTAAATCCTTGGTCGGCGCGTGGCAATTGGCTCGCACCGATCTTGACCAACCGTATAGTCGCGCCTCTGATCGTGCAATTAGGGCTTCGGCGTGAAGTTGCCCACAGTATCGTTCTACGGCGTTTGTTTGGTGATTCCCGCCGGATTCGGCCTGGCACGCTCGAAGGGTACTCAGCGCCTTTCAGAATCCCAGGTACTCTTGAATATGCGATCCGCCTCGTCCGTTCCTGGAAGCAAGACATGGAAGAATTGGAATCGGCGCTGCCGCAGATCCGAGGCGTGCCCACGCTTCTCGTCTGGGGCCGTCTGGACGCTGCCGTAAGACCAGTATCCGCGGATAAGGTGTGCCAACAGTTTGCCGACTGCAGGTTAGTGGTGTTCGACGGCGTTGGGCACTTGCCTTACGAGGAAGTTCCCCAAGAATTCAACCAGGCCGTGATCGAGTTTATGTCCCGAACGCGGACCGGGATCTTCTGATATGCCGCCACATATCTTTGGCCTCCTCCGAGGCTACCTGGCCGAGTATGGATACTGGACGGTTGCGGCCGCACTATTGCTCGAAAACGCAGGATTGCCGGTACCCGGCGAGACCATCTTGCTGTTGGCGAGTTTCCTTGCTTATTCAGAACATAAGCTGCATCTGCCTTCCATCATTCTGGTTGGAATCTGTGCTGCAACCGTGGGCGACAATATCGGCTTCTTGATCGGATTCTATGGCGGGCGCCCGCTGCTGGAACGATATCGGAAGACGGTTCATATACAACCCGCAACCATCGCGCGGGGAGAGGACATGTTCAGGCGGCATGGCGCCGCCACCATCTTCGCCGCTCGCTTCATCGCTGGCCTGCGAGTGATTGCCGGGCCACTAGCCGGAGTGCTGCATATGCCCTGGCGCAAATTTGTCGCGGCCAATTTTCTCGGCGCCACGCTCTGGGTAACGGTCATCTCGGGCGCGGGGTACATTTTCGGCAAGCACTCGGAGAAGCTACTCAGCATCGTGAAGGACGTGAATATTGGCGTGCTCCTCGCGGCCGTGGCGATTCTGATCCTGGTGTGGTGGAAGCGAAGCAGAAAAGCCGTCCCTAAGGGTCAGAACTAGCGCCTTTCTTGCCAACCAGGCGCGATTGATGCTCCTGCGGTCGAGTGCTAACCTCACAGAAGAGATCTCCGCAAGATGCATGTCCAGAAACAGCAGCCAGATGTAGTCGGCATCCGAAAGGCTGGGCCGAATGTTCTCCTTTGAGATTCCTCAGGTATGGGTGCGTTTCCTGCTAGCGATGGTAGGTCTCATGCTGGCCTTTGCAGCCGCGCTTTTCTCCACCGTGTCGCGGGAGTCGGGCAACGTCTGGGCCACGCTGATCCTGGCTTCGGCCGCGCTACTTTTGGCCACAATCGTGGGCTTGACCACCGTGCCCTACCTGGCCCGTCGCGTCGCCAAGGGTCGCATTCGTGATGCCTTCGACTACGATGTGTCGCGCGTGGGAGTCATCTATGTGGTTTCCGTGGTCTTCATCGGAATCGCCGCGCTAAACACAGGCAACAACCTGTTGTACATCATCGTGGCTGCGATGCTGGCGGCGATTGTGGTATCGGGCTTGGGCTCGGCCCTGGTGTTGCGCGGTCTGGAGCTTGACGTCCGCTTGCCCGAGCACGTCTTCGCGCGCCGACCCATTGCTGGAAAAATCATCTTGCGAAATCGGCGGCGCTGGCTGCCTTCGTTTTCAGTAAGAGTGGTCCCGATCGAAAAGGCCAAGCCTGGCAAGCGGTGGCGATGGACGCCCGCCACGTTCGTCTTCCCTCCTGGACGTTCTCCAGAACAGCAATGGATCAGGTTACCGGACCGCCGCCTGCTCCGTGTTGCCGAGCAGATGGGAACGCCCAAAATTTTTCAGGGATCAGCCTATTTCCCTTATCTCCCCGCCCGCAGCGAATTCGCGGCCCAGCTCGAGTTGGGGTTTGAGCATCGCGGACGCTACCAGCAAGAGAGCTTCGGTTTGGCCACGCGCTTCCCTTTCGCGTTTCTCACTAAAACTCGACGGGTGCCGCTGAATCGCGAAATCATCGTGTATCCGGCAGTCGATCCGTCCGATGAGTTTTTTGAACTGCTTCCGCTGATCACCGGCGAGTTTGAGACGTTCGTGCGGGGGCGTGGGCACGACTTGTACCGCATTCGGGAATACATGCCCGAAGATTCGGCACGCCATGTGGACTGGAAGGCTACCGCGAAGTCAGGCTCGCTCAAAGTCCGCGAGTTCAGCCGAGAAGATGAGCGCAGGCTGCGGATCGTGTTCGACAATCCGGGCCCAGGCGCAGTTTCGAATGTGGCCTATGAGAACGCCGTTGCGTTAGCCGCTTCCCTGGGCTGGCACTTTGCCGCAGACAATACGCAAATTTCCTTCATTGCCCAGGGTTACAGCGGCGCGGATATTTACCAGTTCCTTGCCCACTTGGCGACCGTCGAACCGCAGACCTTGCCATCGATGATCGAGGGCATGCAGATCTCCTCCGACTTCAACGTCATTTTGACGGCGCAGCCGCGGGACCGAGTTCCCGCAGCCTTGTGGCCCTGTTCCCACTTGATCTTCATTGGTAGGAATGACTAAAACTTGGCACATTGCGCCGATGCAGCCAAAAGATCGAGATTCGCATCCCAACGGAGCCATTGGTCCGTGGGGAATCTCAGGGAGGGTTTATGAGTTCCAAGAATATCCCCCGCGTGACCACGCTGGCATTGCTGGTGGGGGTCACCCTGTTGGGGGTCCCAGCTCTCGCGGATGACCCACCCGTGCTGCCTCCCGGCACGAACATCAAAATTCGTATGATCGACAAGCTGAGCAGCGAAGAGAACCAGGTTGGAGACACCTTCCGAGCGACCCTGGAGGAACCTATTCAGGTGGACGGGAAGAATCTATACCCCAAGGGAGCCGACGTCATTGGACGTGTATCCGATGTGCATGCATCGGGCCGGCTGAGTGAACCGGGAGAGCTGGATCTGGTTCTGGCTACGGTGAGCTCCGGAAGGCAGGCTACGTCCCTCAGCGTCAAACCTCTGGTAATCAAAGCAGAATCACATGCCAAGAGCAATGCCACAAAGATTGGCGGTGGAGCGGCATTAGGAGCAGTCATCGGTGCGATTGCGGGAGGTGGAAAAGGAGCGGCGATTGGCAGCGCGGCTGGCGCAGCAGCAGGAACAGGCGCCGCAGCAGCCACTGGCAAGAAGGCCGTCAGAGTGGAGTCTGAAGCTCTCCTCACTTTTGTTACTACGACAGCCCCAGGCGAGGCGTCATCCGCCAGCACTCCGGGCCAGCCGGCGGGATCCGCGGCTTCGGCGCCACCCCCTTCGGCTCCCACTCCTTCGGCACCGGCCCCTGCCTCGACTCCTTCGGCACCGTCGCAGGAGGCAGCAGAACTCTTCACTCTGCGCGATCGCCGGATCATCCGAAACTGCGTCAATGCGCATCTCGACGACTTGCCGGTGGATGCGCTCAAGCGTGCCGAATCACTTGCGGGAGAGCCGGTCATCAGCGACGACGATGCCCTGTCTGCCGACGCACAGCGCCGAGCCGCTCCACTTCCCCTGGACTGTGAGCAGCAACTTCCCAAACTGCCGGCCGATTTGGAGCGCGTGATTTACCAGGGACGTGTGCTTCTCGTTGACGGAAAGAGCCACATCCTCGACGCGTTTTACTTGGATGAAAATCAGTAACTTAACGGGTCAAGTTAAGGTGTGACACAAACAAATGCCTTCGCGAAAATTGAATTTCGTCATATACTCGCGCCAACCTTGGCCGGGTTGGCTAAAAAAGACGGCTGGAGGTGCTAAATGCATGTCTGTGACCTGATCAAGAACCAGCATACCTGTCATGTCGACGCCAGTGAGACCGTATTGGACGTTGCGCGGTCCATGGTGACCCACAATATTGGAGCTGTGCCGGTGCTGCGAGACGGCGTCCTGGTGGGTATTTTTTCCGAACGCGACCTGATGAAGCGCGTGGTTGTCGAGGGTCTCGATCCCCGTACCACCCGGGTCGAGAGAGTTATGACCCTGGCGCCGCTCACCGTGAGCCCGCAAGAGGAACCGGAGGCCTGCATGCTCCTGATGCGAAACCACGGCTTTCGGCATTTGCCGGTTTGTGACGGTAAGAGCCTGGTGGGGGTCATCTCCGTCCGGGACCTGATGCTGCATGACATTAACGAGAAGGATCATGAAGTCCGGATGATGCGTGCCTATATCCAAGCGACTCCTGGAACATAAGCGTTTCGTCCCAGGTAACTATTACCCGCAGGTTACCTTGGTACATTGACCATTGAGTGGAAGCTGATAAGGTTTCTCTGAGGGAGAGGAGCGCAGTAGTGTAGCCTGCCACCCGCAATGTAAAGCAGCCGGCAGCGAAGCAGCCCGATGAACCCCAAAATCCAGCTTGCTTACAACGTGCTGTGGAGCGCCCATCCGGTGCTGCAACTTTCCGTTGGCGCGCTCATGTTCAAGCGCAAGTTGCACCGGAAGTTCCCAATCTTTTTTGCCTATATTGTTTCTCAAGTTTTGATATTTTCTGTTCTCTTCCCGATTTACAAATGGGGCAACTATCCGGAGTATTTCTATACGTATTGGATCACCTCAGGCGTGAGCCTGGTTCTGGGATTCATGATCATTCATGAGATCTTTCTGGATGTCTTTCATCCCTATCACACTTTAAAGGATCTTGGATCGGTTCTATTTCGGTGGGCGGCTCTGGTGATGTTGCTGGTGGCAGGCGTAGTCGCGGCTTCCAGTCCTATCGGCGCACAGGGACCCCTAGTCGAGGCGGTTGTAACCGTGCAGCGCTGTGTGCGCGTTATTCAGTGCGGTCTGATTTTGTTTCTGCTGGTTTTCTCCCGGTACCTCGGGGTCTCCTGGCGGCAACACAGCTTCGGCATTGCCCTAGGATTCGGCGGCTTTGCCATCGTGGAATTGACCATGTTCACCTTGAACGCGAGCAACCATGCTTCCGAAGCCGCAGTGAATCTGATCAACCTGGTGGGCTATAACCTCGCCATCGCAATTTGGTTTACTTATGCATTCCTCAAGAGCCCCGCGAGAGAGACCGCCGCCAACCTGCCGATGTCGCAACGTTGGGAACAGAGCCTCACCGACCTGCAACATCCTGTTCCCAGCGACTCGCTTATTCCGATGTTCGAAGGTATGGTAGATCGTGCCTTCTCGCGAACGAACGGACACCATCATGAGGTCGCGGTGGTCGAACCTCTGGCTTCGCACAAGAAGACACCAGAGCGCGTTCCTACGCTCACGGCCCGTCGTTTCGCTTCGAAGCCTTAGCCGATCAGGTTCATCGTAAATTAATATTGGCGCGCTAATCGATCGAAAACCGAACTAAATCGTTTTTCTACATGACTGCATCTCGCTGAGAAATTAGGGGGGAATGGCCAATCGTAGCCCCGCCTGGTCTATTTCCATCTCTAGGCATCGGCGGCTAAGCGAACTCGACCCGCAAGATGAATCTGGACTACTTGCCAGCGACCTGTATAATTCCTGCCCGTGAGGGTTTCCGCTCCCAGGGAACCTGCACGCAAGGAGAACAACCCATGAAACGTGCAGTCAGGATGTTGATCCTGATGGTAGGGTTGGCCTGCACGTACGCGGCAATTGCTCCAACATTCCTTCACGCTGATGGTGGGATAACGCCGCTACGCAAACCCGCAAGCCAACGCGGTACGAGCCGGAAGTAAATTCCGGAAGAGTCACTGAACAGTGACTGCTGTGTAGGCCGTTTACGCGGCTGATGCTTTTTCGGGCTGACTGCTACATAAGCGCAGTCAGCCCACTTTTTTGTCTTTAGGAATTCTTCGACGGTTAACCGTTGGTCGCCAGCGCAAGACGGAGTTTTTCGGCCAGTTCCTCGGGATCCGAGATCGGCTGGCAAGTAAACCCCGAGCAAACCACGGCCATCGTCATCCCGGTCTTGATCTCAGGCAGATGAGGAATAGTCTGCGCCAGCTTTGGGGGAAGATTGTTTACCACGGCTTCGTTTCCCGCCAGTTTGAGCACCGATTTGCTGAAGGCGAAGGGAGCCAGCGCCGTGGCAGCCAGCCGATCCGCCATTTCGCCGCCTCCTACGACGACGACTTGAGTATCGGGCTGCGCCAGATGCACTGCTGCGATCCCATATGTGGCGGCAAATATTCCGTATTGCCCGGCCGAGGCCGCAAGCACTTCCAGGGTTTGCTGCGCTTTGTCATGATAGTTCTGGTCGCCCGCGTAAGCGTGCAATCGCAACAGCGCGATAGCCGCGGCAGAATTACCCGCAGGCGTAGGAGAGTCCTGGAAGGGTTTGCGACGCGTGCCCAACACACCCAAAACTTTCTCATCCGCGCTCCCAGCTTTTTGGGTGTCGAAGAAGCCCCCCGAGACAGGGTCGAAGAAAAGCTCGAGCATCGTGTCAGCAATCCGGCGGGCGAAATTGAAGTAGGTCAAGTCCGCGGTGGTTTCATAAGCATCGAGACACGAGATCGTAGTAAAGGCGTAGTCGTCCAGCAACCCAGGGATGTGACGTCGCTCCGCCTTTGGATCGGAATAAGCGATGACGCGTGCCAATCCTCGCTCAGCATGCCAGCCTTCGGCCAGAATGCGATCGAGAGAACGCAACGCAAACCGCCGGGCTGTTTCGAGGTTGAGCACTTTGGCCGCTTCCAGATACGCAGAAATGCAAAGCGCGTTCCATCCCGTGTAAACAGTTTTGTCTATGTACGGAGTGGGCCGCTGTAGACGTGCCGCATACATCTTTTTCTTCGCGGTCTGAAGCAAAGATTCCACTTGCTCCACCGGCAAGTTCAGTCGCTTACCGATCTCTTCCACGGACGCCCGGATGTACAAAACGTTCTTCGCGGGATTGTGGTGCATCTCGCCGATTTCATTGATGTCGTAATGCAGGTTGGCCACGCTGGCTTCTGCCTCGCTCAGAACGGCCTGGATTTCAGCCATGGTCCAGGTGAAGTAGTCACCGTCATCGTCCATTGAATAGTCGGCATCCTGGGAAGCGTAGAAACCGCCATGCTCGCGATCGCTAAGCCACTCATCCATCCAGCGAATGATGTCCCGGGCTACAGAAACAAAGAACTCCGAACCGGTCGCCTGATGGGCGTGCACGTAATTTTTGAGTAGTTCGGAATTGTCGTAGCACATCTTCTCAAAGTGCGGGACCACCCAGCGCTCGTCGACCGAGTAACGATGGAAACCGCCCGCGAGTTGGTCATACACACCGCCGCGAGCCATCTTCTCCAGCGTGGTGACAAAGATTTCGCGCAACTGTTGGTCGCCCGAGCGCGCATATTGATCTATCAATAAATCTAGCGCGGCGGAGTGGGGAAACTTGGGAGCGTTCCCGAAACCACCGTTTCGTGGATCAAACATCCGTACGGCTGACTTCACGATGGCATCAATTACTCCCGGTGAAAAGTCGCCACCTTGCCCGGCGAAGGATTCCGCCTGAGAGATGGCGCTCTCCACCATCTTGGCTTGCTCAGTCACATCCCCATTCTTGTCGCGATACGCCTCGGCAATGGACACGAGCACGCGCTTGAAGCTGGGTCGTCCGTACCCGTCATTGGGGGGAAAATATGTCCCGCCGTAAAACGGCTTACCATCGGGCGTGAGAAACGCAGTCAGCGGCCAGCCGCCTTGCCCACTTACAGCCTGCACCGCAACTTGATAACGGCTATCGATGTCAGGTCGCTCATCCCGATCCACTTTCACTGCAATGAACCGCTCGTTCACAATTTGCGCGACTTCGGGATCGTCATACGATTCCCGGTCCATCACATGGCACCAGTGGCACCACACCGCGCCAATGTCGAGCAGAATGGGTTTGTTTTCCCGTTGTGCAGTGGCAAAAGCTTCCTCGCCCCACTCATGCCATTGAATGGGCTGATGCATAGCGGAGCGCAGGTAGGCCGAGGAGGCCTTGGCGAGGGAGTTGAGGGTCTGGGTGGTCATGGTCTAAGTTTATACGCAACCAGTCGCGGGTAGATGGAAACCCGGTGGCATGTCCACGAAATTCATCAGGAGATGTCATTCCGAGCCATTCGCAGCTGGCAAAGCTGGCGAGTAACCGAGGAATTTGTTTTTCAAAATCAGGTCAGCGCGGAGATCGGCTGAAGTCGCGCCCTTCCCAAAACTTATATCAGCCGCCGGCTCGTCACGCTTGCAGCCGCTTGGCAATCGCGCAATATAAATCCACGGCCTCGCCGAGCTGCTTTTTCTCCACGTACTCGCTCTGGGTGTGCGCCGCGTGAATCGATCCAGGACCTACGAGAAGCGGTTGTCCCCAATTGCTGAGCCAGGGAATGTCAGTCGTGAAGGCTGCGACCATGGTGGGTAGTCCATCAAGCGTGCGTAACCTAGCCAACGGAATCTCGAGCGTGAACTCAACCTTTATCAGATCGCCTACCGCTGTAATGATCTCCCGTTTCAGTGCCTCTGAGGGCCCGACCAGCCGGTAAAGCAACTGCGCTCGCGCGAAGTCCGGAATCACGTTCGGGGCGCGTCCACCTTCGATCACGCCAATATTCAGGGTACAGGGCCCAACGCCCTCTTCCGTCGGAAGCCTGATCGCACGCAACCGGTTCAGCGCCTCCAAAAGTTTGTCGATCGCCGACTCTCCCAGTTCTGGATAAGCTGAATGTGCCATTTTCCCCTGTGCGATTATCTCGACTCTCAAGGTTCCCTTCGATGCGCTCGCGATTCGATTCTCCGTCGGCTCGCCGTTTATCAGAAACTTGCTGCCGTGTGACTGCTGGTTGGCAATCTTCGCGCCCAGACTGTCTTTTTCTTCGCCTACAAGGAAAAGCAGCCCGGCGTGGATACCGTCGTGGCGCAATCGGTCCGCCGCTGCGACCTGCGCGGCGATGATGCCTTTAGCATCGCACGCGCCCCGGCCATACACGCGATCGGCGTCCTCGCGGGAGGGAATGAAAGGCGGCACAGTATCCATGTGGGTGGAGAAAACAATCTCCGGCCGCGGTTGTTCGGGTGCGGTCGCATAAACATTGCCGCGTACGCCTTCAACCGGGAGCTTCTTGGCCTGAAAACCCAACCGGCTGAGCTCGCGTCGAAGAAAATCACCGACCGGGCCCTCATTGCCAGTGACCGACTCGATATCCACGAGTTGACGCGTGAAGGCGACAACATCCATGCGCAAGAGGATACCAGCAATGCAGACGCGGGCGTCCCCGCCCGTGCAAGCTTGCTGTTATGCTTGCCTACATCGCGCCAATGACCACCAACGTCGCCTCCATCCGCTCACTCTTCCTCGATGGTCCGGCCGGGCGGTTAGAAGCGCTGCTCAATCTGGGCGCAAACAATGCCACCCACGCTGCTCTCCTATGCCATCCGCATTCGCTGTTTGGCGGCACTCTGCACAACAAGGTCGTCTTTCACTCCATGAAGGCGCTGAACGGCTTCGGATTTCCGGTTTTGCGCTTCAACTTCCGAGGCGCCGGATTGAGTGAGGGCAAGCATGACAACGGCCGTGGAGAAGCAGACGATGTCCGTGCCGTGCTGGACTGGCTGGACCACGAGTTTCATCTGCCCTTGATCTTTGCCGGGTTTTCGTTTGGTGCGGCCGTTGGGCTACGAGCCGCATGCCCGGATGCGCGGGTGAGAGCGGTCATCGGTCTAGGCGTACCGGTCGCGCCGATTGCTGACCGTAGCTACGAATACGGATTCCTGAAGACTTGCTCGAAGCCCAAGTTATTTGTAACTGGCGGGCACGACCAGTTCGGACCCCGCCCGCAACTGGAACGATTAGTGGAATCAGCTCCCGAGCCCAAGAAGCTGGTGATCATCGAAGGCGCGGACCACTTCTTT
>Ga0207130_1242_pt1 | contig 13866 bp, 21 predicted proteins | sample Alteio_BWMinHeat_16_FD_153545 | JGI IMG/M metagenome (GOLD analysis project Ga0207130, IMG submission 153545) | Enriched cells from forest soil in Barre Woods Harvard Forest LTER site, Petersham, Massachusetts, United States -... | ecosystem: Environmental > Terrestrial > Soil > Temperate forest >... | reverse complement strand
GTGAATCTCGATCACAACATGGTGGGAGAAAGCGCCCCCATGAAGGATGTTTATCAGTTTCTATCCCGGGTGGCCCCGACAGATTCAACTGTGTTGATCGAAGGTGAGAGCGGGACCGGAAAAGAATTAGTGGCACGGGCCATGCATCGCAACAGTCCGCGATCGAGCAAGCCCTTCATCGCAATTAATTGTGCAGCAATCCCCGAGGGCTTGCTGGAGAGCGAATTGTTTGGCCACGAACGCGGGGCGTTCACTGGGGCGGTCACGCAAAAGAAAGGCCGCTTTGAAATGGCCAACGGGGGCGTGGTTTTTCTGGACGAAATTGGGGAACTGGCGCCCGCTCTGCAAGTCAAGCTGTTGCGTGTATTGCAGGAGCGCGAGTTCGAGCGGGTGGGCGGCACTCGCCCGATTTCCGTAGACATCCGGCTGATCGCTGCCACCAATAGTGATTTGAAGGAAGCCGCGAAGGCCGGTTCTTTCCGTCAGGATCTTTATTACCGTTTGAATGTGGTGTCGCTGGTGGTGCCGCCACTGCGGGAACGCCGCGAAGATATCCCCATGCTTGCGGACTATTTCGTGGTCAAGTCCAGTTCCCGGTGCAAGTTAAAGGCTAAGCAGATATCTCCTGAAGCGATGGCGTGCCTGGTGAATTACGACTGGCCGGGAAACGTGCGCGAATTGGAGAACGCTGTCGAGCGCGCTTTGGTTTTGGCCTGGTCGGACGTAATTCGCCCGGAGGACCTGCCAGAGTCGATTCTGGAAAGAGATCCGCGCCCTGGGGTTTCGGCGAAATATCACGCCGCCCTGAAGGAACTAAAGAAAGAACTCATTCTGGGTGCGCTGGAGGAAGCCCAGGGCAATTACACTGAGGCGGCGCGCATTCTGGGAGTACACGCAAACTATCTGCATCGTCTGATCCGGAATTTGGGGTTGAAAGACTCTGCGCGCTCCGTCCCCGGCCCACGCAGCGGGACGGGAAGAATTTCCGGTGGGCGGTCGTGAATTCGAAGTCCGGTGATGCCGGCTTACGGCAACTTGAGAGCGAGTAGCGTCGCCGGATTCAGGTAGATGCCTTGCCAGCGTACTGCGACGTGTAGATGAGGTCCAGTAACGCGGCCGCTCCCACCGCTCAGACCGATTTCCTGGCCAGCCGCTACGTGTTCACCTTCCTTTACCTTGATCTCTGAAAGGTGCAGGTAGAGCGTCAGTAGCCCCTGCCCATGGTCGAGCACAACGCAGTCGCCTTCGAAAAAAAGCGGCCGCGCCAGCAACACGGTCCCAGCATTGAGCGCCGAAACTGGTGTGCCCGGTGGAACCGAATAGTCGAGCCCCTGGTGCATACTCTGCACTTTTCCGTTGAATGTCCGGCGTGTACCGAAGACGTCGGAAATGCGGGCATTCACCGGGGATCGGAATCTCCTGGACCACTCGCGCTCGGGTTCAACTCGGCCGAAAACGTCCTGCTTGAGTGTTTTCTCTTGATTGATCCGCTCCAGTTGTTCTGGGCTAGGCTCGGTAAATTGCTTGGCAACGGTCACTGCGATGCTCGGATATTTTGCGGAGCGAACACGCAGCTTTTGTTCGAAGGAAATTTCCTTCCCTCCTGAGGTCGTCGCTTTCAAAGTCAGCAAATATGTTGCCGGATGAGTCTCGAGGCTGACTCCTGCGATTCCGTACCAACTCTTCTTAGTCGCGTCGAAATTAAAGAAGACTTCATGATCAAACCATCTTCCTGAAAGAGATTCCAGGCGGGCTGGCGGCCTGACCTGAAACACAATGGGTGTCCCGTTTACCAGCAGCGTTGGCTGCCAACGGACGAGCCATGACTTGGTGGCGGCCTCACCGGAAGCTGTGGGCGTGGCAGCGTTGCCTGGGGCATAAGAGGCCGCGAAAAACAAGAATGAGAGCGCGAAGAAAAGCCTCCTGTGCACGCCTTGGCTCGGGTATTGGTGCAGCGGCGTTCTCTCCACAAGATGAGCCTAGCACTGCGAGCGCAGGTGGGGAGCTATAATCCGCGAGTGCGAACCCGGCTCTTCATCATCGCAATCCTGAACCTAATAATCGGCTGTTCCGCAGAGGACAAAGCAACACTCACCGGCGCTAGGGCGGACCGCGTTGTCGTACTAAAGAAAGAGCGCACTCTCACTTTGATGAGCCAAGCGAGAGTTCTCAAAACGTACAAGATCGCGCTCGGTCGAGATCCGAGCGGCCCGAAAGTGCGCCAGGGCGACCATAGGACACCAGAAGGCGTTTACCTCCTAGATCGAAGGAATCTGAATAGCCGATTCCACCGCTCGATTCACATTTCGTATCCGGAATCCAAGGACCGCGCGGACGCTGCACGACTCGGCCTCGCTCCGGGCGGCGACATCATGATTCACGGGTTGCCCAACGGATTGGGCTGGCTGGGGAGCTGGCACCGCAAGATGGACTGGACCGATGGCTGCATCGCGGTTACCAATGAAGAAATGGACGAGATCTGGCACGCCGTGCCCGATGGCACACCGATCGAAATCAAGCCCTAACGTTTCGTCGGATCGGGGAAAGCCGGCGCTGCGTGCGGATTGTTGAGATGGATGCGAGAAAGCAAAGAGTGGGGTCCGCCGTAGAGGAATTCCAGCGCGATATTCCCGCCCACATATCCAAGTAGGCTGTAGTTTCCCATCCGCAACGCATCTTTGGCACTGTAGCGGTCCGGATACCATCCATAAACGGCTGTCATCGTACCAGCATAAGGAGCAACCACTGCAGCCATGGAGAAGACACGATGACCATTGTCGCCGCGGCGCGCGCTAAACGTCGAAATTATCGCGTGGCTCAGACGAGGAAGCACGCCTTTGCATTGGCAGCGGTAGTACAGGGTGTCCTCGCGGAACGCTGCCGCTAGCGCATAGCGTGTGGTCGTTGTTATCCCTGCGATGCCAAAATCGGAGCCGAATCTCTTGCCGTAGGCTTCGGCGCCTTGCTTCCATTCGGGCGGCGTGTTGTCCCCTTGGTTGATGCCGGCAGCAAGCGCGGCGCCGACTATCGGGTAGGGGCCAAACGCGTCGAATAAGTATCCGCGGAGCTTCATTTTCTGGGTCGGGCGAGCGTAGGCGACCTGCGGAAGGAGCGCGGCTCGTGACACCGAAACCGCTGGGAGGGAGGGAGTGGCGGAATCGGCAACCAATTGCGCATTCGCCGACCGTGACAGGACAGCCATTGCTGCGATCGCAAGTAGCAACCGCGTGAACGGAGGCGTCTTCAAGTCTTTTCCTCACAGTCTGGCTAACTCATGGTCGGGCTAAGATAGGAGAGCACTGGCCGCATGCACCGAAGGCCGTCGAAACACTTCCACGTCATAGCAAATCCGCCTTCCGAGGCCGGCGCAAGCATAACACTTAACTCACGACCTCGTTCGGAGATTCCTCCTTGAAGCGATTCACGATTGTAAGGTGGCTAGTCCTGGTTCTCGCTTGCTTCGAGACGCTCCCTGCCGCCGCGCAAACGCCGACCGCGTCCGTCAGCAAAGTGGCACTCGTAAGCGAACAGGACGCGGTCGTTCCCGGCAAGCAATTCTGGCTTGGCCTGAAGTTCGACTTGGACCCTGGGTGGCACATCTACTGGGTCAACGCTGGAGATTCCGGTGAGCCCCCAAAAGTTGAATGGCAGATGCCGAAGGGCTTTCGAACAGGCGACATTCAGTGGCCCTATCCCGAGCGTCTGAAATCCTCCTCCTTTGTTGACTATGGCTACCAAGATCATGTGTTGCTCATGGTGCCCGTTCACGCCCCCTTGGACCTTAAAGTGGGCGAGAGCGTCAGCCTGGAAGGTCATCTGCGCTGGGTAGTTTGCCGTGAAGTCTGCATCCCCGCGCGACAGGATCTCACGCTAGTATTACCCAGCGCGCAGCACGAGACGGCATCTGGTTCGCACAATCTATTCGAGGTTACCCGGAAGCGCTTGCCCAAACCGATGCCATCGAACTGGGGAGCTACGGCCGTATCCGATAAAGATCAGCTTGAATTGACCATCAATGCCGGTCACCGCATTTCACAAAGCACTTTTTTCCCGCTGCTGCCGCAACAAGTTGAAAATGCCGCACCGCAACAACTGAGCTCCTTCCCGCGAGGCGTAAGGATTCGGCTAAGAAAATCAGATCAACTGCTGAAGCCGATTGTTGAGCTCAAAGGTGTGCTGGTCGTGGCGCCAGACGAGGCCTATGTCATAGACGCTACGGTGCGGAACGCGGGACATCTTCGATAAAATGAGAAGGGCGGGAGGGACTCATGAAGAAAACATATTTATTGCTAGCTGTGGTTGCGTGCCTGCTGATAGCTTCAGCGTTGTTCGGCGTGCGGATTGGAGAGGCAGCGCCCGATTTTACCGCTGTTGACAGCCGCGGAGGCACTCATCGGCTTTCGGATTCAAAAGGCAAATTTGTCGTTCTGGAGTGGCACAATCAAGGTTGCCCGTACACCCAAAAACATTATCAAAGCGGCAACATGCAAAGGCTACAAAAAGAATGGACCGCTCGCGGGGTAGTCTGGTACACCGTGATTTCCTCTGCCCAGGGTCAACAGGGATTCGTCACGGCGCAACAGGAAAATGATTACCTGGAACGTATGAACGCTTCTCCTACGGCCGCGTTATTGGATCCCACGGGTCAGGTAGGGCACCTCTACGCAGCCAAGACCACGCCCCACATGATTGTCATTAATCCAGCCGGAGTTCTGGTTTACGACGGCGCGATTGACGACAAACCCACAACCGACCAGTCCGATATCGCTACTGCAAAGAATTTCGTGTCTCTTGCTCTTCAGGAAGTCACTTCGGGAAGGCCGGTCAGCATTCCCACGTCGCGACCATACGGATGTTCGGTAAAGTATGGCAATTGAAAATAGAGATGGGTGACCAATTCACCGAGTTTTCGGATTCAACAAGCAAGTGCGTCGTCGAGCCTCCGGGGTTGATCGAGAATGTCTCCCCGACGACTCCGATTTGCACGGGCGAGGACGCCCGCGCCTACATTCCACTCCGCAGAGACCGGGATGACGAAGTTGTGGCGGGATTGGCGCACGAAGGGATTCGCCTTCGATCACCGAAACCTCAGGTAACACGATCTCCTCCAGCGGAACCGAAGCGGTGATACCAGACTCTGGCCGCACCAATAAGATTGCTATCTTCGCCAAGCGAAGCCACCACTAGGTCTGTCTTGTCGTAGGGAACAAAGCGGCAGCTCCCGGCAATGACCGTGCGAATCCTCTCCAAAAAAAGTGTGGCACTCTTCATGAGACTACCGCCCATCACGATCACGTCGGGCACGAATATGGTGACCAGATTGGCCAGACCCAAACCAAGATAATCGGCTTCGCGTTGGACGGAACGCTGCGCCCACTCATCGCCATCGCCAGCCAGGTCGCAGATTCGCTTCGCGGTCAGTCCGGCACGGTGCGGATAATCGGAAGGAGCATTAGTTTCCAACCAACTGACCATTGCCGGACCAGCGGCCAAGGATTCCCAGCATCCCCGAAAACCGCATACGCAAAGCGGGCCGGAAGCATCGATGACATGATGACCAATTTCAGGATGGGCCTGGTCCACTCCGCGGTAGATACGTCCATCGAGGATGACGCCGACTCCAATCCCGGTGCCTACGGTTACGTAAATCAGCCGCGACTTATTCTTTCCCGATCCCCAACCAGCTTCGCCCAGGGCTGCAGCGTCAGCATCGTTTTCCATTGCGGCAGAAAGGCCGAAAATCTCTTCCAAGTCTTTGACGGGGTTTTGCCCGCGTCAACGGGGAAAGAAGTGCACGTTGCCGAATTCGCCGGTGAATGGATACACCGGTCCCGTCGATCCGATTCCGATTCCCAGAAGTTTTGCCCCAGTCTTGGCCACGGCCGTTTTCAGCATAGCGACTGTGCGCTCTAGCGCGCTCTCGTAGGGGCCTTCCGGCTGGGTTGCAGATTCCAAACGGCACAATACTTTGCCCTCTGGATTCACGATCCCGACGGCAATCTTTGTTCCGCCAATATCGACCGCGCCGACCATGCGCCTCCGCAATCCAGTGCTTTAATGTTTACTCCACTCCACAATCCCAGTCCTCATAAAACCCGATTTTCTGTGGGGATTTTCACTGCGACTGACGGTCGCAGCTTATGCTGCGGGCGGTTGAACTTCTCGCAGCCGCCGCTCAAGGAATCGACGCTCACTGTCGTTGGTGACCAGCGCGAGGGCCCGCTGGTAGCTGCTTGCAGCTTCCTCTGACGATCCAAGGCGCCGCAGCAGATCGGCGCGCGCGGCATGCAGGAGGTAATAGTTGTCGAGATCACCGGCACTGATGAGACCGTCAATGATCGCGAGCGCGGGTTGCGGACCGTCCGCCATGGCAACCGCTACCGCGCGGTTCAGAGAAATGATAGGAGAAGGTTGCAGGCGCTCGAGAAGATCATAGAGCCGAACGATCTGCGGCCAGTCCGTATCCTCGGGGCGTGACGCCTGACAATGTAAGGCGGCGATGGCCGCCTGCAGCGCGAATGGACCGGATCGGTCGCGCAGAGCCTCCTCAACCAGGGGCAGAGCCTCGGCGATCTGCCGCTGGTCCCATCGGCTGCGGTCCTGTTCTTCGAGAATGACGAGATCACCAGCCTTGTCAAGACGGGCATGACGTCGCGCATCATGAAGCAACATGAGGGCCACAAGACCGGTCACTTCCGCTGGAGGTTGTGGTCCCATCAACGTCCTGACGAGAGATCCCAGGCGGATAGCTTCGGCGCAGAGATCGGTCCTCACCAGTGGAACACCGCGCGTGGCTGCATACCCTTCGTTGAAGACCAGATAGATCACGGTCAGTACTGCATCGAGCCGATCGGCTATTTCGCTTTTTTCCGGTACGACATAAGGAATGCCGGCGTCGCGAATCTTGTGTTTGGAGCGCACCAGCCTCTGCGCCATTGTCGGCGTCGGAACCAGGAACGCCCGCGCAATCTCGTCTGTCTCAAGGCCGCATAGCGTGCGGAGGGTTAGCGCAACCTGCGCCTCCAGCGCGAGCGCCGGGTGACAGCAGGTAAAGATCAGGCGAAGGCGATCGTCGGGTATTTCGCTGGTTTCGTAGTCTGCTTCGACAGACGGTTCAAGTTCCGGGCCGCGCAATTCCAGTTTTTCGGCCAAATTGGCTTGGCGTCGAATGCGGTCGATCGCCTTATGGCGAGCGGTCTGGACTATCCAAGCCCGGGGGAACTCGGGGACGCCGGAAGTCCGCCACTGGTCAACGGCCGCCGTAAATGCTTCCTGTGCAGACTCTTCAGCCAGATCGAAGTCGCCGACCAGTCCGATCAGGGTAGCGACGATGCGACCCCAGTCCGAGCGGTAAACTGCTTCGACGGCGGCGGTTGCATCGGAGGACATACCCGATTGTAAATATTTTCTGATCGGAGTGTCGATCTGAGCACTCTCCGTTCGACTAACCAATGAGAGGCAAAGACATGAAATACATGTTGTTGATTTATTTAGATGAAAAGGTCCTGAGCGAAGCTGAAAGGAGCCAATGCTACAAAGACTCGACGCAGTATGCTCATGAGCTCAACGCGAACGGCCAATTTCTGGCTACTGCGCCTTTGCACCCTGTCTCAACCGCGACCAGCGTCCGTACGCGGGACGGCAAACGGCTGGTGACGGACGGTCCATTCGCGGAGACACGCGAACAACTCGGCGGCTTTTTTATGGTTGACGCCAAAAATCTCGACGAAGCGATCAGCATAGCCTCGAAGATTCCAGCAGGAAAGTGGGGCACGGTTGAGATCCGGCCGGTGGTCGAGGTACCAGGTCTGCCAGAGGGTCGGCGGAGGCAGTGAGGCAAGGAGAAGCGAAATATGTGTCCGGCATGCATTCAAAGCGTGGCGTTCGGGGTTGCAGGATTGATGTTGTCCGGCAGCCTGACCGCTCTGCTGTGCAGGCGGGCACTGCGCCGGCGGGACCGGGACCGGTCACAGCGTAGTCGGTTACTTATGAAAAGGCTTCGGCCGACGAACAACGCCCAAAATAAGGAGATTTCATCATGGCAACGGGCACGATAGTAAATCCGCGAGTCGTATCCCGAGCGGAATGGCTGGCCGCACGCAAGGAGCTACTGGTGCGCGAAAAGCAGCTCACCAGAGCCCGCGACGAACTGAGCCGGCAGCGCCGCGAGCTTCCCTGGGTCAAAGTCGAGAAGTCATACGTTTTCGACGGACCGAACGGCAAGGAAGCGCTCACTGATCTCTTCGAAGGACGCAGTCAATTGCTGGTTAAACATTTCATGTTCGGGGCCGGTTGGAAGGAGGGCTGCGTGGGCTGCTCGTTTGAGGTTGACCATATCGAGGGCGCCCTGGTCCACCTCCAGAATCACGATGTGACATATGTTGCGGTCTCGCGGGCGCCGCTGCCTGAGATTGAAGCCTTCAAGAAGCGCATGGGCTGGCGCTTCAAGTGGGTTTCGTCCTATGGCAGCGACTTCAACTATGACTTTCATGTTTCGTTCACCAAGAGCGATCTTGCCCGGGGTAAGGTTTATTACAACTTCGAAATGTGCGACATCCAGATGGAGGAACTTAGCGGCCGCAGCGTTTTTTATAAGGATGATGCTGGGGACATCTTCCACACTTATTCCACATACGGGCGCGGGGCGGAGGAACTGCTCGGCAGCTACGTGATTCTTGATCTCACGCCCAAAGGCCGCAACGAAACCGGCCCAAACTACACCTTGGCGGACTGGGTCCGTCACCACGATCGGTATGGCGCCGGCGGGTTTGTGGATGCCACGGGGCGTTACCACGCCGATGAGAAACCAGAGTCATGCTGCCATGCAGCGGAGAATCATTCTTAGGTAAGGGAGAACGATATGCAAAAACTAACCACGTGCTTGTGGTTCGATGGGAAAGCGGAGGAGGCGATGAATTTTTACACCTCCATTTTCAAGGATTCGAAGAAAGGCAAGATCAGTCGTTACGGCGACGGAGCCCCTTTTCCAAAAGGTACGGTGATGGTCGCTACCTTCGAAGTCCTGGGGCACGATTTTATGGCGTTGAACGGCGGCCCGCAGTTCACTTTTTCTCCCGCCATCTCGTTCGTTGTGAACTGTGAGACCCAGGAAGAAGTGGACGAGTTCTGGGAAAAACTCTCCGCTGGAGGAGAAAAAGTGCAGTGCGGCTGGCTGAAAGACAAATATGGCGTGTCGTGGCAGATTGTCCCCACGATTTTGGCGCGGCTGATGTCAGACAAGGATGCCACCAGGACGCAAAGAGTGATGCAAGCCTTGATGCAAATGAAAAAGCTGGACATCCAAAAATTGCAGGACGCCTCCGATGGAAAATAAATTTGCCGCGCCTGTCGATATGGATAGCTCTTGTTCGACTTACTAGCAGAAAGCTTAAGACTGCAATCCAAAAAGGAGCGATAGTAATGCGATACATGATGATTGTGAAAGCGACCAAGGACTCCGAAACCGGCGCCCCTCCTAACCCTGAGCTGATGGCTGCCATCGCGAAACTGGCCGAGGACGCAAGCAAGCGCGGCGTGATGGTAGGCGCCGGAGGGCTCCAGCCGAGTTCGCGGGGAACCCGCATCCGCGTGGCAGGCGGAAAAACATCCGTCATCGACGGCCCCTTTGCTGAGACGAAGGAACTGGTCGGCGGCTACGCAATTTTCGATCTGAAATCGAAAGAAGAAGCGATCCAGATGGGGACTCACTTTATGCAGATCCACGGCGACATCCTTGGACCGTCCTACGAAGGGGAGCTCGAAATTCGTCCGATGTTCGTTGACGGCGAATGCCCCGCAACAGGGGTAAAGGCCGGAGCTATGAGTTCAACCAACTGATTAGGGGAAGTGCACTATGCAATTGAATTCTCACCTTCACTTCAGCGGTCAGTGTGAGGAGGCGTTCAAGTTCTATGAGAAATGCCTCGGCGGCAAAATTGACGGCTTGTTCCGCTTCGCGGAAGCGCCAGGAGCGGAAGAGCAGAATGTGCCTGCAGGTTGGCGCAACAAGATCATGCACGCTCATATGACCATCGGCGACCAGTCTTTGATGGGCATGGATGCGACTCCGGAGCGCTTTCACAAGCCGCAGGGTTTCCACGTGAATATTGGGGTGAAAACTGTGGCCGAGGGCAAGAAAATCTTCGAAGCATTGTCGGAGAAAGGCAACATAACCATGCCGTTTGGACCCACGTTCTGGTCGCCCGGCTTCGCAATGTTCGTGGACCGTTTCGGCATCCCGTGGATGGTTAACTGCGAGAAAGCTTAACGCTTCGTTTCGGCGGGCGTTCCAGGGAGCGCTCTCGAGAGGGTACGCCAGAATTTATAGGGGGCTCAAGGAGTAAGACGATGTTAACGGAAAGCAAGGCATTCAGCAGTTTTTCACGCTCGGGCTTGAGGTTTCTGAATCGGAAGGCCTATTGCGACTACCACTTGCGGGCGGAACTAACGTCCTCATTTACCCCAAGTCTAACCATGCTGCAGCAAGCTTCACGATACTGAATTTCCCGGTGGACAATGTCGAGAAAGCCATCGACGAGCTCACGAAGCGCGGTGTGCGCTTTGAAATCTATGACGAACCCAACCTCAAAACGGACAAGAAAGGTATCTTTCGCGGTGGAGGACCTGTCATAGCGTGGTTCAAAGATCCCGCTGGCAATATTTTGTCTGTGCTCGAACAAAAGTAACCGGATTAGCCGACAAGGCCTTAGTGATATTCAAGTCATAAAAAAAACAACAAGGAGATGAACAATCATGGCAACGACACCTACACACGAACAGGCACAACTCCACTTGCAGGTCTATGAACAGCGTCGCGAACCCCGGTTGCGCCAGGCACGGGACTGGTTCTTCAAGAACTGTTTCGCGGACAACTGGAACGATGCGATGCGGATCACTGCTCCAGGAACAGAAGGCGGCACTAATTTCATGATGGTAGTCGGCTATTGGGAGCAAGCCTGCGCGTTGCTGAACTATGGCCTGCTGCACGATGATCTGTTCTTCGAAACCAGTGGCGAATTCTTCGGCGTCTGGGAACGAATCAAGCCGACCATTGCCGAAGGACGGGAACAATGGGCCAACAAACAATTCCTCGCCCATGTGGAAAAAGCCGCACAACGCTTCGAGACTTGGATGGAGAAACGCTCCCCGGGCCACATCGCCAAAATGCGCGAGTTCATGAAACAGATGCGGCCTCAGCAGGAAAAAGCCGCTTAAAGCCTGATCCGGGTACGACTACAGCGAGCGAGCCTGTGACCGCCGGTTGCACAATCATGCTCCTGCGGCGCGGGCTCGCATTTAGCTCTAAGGAGCAAACACTAGGGCTGAAGGTATCCGAATCTAACGGCCGTTGAAGAAAACCGATTCAGAATCCCGTACCAAGGGAGGAATCAATGAACGCAAAGATGGCTGCGACAATCGCATTGGTAGCTTTCGCACTGGTTGTAGTGCTGGGCGCGTGGTGGCAGGCACAAGCGCAGGACTCCAAAGCACCATATCCGAGCATGGCCCCGATCGATCAGTACCTCATAGGGGATCGAAACGACGAGATTGCCATGGCACGAAGTGCGGCGCCGGAGGCCATTTCCCGCGACGCCAAGGTTCTGGTCCTCGGGCGGCATGGCTACGAGACTGCGATCGAGGGTAAGAACGCTTTCGTGTGCCTCGTTGAGCGATCATGGATGTCTCCATTTGACTCCCCGGAGTTCTGGAATCCCAAGCTGCGGGGTCCGATCTGCTTCAATCCGCCTGCCGCACGATCCGTCCTGCCACTCACTTTCAAGAGGACAGATTTGGTATTAGCTGGACTGTCCAAAGCTCAGGTCATCGACGGTATCAAGACGTTCGTCCAGAAAGAACTGCCATCCCTGGAGCCCGGAGGCATGACCTACATGATGTCGAGTCAAGGGTACCTTGCAGACGATGGCGGGCACTGGGTCCCCCATCTGATGTTTTACGTTCCAAAAACCGACGGTCTGACTTGGGGTGCGGACGTACCCGGATCACCCGTTTTGCTGAGTCCACAATTTCATGGTGCTCCGGAGCCAATCACTGTGTTCATGATTCCGGTGCGTAGGTGGTCGGACGGAACGGCTGCGGCGACGGATGCGCACTGAGGTCCCAGATCTACGCCAGATGCACATCAAACAGCGCCAGCCAATATTGAAGGGATTGCATGGCAAAGCCGCACAGGATGAGTCCGATGCCGAAGGCTCCGAGCCGTCGCTCGGGAAGATTATCGGCATAGTACTCGATGTATGGATTCACCGTCGTGCCGAGGCCGGTGACAACGCCAGTTACCAGTCCTACGCGAAGGGCAAAAGACCAGGCATGGTCAATGTGATGAACGAAGGCGCTGCAGACAAGCGCAGTCGCAATGTAGGCTATGGTGCGGATAACCGTGCCCCAGAACTGGCGCCGCGTGAGCCGTGGGCGGCGAGAGGCTGCATAGTCAGTACTGGGGCGCATACCGCGAGAATAGGCAACTACTTGGCCAACAGTGATGAGAACGGCAAAGGCGACTGCAAACCCAAGACCCAGCGTGCGGTAAAGCCCTATGCCGAAACCCAACCCGCGGATTGCGGAAAACACTCCCTCCCAAAACAGGGAGTAGTGGTCAAGGCCGCGCGCGGCTCGATTGAATTCAATGGAAAGCGTAATGCCCGTAGCAATGCCGGAGGCGAGCCCAAAGAAAAGACCGAGGCCGATGCCGTATCCGACTCCGAAGACAATCGAATACGTCACCGCCCGGGTAAGCAGTCGCAGCGGCCCATGCTGGCCGCCCAGCAAGTCATACGCCAGATACAAGCTTCCGATCACGTCAAGACAGGTGCCGGTGATGCTGATGGCTGCGACGGTGTGGTGGTCCATTGGATAGATTGTAGAGGCAATGCTTTAATGCATAGGTGTCCGACTTTATTCGTGATTGCAATTCTGTGTCTGAGTGGATGCACGCGGAAGGGAGCTAGCGTGGAGAGCTCATCTGAGCTGGAGCATGCTATCACTACTCTTCGCGCCGCGTATGCGGCATTCAATCGCGGTGATATTGAGACGGCAGTACAAGCGCTGGACGGGCAGATCGAATGGACAGAACCGCCGGAATTTCCCGGCGGCGGCACGTATCACGGACGTGAAGGTGCAAAACAATACCTGGCACAATCACGGGCCGCCTGGGCAGAAGTTATCAGCGAACCGGTGCAATTCATCCCTGCGGGCGACCGGATCGTGGTGTTTGTTCACGCCCGAGTGCGTCCCAAGGACAGCCATGAGTGGCAAGAGGTGAATCTCGCCGATGTCTATACATTCCGTGGCGGAAAAGCGGTGGCGATGCGGGCATTCGCCGACCGGCAAGAGGCATTGCGGTGGGTTGGATTGAAGGATCAGGCTCGCTGAGAATAGCTGTTGCGACAAGCGACGTAGCGGCACTGGGAAGCGGCACCCGGTTCGGCGACCCGTTCCGTTAGCGGCTGAACATTTCGAGTAGAACGGCGGAGGCTTGTTGGGCGGTGCTTGGCGAAACCGTTCCGAGCTTCCGGACCAGTCGCTGCCTATCAACTGCACGCAGTTGATCCAGAGGAGCCTGGCCGGATTTTCCTTGAAAGCGTAGCGGTACACGCGTGGGGTAAGGTCGCATGGTCGTGGTCATCGGCACAACAATGACGGTCTGCAAATACTGGTTCATCTCGTCGGGCGAAACCACTAGGCATGGCCGGGTCTTCTGTATTTCAGTACCATGGGTAGGATCGAGCGACGCCAACCAAACTTCATCGCGGCGCGGAGCCCGGTTCACCACCGCCACTCCTTGCGATCAAACTGGTTCGCGCTCACTGTCCCAAGCAGGAGTTCATCTTCCACAGGACCGGCAGCACG
>Ga0207130_1241_pt1 | contig 13957 bp, 11 predicted proteins | sample Alteio_BWMinHeat_16_FD_153545 | JGI IMG/M metagenome (GOLD analysis project Ga0207130, IMG submission 153545) | Enriched cells from forest soil in Barre Woods Harvard Forest LTER site, Petersham, Massachusetts, United States -... | ecosystem: Environmental > Terrestrial > Soil > Temperate forest >... | reverse complement strand
CGCACTTCAAGCAGCCCAAGCGCAATGTAGGGGGTGAGATTGTGATTCATCAGGAAAGCAAAATCTCTCCCGACAGGCTTACTCAAATTACGAGGCAACTGTATAAAATGGGTTTGGATTCAATGGAATCCGTGTCCCATGGCATAACCGGTCAGCTGGAGCGTACCGCGACCTCGGACCGCGCAGAAGTGGTGGAAGCGGGGGATTCGGGCATTACCACTCGTACGCTGCGCACCGGGATGGCTTCAAAAGCAGTGATCGAACACTAAATCTGCCAAATTTCCGCTTGAAAAGCTACAAAAGGTGCGTTATAAAGCCGCAGAATTTAAGAAGGTGGGCCCAAAGCCCGCCTTTTTTGTTACCGTTAACCCGGAGGAGTGAACGACGACTAGCGAGCAACGGCGAGCGCAGCATGTGCGGCGCCAAAACGCGAAGCGTTGAGCACAAAACAAGAGTCTATGTACGATAAGATTGCTGCCATTATAGAGCCGTCGCTTAACGGCATGGGCTATTCGCTGGTGCAGATACGCCTGATGGAAGGCGGACGCCGTACCTTGCAGATTATGGCGGAGCGCATCGATGGCAGGAATATGACGGTCGATGATTGCGCCACCATCAGCCACAGCGTTTCGGCGCTGCTTGATGTGGAAGACCCCATCAAGGACGCCTACACGCTGGAAGTGAGTTCGCCGGGTATCGACAGGCCGCTCGTGAAGCTCCCGGATTTCGAGCGCTACAGCGGATTCGACGCGAAAGTGGAAACAAAGCTGCCTATCGAGGGACGCAAGCGTTTCAAGGGCAAGATCAAGGCCGTGGAAGGCGAGACGATCGTCATGCAGACCGCGGAAGGCGCACAGGCACGCATTGCGTACAACATGATACAGTCGGCCAAGCTTGTGCTGACGGATGAATTAATCGACTGGCACGGCAAAACTGCCGATGCCACTAACTAGCAAGAGGGAACTATGGCGCTCGCATATTCGACGATGGGAAATACGGAAATTCTGCAGATCGCAGACGCAGTGGCACGTGAAAAGGGCATTGGCCGCGAGCAGGTGATCGAGGCGCTGGAAAACGCCATTCAGGTCGCAGGCCGCCGCAAATACGGCCATGAGCACAATATCAAGGCCGAGATAGACCGCAAGTCCGGTGAAATCCGCCTCTACCGCGTGACCGAAGTGGTGGAAGTCGTGGAAAACGAAGTAACCCAGATTACGCTGGCGCAGGCTCACAAAAAAGACAAGAAGTTGGAAATCGGCAGTGAGATTAAAGATCCGCTTCCGCCTATCGACTTCGGCCGCATAGCCGCGCAGACCGCCAAGCAGGTTATCGTGCAGAAAGTACGCGACGCCGAGCGTGACAAGCAGTTCGACGAATACAAGGACCGCAGCGGCGAAATCGTCAGCGGCACCGTCAAGCGCATCGAATACGGCAACGTGACGGTTGATTTCGGTCGCACCGAAGGATTCTTGCGTCGCGATGAGATGATCCCGCGCGAGACGTTCCGCCAGGGCGACCGCATCCGCGCCTATATCTACGACGTCCGCCGCGAGAAGACTGGCCCACAGATTTTCCTCACCCGCACGCGCCCCGAATTCATGGCCAAGCTGTTTGCGCAGGAAGTGCCGGAAATCTATGATGGCATCATCGAAATCAAGGCGGTGGCCCGCGATCCCGGCTCCCGCGCCAAGATCGCCGTCTACTCGCGCGATTCCAACATCAACCCGGTGCTCTCCTGCGTCGGCGTGCGCGGTGCGCGCGTTCAGGCGGTTGTGGGCGAGCTTCAGGGCGAGAAAATTGACATCATCGAATGGTCGGGTGATCCGGCTACCTTCGTGGTCAACGCGCTCTCCTCTGCCGAAGTGAGCAAAGTGGTGCTCGACGAAGGCAAGCAGCGTATCGAAGTGGTGGTTCCGGATGACCAGCTCTCGCTCGCCATCGGTCGCCGTGGTCAGAATGTCCGCCTTGCCTCGCAATTGGTAGGCTGGAACATCGACATCCTCACCGAGGAAGTCGAATCCAACCGCCGCGCCGAAGAGTTCAACTCGCTTTCCAAGCTCTTCACGGATGCGTTCAACGTCGAGGAAGTCATCGCCCACCTGCTGGTGACCGAAGGCTTTACGACCATCGAGGAAGTGGCCTATGTGCCGCTGGATGATCTGACCGCCATCGAAGGCTTCGACGAAGCGGTAGCAAGCGAATTGCGCGCCCGTGCCCGCGACTGGCTTGACGCCCAGAAGAAGGAATCGGAGAACAAGCTGCGTGCCTTGGGCATGGACGAGAAGCTTATGGCTCTGGGCCTTCCCAACGAGGCGCTCCTGAAACTTGGTGAAAATAAAGTACTTACGCTGGATGATTTTGCCGACCTGTCGCGCGAGGAGTTCCTGGAGTTTGTGCCGGATTCGCGTTTGTCAGCCGACGAAATTGATAGTATGATCATGAAAGCGCGTGCGCATTGGTTTGAGGGTGAAGACAAGCAGGCTTAACCTCTAACCGACGGCTGTGCCATGAGGCATGGCCGATAAGCGCACACACACAAGGAATCTATGAACGACAGCACCAAGAAAGAACCGCTTACCATGAGCCGGCCCAACAAGCTGGAGCTGACCAAGACCGTGGAAAGCGGCAAGGTGAAGCAGAATTTCCAGCATGGCCGCAGCAAGACCGTGACGGTAGAAGTGCGCAAAACGCGCACATTCACCAGCAACGACGGCGGCCGGATGGTGGAACTCAAGAAGTCCGGTGCCAGCGTACAGGAGCAGGCGGAAAAATCGTTATTCGGCAAAACCGCTGCCGTCGACGAAGATGCCCATCTGACGGAAGGCGAGCGCCAGGCACGCATGCGCGCGCTTGAGCATGCGAAGAACCGTCCGGCGGAAGAACTCCAGAACAGGCAGATGCCGCCTCCGGCATCGTCCCAGATGGTGTACGATAAGAAACCGCTCAAGGAAATCGTCTTTGAAGAGGATGCGACGCCCAAGACCCGCACCGACGCCAAGCTCAATATCGTAAAGCCGATTAACAAGCCTGCTGCCAAAGCGGGCCCCGCGGCAGACATTGAATCCGATGAGGTGCGCGTGGAGCGCGCCGACGCGAAACAGCCCTCTAAAATGAAGCTCCGTCGCGGCGACGAAGTGCGCCGCAACTCCGGTAAGATTACCGTGAGCAAGGCGCTCAGCATGTCCGAGGAGCGCGTGCGCAGCCTTGCTTCCGTGCGCCGCCAGCGTGAAAAAGCCAGGCGTGCCGAGCTGGGCATCGGCGCCGGGCCACAGGAGAAAATCGTTCGCGAAGTGGTCATTCCCGAGGCCATCACCGTGCAGGAACTCGCCAACCGTATGGCCGAGCGCGCGGTTGATGTCGTCAAGATCCTCATGAAAATGGGGACAATGGTGACGGTCAACCAGAGTATCGATGCCGATACGGCGGAACTTATCGTAACCGAATTCGGCCATAAGCTGAAGCGCGTGACGGAAGGTGACGTTGAGAATGTGCTGAAGGATGAGAGCGGCCAGGATGATCCGGCATCGCTTGAGCCGCGTGCACCGGTGGTTACCATCATGGGCCATGTCGATCACGGCAAGACCTCGCTGCTCGACGCATTGCGCAAGACCGACGTGGTTGCGGGCGAAGCCGGCGGTATCACCCAGCATATCGGTGCCTATCAGGTGACCATGCAGGACGAGAGCAAGATTACCTTTCTCGATACTCCCGGCCACGAAGCCTTCACCGCCATGCGCGCGCGCGGCGCGAAAGTCACGGACATCGTCGTGCTGGTGGTTGCAGCCGACGACGGCATCATGGCGCAAACGAAAGAGGCCATCAGCCACGCCAAGGCGGCGCAGGTGCCCATCATCGTCGCCATCAATAAGATCGACAAGCAGGGCGCGGATCAGAGCCGCGTGAAGACTGAGTTGATGAGCTATGAACTGGTGCCGGAAGAATTCGGCGGTGACGTCATCGTGGTTCCGGTATCCGCTAAGACCGGCGAAGGACTCGACAAACTGCAGGAAGCCATTCTGCTGCAAGCAGAAGTACTTGAACTCAAGGCTAACCCGAACCGCTCTGCGGCGGGCGCCGTGGTGGAAGCACGGATCGACAAGGGCCGTGGCGTGATCGCTACGCTGCTTGTGCAGAAGGGTACGCTTAAGGTGGGTGACATCATTGTGGCAGGTGCCAGCTATGGCCGTGTCCGTCACATTACCGACGACAAGGGCCGCAGCATAGAAACCGCCGGGCCTTCGCTGCCGGTCGAGATTCTGGGTCTTGCCCATGCGCCGGAAGCAGGCGATGAATTCGACGTGGTGGATAGCGAAAAGACCGCGCGTGACATCACTGAATACCGTGCGCAGAGAAACCGTACGGCGCAAACCTTGCTCGCCACCAAGTCGCTCGACAGCCTGTTTGCGGCATCCGCCGGAACCAAGGCAAAAGAGCTGCCGGTCATCATCAAGTCCGATGTGCAGGGTTCAGCTGAAGCGCTTTCACAGAGTGTCCAGAAATTCTCCGGCGATGAAGTGACGGTGCGCGTGCTGCATTCGGGTGTGGGTGCCATCACGGAATCCGACATCACGCTGGCGCATGCCACCGGCGCGCTCATTATAGGCTTCAACGTCCGTGCCACCGCGCAGGCCCGTGACATGGCCGCCCGCGACAAGGTGAACATCCGCTACTACTCGATCATCTATGACGTGGTGGAAGACATCAAGGCGGCGCTTTCGGGCATGCTCTCGCCGACGCTGAAAGAAAACTTCCTGGGCTACGCCGAGATTCGCGAAGTGTTCAACCTGAGCAAGGCAGGCAAGATCGCCGGTTGCATGGTGACAGAGGGTCTCGTCAAGCGCGGCGCGAAGGTACGACTGCTGCGCGACAACGTGGTCATCCACAACGGCACGCTCAAGACGCTCAGGCGCTTCAAGGACGATGTGAAGGAAGTGAGCCACGGCATGGAATGCGGTATGGCGTTCGAGAATTACGAAGACATCCGCGTGGGCGACATGATTGAAGCCTACGAGATCGAGGAAGTGGCGCGTACGGTTTAGAAGCGTCATTTCCATTCCTGGAACAGGCTCGCGTCATAGCCGAGCACATCTTGCAGATACTCCAATGTCTGCGGGCTTGGTGTATGCCCGAAGCCGGACGCAAGTACGGCCCCGTAATGCTCAAGGTCGATAGGTGCCGAAGCTCTCAAAGCCGCTCTAAGCAGCCGCGGGCGGATACCGGAGCACCGCAGGAAGAAGTGGCATTCCCGACCAGTATCGTCTTTGCTGCAGATAAAGTGCAGCGTTGTGTTCTGTCGGGCGTGTTTTGACATGAAAAAGGAAAATTACAGGATAATGTCTTCGCCGATGTGCCGATCTTCCAAACCCTTCATCGAGGTGTTGCTGGGCTCGAGGTTTTTGGGATTCGGGGCAACCTGTACCTCATGTTCAATTTGCTGATGAAGGAAGTTAGTCATGGCCTTCACATCTTGCGGAGTAGTTTTGCCAGTTGCCACCGCATGATCATCCAGGATCGCTATCTCTCCTGGGCCCAATGTTTTATCTTCATCGGTGTTACGGAATTTCTCGTTACGAGGATCGATGGCTTTACCTTTTATCGCCTCTCTAAGCATGGCAATTTTACCGAGTTCGGCTAAAGCGCTATTCCATACGATGGGAAGCTCTTTATAGGGAGTGGTCTCCCGGTCCTGCAGCGATGGAATATCTCCGATTTCCTCCAAGGTTTGCTGTGATTGCGCACCTGTTTTTCCGGTGCGTATGAAACGCACGAGCATGGTGCCGGCGCCACCTTCAGCCACCAATTTCAGCTGCTCTGTTTCGAACGCTTCCTTCTCTGCGTGGTAGGCTTCCTGCTCCACCGGTGTTAATTTTTGTAACTCTTCTTCGGATTTTTCAGTGAATTTTTTAGCGCTGCCTTTGCGCGCGCCTCCGGAAATGAGGGGAAAGCCGTTATCTATAGTGGCGGCCACTATATTATTATTCTTATCCGCCAGCGCTTCCGCCGCTTCTGACAGCGTTTTAGCGGTAATGATGTCGTGTTCAGGAAATTCCTGCTTCAATACAAACTGAAGCAGGAAGGCTTTTGTCTCTTCATCTTCCACCAATAAAATAGCGTTTTTATTTTTTTCCATGATCTTGTTCGCTGCCTGTTTATTTGTAGTGATATAGCAGTATATTAATGAATATACCGGTGCAACTTACAAGTTACAAAACGATGTCAGTAGGCTTGAAAGCTAGGTTTCTAGCATTATTTCATTGCCATAACCGTTGTTTTTTATGATAAAATCATCTCATATTAAGAAAAGGCATAATCAATGACTATTCCCAAACCTCCTACCCAGCGCCAGCTGCGCGTAGGTGAAGAAATACGCCATGTGCTCGCCGACATTTTCATGCGCGGCGAATGCTATGACCCAGACGTGAATGCGACGCCGATTACCGTATCAGAAGTGCGCATCAGCCCGGATCTCAAAAACGCCACCGCCTATTTCATGCCTTTGGGCGGTCTTAACCGCGATAAGGTGCTGGCGGGCCTCATTCGCAACGCGCCTATCCTGCGCAAGCTGGTGTCCGACCGCATGAATCTGCGCTATGCGCCCCGTATCAGCTTCCGCCTCGACAATTCATTCGACGAGGCCCACCGCATAGACCTGCTGCTTAAAAAGCCGGAAGTCGCACGCGATCTGGAAAACAAGTAAGCATCTTGCTTAATCACGGTTTTCTCATTCTCGATAAACCGGTCGGCATAAGCTCCGCCAAGGCCGTATCGGAAGTCAAAAAACAACTCGGCTGCAAAAAGATAGGCCATGGCGGCACGCTCGATCCCCTGGCATCGGGCATCCTTCCGCTGGCTATCGGCGAGGCGACGAAGGCGTTCGACTATGTGGCATCCAGCATCAAGGAATACCGGTTCACGGTGACGTTCGGCGAAGAGCGCGCCACCGATGATGCCGAAGGCGCCGTCACGGCAACGACGGATCATTTACCCGTGAGGGAGGACATCCTGCGGGCACTGCCTGAATTCCATGGCACTATCATGCAGACGCCGCCCGCCTATTCAGCTCTTAAAATCGATGGCGAGCGTGCCTATAAACGAGCAAGGGCAGGGGAACAGGTGGAGATGATCGCGCGGCCTGTGGACGTTCATGCGTTTGAACTGCTCTCATTTGAGCCGCCGCACGCCACCTTCCGGGTTTTGTGCGGCAAGGGTACGTATGTGCGGGCCTTGGCGCGCGATATTGCAAGAAAATGCAATAGCTTGGGGTATATCTCGATGCTGCGACGTACAGCGGTGGGTAAATTCAATGAAACGCAGGCGATTTCGCTGGATAAACTGCCTGAGTTTGTGCATAATGCCGCACTTTTTAAGGCTTGGCTTCCCATTGAATTGGCGCTGGACGACATCCCGGCAATCGATGCGGATTCCACGCAGGCCGCCAGACTCCGCCATGGACAGACTATCGGCATATCCAAACCCGATGGGCGATACATGGTACTCTGCCAAGGGCAACTTGTTGCTCTTGCGGATGTCTCAAGCGGCACACTTAAAACGGTGCGTGTTTTTAACCTGAACGAATAAGGAGTTTTACCGATGTCGCTTGAACCGGAAAAGAAGAAAAAGGTGATTAAGGATTTTGCCACGAGCAAGGCCGATACGGGTTCGCCCGAAGTACAGATTGCGCTGCTGACCGAGCGGATTAACGGCCTCTCGCAGCATTTCGAAGCGCATAAGAAAGATCATCATTCACGCCGCGGCCTACTTATCATGGTCGGTCGCCGCAAGCGCCTGCTGGAATATTTAAAGAGCACTAATGTGGAAAGCTACGCATCCGTGATTAAGAAGTTGGGCCTGCGCAAGTAATTTACGGACGCACGAATATAAAAAGGCCTGTTCACCTGAGCAGGCCTTTTTTTATCGGTGAGGAAGAGGTTGATTGGGAAGAGAGTCTTTTTTATTTTTTGGCAGGTTAGGATCAATTCTCGGATCGTTATAGCCGTGCTTCTGATATGCCTCCTGGATGAGCTGTTCGGTTCGCTCGAAAAAGTTGCTTAACGCTACTTTTTCCGTCTGGTGGGCTAACAGCTTATCAGGCCCATCCGGTAGTGTTTTAACTTTATCGCGCAATTCCAAAGCCTGCTTTATTGATGCTTCAGTCGAAGGTTTTCCCATCACGTAACTGTGACTGGACTGGTCCAGCTTGGCGGCGGCTTCTGCCACCTTTTTCTCTTGATCGTCACCTTGCACTGTTTTGAGGTTGACCAGTGTCTCTTTAATAAAATTGGAATAATCCATGCCCTGAGTTTTACCGTCTTTCATATTCTGAAAGCTTTGTGCCAGAGCTTCCGCACCCTTTTCACCCGAGATGGCAGTGATGTTCTTAGCCGTTTCCTCGCCTACATAGGAAGCAAGCGTAGAGACTTGCATCTGCCCCTGAACCCCCTTGGTGGCATCTTGCACCACGGCTGCGCCGCCTGCCGCCAGAAATCGTTGAAGTGCTTCACTCTCAGTCATAATGTGTCCGCAATCGCATCCGTTAGCCTTATACTATAGCACAGAGTGTGATTCTGTCGTATTAAGAATTGGTTACATATCCTGCGCGGAGGGTGTCTTGATGGATAAACAGCCTCTTGAGAATGCTGGAAATGCTTGTGCGAACACGCATGTGGTGCTAATAGAAGCGCCTCTTCAAAGTGAAGGAAAATAAGCGTTCCATTCAGGCATTACTCCCCGGCCTGTCTGGAAGTTTAGAACGGGGACGTTAGAGAAGGACTAAAGATGTTTAAAGTTGTTAAAAGACAGGTGCAGTGGGGCGGACGTACGCTCACGCTGGAAACAGGAAAAATTGCACGCCAGGCCGATGGCGCAGTGCTTGCCACCTACGGCGAAACCATCGTGCTCTGCACGGTCGTGGGCGCCAAAAAAGCAAAGCCGGATACGGATTTCTTTCCGTTGACGGTCAACTACCAGGAAAAAGCCTTTGCCGCTGGCAAGATCCCGGGCGGCTTCTTCAAGCGCGAAGGTCGCCCGACCGAGAAGGAAGTGCTCACTTCCCGCCTCATCGACAGGCCCATCCGCCCGCTGTTCCCGGACGGCTTCTTCAACGAGGTGCAGGTGGTCTGCACGCTGCTCTCGCACGATCTTGAAAACGATCCGGATGTGGTCGCCCTCGTAGGTGCTTCCGCAGCACTCACCCTTTCGGGCATTCCCTTCATGGGGCCCATCGCCGGTGGCCGCGTCGGTTACATCAATGGCGAATACATCATCAACCCGATGAAGAGCCAGCTTGCTGAAAGCCAGCTCGAACTCGTGGTCGCCGGTACCCAGAGCTCGGTGCTCATGGTGGAATCCGAAGCCAAGGAACTCTCCGAAGAAATCATGCTCGGTGCTGTCATGGCAGGCCACAAGGCTTTCCAGCCGGTCATCGATGCCATCATCTCGCTCGCCGAAGAAGCAGCGAAGGACGCATGGGTGCTGACCGAGAACCCGCAGGAGCAGGAAATCAAGGACAAGCTCAAGGCTGCGGGTGAAGCCAAGCTACGCGAAGCGTTTGCCATTCGCGGCAAGCAGGAGCGTTCCAAGCGTCTCGATGCCATCAAGGACGAAATCTGCAAGCCGCTCGTGGAAGCACAGCTGCCTGCCGTTACCGTCAAGCGTCTCTTCAAGCAGTTGGAGAGCGACGTGGTGCGCGGTGACATGGTGAAGACCTCGGTGCGTATCGATGGTCGCAAGCCCGATCAGGTCCGCCAGATCATGTCGGAAGTGGGCGTATTGCCCAAGGTACACGGCGCTGCATTGTTCACCCGTGGTGAAACGCAGGCGCTTGTGGTGGCGACGCTTGGCACCAGCATGGACGAACAGCGCATCGACGCGCTGGACGGCGAATACACCGAATCCTTCATGCTCCATTACAACTTCCCTCCCTACTCGGTAGGTGAAGTGGGCCGCATGGGCTCGCCCGGTCGCCGTGAAATCGGCCACGGCAAGCTCGCATGGCGCGCCATCCACCCGCTCATGCCGACCAAGGAAGCGTTCCCTTACACGATCCGTATCGTGTCGGAAATCACCGAATCCAACGGTTCGTCTTCGATGGCGACCGTTTGCGGCAGCTCGCTGGCGATGATGGACGCAGGCGTTCCGCTGAAGGCGCCTGTTGCGGGTATCGCGATGGGTCTTATCAAGGAAGGCGACAACTTTGTCGTTCTCTCCGATATCATGGGTGATGAAGATCACCTGGGCGATATGGACTTCAAGGTGGCCGGTACCGAAAACGGCATCACCGCGCTGCAGATGGACATCAAGATCAACGGCATCACCGAAGAGATCATGAAGGTGGCGCTCAACCAAGCCCAGGCTGGCCGTATACATATCCTCGGCGAAATGGCCAAGGCGTTGACCGGTGCACGTGAAGGCGTCAATGAAAACGCTCCGCGCATCACAACCATCTCGGTGCCCAAGGATAAGATCCGTGAAATCATCGGCACCGGTGGCAAGGTCATCCGCGAGATCTGCGAGAAGACCGGTGCCAAGATCGATATCGAGGATGACGGCACTGTTCGTATCGCTGCCGTCAATATCGAGCAGGGCCAGGCCGCGCTCGACTGGATTCAATCTATCGTGCAGGAAGCTGAGATTGGTAAAATCTACAGCGGTAAAGTCGTTCGCATCGTCGACTTCGGTGCGTTCGTGAACTTCATGGGCAGCAAAGACGGTCTCGTGCATATCAGCGAGATGGCCGACCGCCGCGTGGAGAAGGTCACGGATGTCGTCAACGAAGGCGACACGGTCAAGGTGAAGGTCATCGACATCGAACGCGGCAAGGTTCGCCTCTCGATGAAAGTGGTCGATCAGCAGACCGGTGAGGACATCTCAGACAAGGTGAGTCCGTCCAAGCCGCGTCCCCCGCGTGAAGATCGTGGCGATCGTCCGCGTCGCGAAAAGCGCGCATAATGCCTGCTTCACATTTCGACTAAGAAAAAGGGGTGCAGTGATGCGCCCCTTTTTTATAAACTGATATATTACAGCATTTTGCGCTGTAGGGGTTAATAAAACTGTAACGTGCGCCATAGGCTATTATTCTTTATAATCATACGCATGAGCCATGGAAAAATACGTCGACGAATCAGGAATACGATTATAGGTGCAGGGCTTTTCACTTCGGTGGGCGGCGGCATAAAAACCGCGGTGGACAGTTCTGAATTGTCGGACATCAAGAAACTTTCCCCGTCTGAGTGGCGCACGCGGGCCATAGAGGACAAAAACAACGATATAGAAACAGACCTTAATATTGTCGAAGGCGGCGGCCTTGCCATGGGCGTCGGCGGCGCAGACGCTGTGCGCAGCCATGTACAAAGAACATCGGATAAAGATAAGCAAGATGAGCCGGAGCAGCGAGGCAGATAGTCGTAGGGTATCTATTCCTTCTCCATCACGCATTGCAGCGGATGTTCGCTCTTGCGGGCGATGGCGACCACTTGATCCACCTTGGTCTCGGCCACGTCGCGCGTAAAAATCCCACAGATGCCGGCACCGCTGTTATGTACTTCCAGCATGACCTGAATGGCATCGTCATGGAGTTTGTGGAACACCTGCTTCAAGACCAGCACGACGAAATCCATCGGCGTGTAGTCGTCGTTCAGCAGGAGCACTTTATAAAAAGGCGGCCGCGCCGTGCGCGTTTTAGGCTCCGCCACCAGCAAGGTTTCGTGCTTTTCGCCGGACAGTTTGATTTCGTTTTTGGACATGGAAAACATAATAGCGTATTTCAGCCGTTATGTGAAGAGGTGAGGATGTCGGTAAAATGTTTATGCACCATTGAAAGCGTGGCGATAAGAGAGGTCTTTACGATGGCAAAATCAGCGAGTTTCAAGCCATTTGCAATAAGCACCTTAAGGCCAAGCGGCGCCGCCGCTTCGTCTAGCGTGCCTACGGCGCACAGGCGCAACAGTACGAACAGGCTGGTCAGAAAACGGTGCGCTTCCAGCAAGACTTCCCCCTGCGCAGTGTCAATCAGCTGATATTCCAGCAATGCCGTAAATACCTGATCCGTAGAGTGCCCAATAAGCGCCGGGTATGCGTGGGCATGCCCGAGCACAAAATATTGCGCGAGAAAGTCCAGATCCATCAGTCCGCCATGAGCGTATTTAAGGTTCCAGGGGTTATCGCTGCCGAACTCACGGGTTATTTTGACACGTAGATCGATAATATCCTTGGCAAGCTTCTGCGGCTGGCGTGGAAGCGCCAGATTATGCTGGATAATTTTTTCCAGTCGCTCCCGAAGGGCCGGATTGCCGGTGATGACGCGTGCCCGCGTAAGTGCCAGGAGCTCGAAGGTCCATGCGGATTCGTTTAAATATTTGTCGAATGTGCCAACGCCTACGGCCAGTGCGCCGTCGAGACCTGAGGGGCGAAGGCGCGTATCCACCTCGTAAAGCCGCCCTTCGCGCGTGAGCGCCGTAAGCGCGCCGATGAACCGCTGGCCGAGTTTATTGTAAAGCTCATGTTCGGGCGCGAGCTGCTTATTTTTCTCTAAGGCGCCGTGGACGAAAACAAGGTCGATATCCGAACCGAAGGTAAGCTCGCGCGCACCCAGCCTCCCCATGGCGATGGTGGCAAGGCCGCCGGGTTTGAGCTTTTGTTTGCTGCCGAAGGCGATTTCCACGCGGTGCAATAGCGCTGCGATGCAGGTATCCGCGATGTCGCTTAAATAATGTCCGACCTCCGCAGCGCTTATCTGGCGGCGGATAAGCTGTATGCCCGCCTGGAACTGCTTTTCGTTCTTGAAACGACGGATGATGTCCATTTCATCCTCGAAGTCGCGTGCGAGCATCAGCTGGCCCGCGAGTTCGTCGAACAGCGTTTCCTTGTCCGGCAGATCGTTGAAGAAATGCGACGTCAGCACGCTGTCGAGCAGGTTGGGATTCTTGCTTAAGCGCTCGGCAAGCGCCGGAGCGGACCCCATGATGATGGCGATAAGGTCAAGTAGCTGGGGATTGGCATAAAACAGTGAGAAAAGCTGAACACCGGAGGGAAGTTTCGTGAGAAATTCGTCGAAGCGGATAAAGGCCTGATCCGGCTGGAGTGTCGAGGCAAGTGACTCCAGCAGCGTCGGCGTCAGTTCGGTGATAAGCTCTCTGGCCCGCTTGGTGCGTGTGGCGCGGCGTGAGCCGCGATGCCACCCTTGGATGATCTCGGAAACGGAAGCGGGGTTTTTATAGCCCATCTTGCGTATGGTCTCTACCGTCTGCGGATCGTTCTCCACACCGGTGAAAGAAAGTTTCCCCTCATTGCCACCCAGTCCGCCCTGTCCGCGGAAGGATTCGGCAAAATTCGTATGCACGAACTCCAGATGCTCCATCAGCGTGCGCTCGAACGTGGTGCGATCGGGAAATTCCAGAAACGCCGCAAGGCGGGTACGCGCTTCCTCGAGGGTGGGCACGCTGTGCGTCTGCTGATCGTCCACCATCTGCAGGCGATGCTCCACCGTCCGCAGGAAGCGGTAACTTTTACCGAGTTTTACGGACAGTTCCGGGTCGATAAGCGCCCCCTGCGCAAGGGCTTCCAATGTGGCGCAGGTGCCTTGAATCCGAAGCGTAGGTTCGCGGCCCCCCCAGATGAGCTGGTGAATCTGGGCGAAAAACTCTATTTCGCGAATGCCGCCCAGCCCGGTTTTGATGTTATGACCGGGAATTTCGATGACGCCACCCGTGCGCGCATCCATCTGCCGCTTGATGGACTGGATGTCCGCTATCGCCGCGAAATCCAGATGCTTGCGCCAGATGAAGGGGGTGATCTGCTGCAGGAAACGGTAACCCGCTTCCGTATCGCCTGCAATAGGACGTGCTTTAATCAGTGCCGCGCGCTCCCAGTTCTGGCCCACGGTTTCATAATAGGTGATAGCGCCCGCGGTCGACATCGCGACAGGCGTTGAAGCGGGGTCCGGACGAAGACGTAAATCCAC
>Ga0207130_1238_pt1 | contig 14030 bp, 12 predicted proteins | sample Alteio_BWMinHeat_16_FD_153545 | JGI IMG/M metagenome (GOLD analysis project Ga0207130, IMG submission 153545) | Enriched cells from forest soil in Barre Woods Harvard Forest LTER site, Petersham, Massachusetts, United States -... | ecosystem: Environmental > Terrestrial > Soil > Temperate forest >... | reverse complement strand
ACTTCATCAGGCTCGTAGCCATATGCTTTGCCAAAGAATCCCGAATCGAAATAGATTCTTACGTATAAAAAAAGGAAGCCTTAAGGCTTCCTTTTTTTCGGTATAAGAATCGGTGCTAGCGTGAGCCCGTAGAGCTTCCGCCGGTAGATCCTTTGTTGCCAGTCTTGTTGTCACTTGCAAAAGAGGATTTATTATCCTTCGGTGCGGTTTCCGGCTTTTTCTGTTCTTGTGATCCCATTGGCTGTGAAGCACCCTGGTTCTTCTGAGCTTTATTGTCTGACATAAAAAATCCTTTCAAGGGAATATACGTAAATTTTATTATTTACGATACATACATCCTCTTAGGATACGCATAAGTTTGCTGTAAGAAAATCACTAAATATACTTAATTTATAATGATTTATGATAATATATTTGACTTATATCAAATATATAAGCGTCAATACTATTTTGACTCAACTCGCTTTAGCAGATTTAAACTCTCTGTGAATAATGCTGAGCAGTATTTCGATATCTATGGGCTTGACCATGTGATGGTGAAATCCTGCAATTTTAGTACATGATCTCAAAGCGCCTACGCGCTCCATTCAGGGATTTGCCAGGATTATCGAGCAAAGCATCCAGGAGGACAAGACGGAAAAGATTACCGAGCATTGTCGTCGTGTTATCAAGGCAGCACAGCGCATGGATGCATTGATCGATACGTTATATCAATACACAAAAGCGGCGAATGAACGGGTCATATTCGAGCCGGTAGAGATGCGCCAGGTGTTGCAAGATACACTGTCAAACCTGGAGCATCTGATCCAGGAACATGATGTGCACGTTACGTATGACGAGCTGCCCATCGTCACCGGCAATGCCTCTCAACTCATACAGCTTTTGCAGAATTTGATTGGCAACGGCATCAAATATTGCAAGGCAAAAATCCCGTCTGTACACGTCGCGGCTAGTCCGCAAGAAAGAGCCGCATGGCTGGTTTCAGTGAAAGATAACGGTATTGGCATTCCCGAGCAGTATTACCAGCATATTTTTGAGCCATTCCGGCGTTTGCATGGTGAAGGAAAATACGAAGGAACCGGCCTTGGCCTGGCCACCTGTAAGAAAATCATTAGGCGTCATGGCGGTGATATCTGGTGCGAATCCGAAGAAGGCCATGGCACCACGTTTTTCTTTACACTCCCGGGGGTAGACAACCATGCCTAAACCGAAACTGCATCTTCTGCATGTAGAGAACGATGATATGGAGGCCGAACTATTCAAACAACTCCTTGCTAAAGAGTTCGGAGTGAATGGCTGCAGTATCGTACATGTGGAATCGTTGAGTGAAGCCCTAAAAAAGCTCAAAGAAACGTCTTTCAATGCCATCCTGCTGGATTTGGATTTAACGGACATTCAGGGTCTCGATAATGTCCGTGCCATCAAGGAGGAAAATCCCGACATACCGATTGTTGTCTTAAGTGGCCACGATGATAATGAAATTGCATTGAAGGCAGTAAGAGGCGGCGCGCAGGAATATATGGTCAAAGGGCATAGCAACAGCCGTATGCTGGGGCTCGCTGTTCTTTCCTCCATTGAACGCAAAACGTATGAGCGTCACCTGTTCAGGCAGGCCAATCATGATGATCTGACAGGGCTTCCTAATCGCCGTATGTTCATAGAGTATATGCAGCAATGGATCATTCGTGCCAGTCGCTGGAAACGTGTCGAAACCATCATGTTTCTGGACGTCAATGATTTTAAGAAGATCAATGATACGTTGGGTCACGATGTTGGCGATACACTGCTGGAGCAGATCGCCGCACGACTCAAAGTGGGGCTGCGCACAAGTGACATGCTAGCGCGTTACGGTGGCGATGAATTTATCGTCCATCTCGACACGGATGCGCATGTGTCGAGGGATAGTTGCGCTGAGGTAGCCAGAAAGATTATTTCCCTGTTTCGCGATCCTATCAGCATTGGTGGTCATGACATACAGGCGAGTGTAAGCATCGGCATCGCCTTTTATCCCGAGCACGGCAAAGATACGGCTGAATTGATACAAAGCGCCGACCAGGCCATGTATCAAGCTAAAAAAGCAAATAAAGATTTCTCTTTTGCGAGTCAGGAACCATATGAATGAAGCACTTGTCATATTGATCATCGATGACGACAAGGGTGATCGCATGTCGTGCCAAAGAGCGCTCAAAGGCGCATTTGGCGACAATCTTCTTTTCATGGAAGCCAATGATGGTGAAAGCGGATTGGAAGCCATCGAAAAAAATCTTCCTCATTGCGTGTTGCTTGATCATCTTATGCCGGGCATCGATGGCATCGAGGTTTTGAAGCGTATACGTATCAAACATCCATACCTTCCCGTAGTCATGATCAACGGCAATGGCAACGACGTCATTGCTGTACAATCGATGAAGCTGGGCGCGCAGGACTACATCGCCAAGAGCACGATTACACCTCCGATATTGCAGCGCATCGTCCAGATGGCGATCCAGCACTGCACCCTGCAAAAGCGCACGCATGAACAGCGCATCTCTTTGGAAATATTCACTCGCGCACTTGCCCATGATCTGAAAGAGCCGGTGCGCACCATTTGTTCATTTCTGGACAGAATTACGGATTGGCGGGATTTATCCGAAAAATCGCAAAAATCTTTCGATTACATCAGCAAAGCCACTAATCGGATGAGTGCGCTTATTGACACTGTCTTCCTCTATACCAGGTTGGATGCTGCCGAACGAATGGAAAAAACTGTATGCGATATCGTCAGTATATTGGTAGATGCACAGGAAAACCTGGCACAGCTTATTGAGGAGCGCGGAGCAACTATTACCTATGATGCACTACCCCAAGTGTATGCCAATCGGGTGCAAATGATCCAGCTATTCCAGAACCTCATTGCAAACGCCATCCGGCATTGCGATAAGGCGGTAATGATTCATGTGAGTTCGGAAGAACACGAAGGTTACTGGCAACTGCTAGTGCGTGATAATGGCCCCGGCATTGAAAGTGAGTATTTCGAAAAGATATTTACTCCTTTCCAGCGATTATCACACCGCAAGGAAGATGAACCAGGATTAGGGCTTGGCTTGGCAATCAATCGAAAAATTGTGGAATCGTATGGGGGAAGAATCTGGTGCGAGTCGCAGCCGGGGGTTGGAACTTCCTTCCTGTTTACATTACCCAAAATAGCGGCTTCTGTTGCTGCAGAAAGTAACAATCTCATCCATATTGCACCCTTGAATGGTACAGTAGGTCCTACGCAAACTCTTGCGCGTATATTGCTGGTCGACGACAGTAGGGCGGATATTGAACTGAATCGCATCATGTTGACAGAAGATGCTAAACTTCACTGCGATATATTGTCAGCGCGTGATGGAAAAGAAGGCTTGATTGCGTTGCAGGAGGCCGCACGCCAAGGTAACCCCATAGATCTGGTCTTGCTTGATATCAACATGCCTATCATGAGCGGCTTCGAAATGCTGGCGCATATGAGCAAGGAAGAAGCAGCACTGCATCCCCTGGTGGTCATGTGCTCGACCTCCGCTTCTGATATGGACAAGCGTATGGCCAAGTCATTTGGAGCAGCAGGATATCTGACCAAACCTCCGCAATTTTCTCTGCTCAAGGATATTATCGTTCAAGGTAAAAAGCTTCGTTTCTGCCAGGAAGGTAAAGATTACGTCCTGCGTCGGGCCGCATAAACTGCCGTTTTACTCGTAAGTTGGGTGCTATATAACATGGTGTTATAATAATAAAAAGTCTGGCGGAGGGGGTGGGATTCGAACCCACGGAAACCTTGCAGCTTCGCCAGTTTTCAAGACTGGTTCCTTAAACCACTCGGACACCCCTCCCGCTGGCATGTTTTATAAGTCTGCCCGCATATATTGTGCAAGCGGCTATTTATGTGTATGACGAATTATGGCTGATTTTACCAAGAAAACGTATGCCGACTGGGAAAAGCTCGCCCAGAAGGATATCGGCACCGAGGGTACGCTCGACACGCTCACCTGGGAAACGCCCGAGGGCATAGCGGTCAAGCCGCTCTATACGGCGGAGGATATGGAAAAGCTCGAATATGCCGACACGCTGCCGGGATTCGCGCCGTTCGTGCGCGGCCCGCGCGCCACGATGTATGCCGTGCGGCCCTGGACCATACGCCAGTATGCGGGGTTCTCGACCGCCGAAGCGTCCAACGCCTTTTACCGGCGCAATCTGGCCGGGGGCCAGAAGGGGCTTTCGGTCGCGTTCGATCTGGCGACGCATCGCGGGTACGACTCCGACCACCCGCGCGTGGTGGGCGATGTCGGCAAGGCGGGCGTGGCAATCGATTCCGTCGAGGACATGAAAATCCTGTTCGACGGCATTCCGCTTAATGAGATGTCCGTCTCCATGACGATGAACGGTGCGGTGCTGCCGGTGTTGGCGGGCTATATCGTGGCGGGGCTGGAGCAGGGCGCGAAGCTCGAAGAGTTGTCGGGCACGATCCAGAACGACATCCTCAAGGAATTCATGGTGCGCAACACCTATATCTATCCTCCGAAGCCCAGCATGCGCATCGTCGCCGACATCATCGAATACACGGCGAAATACATGCCGAAGTTCAACTCGATTTCCATCTCCGGCTATCACATGCACGAAGCGGGCGCGACGGCGGTGCAGGAACTCGCTTTCACGATTGCCGACGGGCGCGAATATGTCCGCGCGGCGCTGGAGAAGGGTTTGCCGGTGGATGATTTCGCGCCGCGCCTTTCGTTCTTCTTCGGCATCGGCATGAACTTCTTCATGGAGATTGCCAAGCTACGCGCGGCGCGGCTGCTGTGGGCCAAGACCATGGCCGAGTTTAGCCCCAAGAAAGCCATGTCCCTGGCGCTGCGCACGCATTGCCAGACCTCGGGCGTGTCGCTCACCGAGAAAGATCCGTACAACAACGTGGTGCGCACCACCATCGAGGCGATGGCTGCATTGCTGGGCGGCACGCAGTCGCTGCACACGAACGCGCTGGATGAAGCCATTGCGCTGCCCACCGATTTCTCGGCCCGCATCGCCCGCAATACGCAGCTGGTGCTGCAGAACGAAAGCGGCATTACGCATGTGGTCGACCCCCTCGGCGGGAGCTATTACATCGAGTCGCTGACCGATGCGCTGGCGACGCATGCGTGGAAGCTGATGGAAGAGGTCGAAGCGACGGGCGGCATGACCAAGGCGATTGAAGCAGGCATGCCGAAACAGAAAATAGAAGAGGCTGCAGCGCGCACTATGGCGCGTATCGATCGTGCCGAGCAGGTCATCGTCGGCGTCAATAAATATCAGCTCAAGCAGGAAGACCCGATTGAAATTCTCGATGTGGACAATGCTGCGGTGCGCATCTCGCAGATCAAGCGGCTTACCGACATCCGTGCGACGCGCGACTGGGAGAAGGTGCAGGCGGCCCTTGAAGCGCTCACCAAATCCGCCAAGGACGGCACCGGCAACCTGCTTTCGCTTGCGGTCGATGCGGTGAAGCTGCGCGCGACGGTGGGTGAGATTTCCGCGGCGCTCGAAGCGGCATGGGGGCGCTACAACGCCGAGGTCAAGACCATCTCCGGCGTGTATGGCGCGCTCTATGAGAAGGATCACGGGCTGGAAGCCATCCTGAATAAAACAGCGCAGTTTGCCGAAGAGGAGGGCAGGCGTCCGCGCATCCTCGTCGCCAAGATGGGGCAGGACGGGCATGATAGGGGCGCGAAAGTGATCGCCACTGCGTTTGCCGACATGGGATTCGACGTCGATGTCGGTCCGCTGTTCGCCACGCCGATGGAAGTGGCGCGCCAGGCCATCGAGAACGACGTGCATATGGTGGGCGTCTCTTCGCATGCCGCGGGGCACAAGACGCTCGTGCCGCAGTTGATTGAAGAGCTCAAGAAGCAGGGTGCGGATGGCATCATCGTCATCTGCGGCGGCGTGATCCCGCAGCAGGACTATGCGTTCCTTGAGGCGGCGGGGGTCGCCGCCATATTCGGGCCCGGCACCAATATTCCGCAGGCGGCGGAGAAGGTGCTGCGGATTATCCAGAGAAAGAATGACATATAGCGAAGCGCAAATGCAGTCGGTAAGTGGCGCAAAGCGATGGCTTTGCTGGTTGCTTGCGCCCCTGCCGCTCCTGTTGCCGTACATGCTGGTATCGCACATCGTGATCCTGGGGAATGCGGACGCGCTTTTCTACAGCAACATTCTGGCGATGACGTCCGAGGCGGTGAAGTCAGGAGAGTTTTTCCAGCGCTGGCTCGGGCAGGCCAATGCCGGGTTCGGCAGCCCGGCCATGATGTTCTATGCGTCGCTGTCCTATATCCTTACGGCGATCGTCACGCTGCCTCTGATGGCGTTGCATATCGACTCCGGGTCGCTGCTGATGGCGGGGATGTATGCAAGCCAGGTCGTCTCGGGGTGGACAGCGTTCCTGTGGCTCAAGCGCAGCTTTTCCCCCAAGGTCGCTTTTACAGGGAGCTTGCTGTTCGTGCTGCTGCCCTACAAGCTGATATATATCTACCTGCATTTTAATCTGGCGCAGCTTTGGGCGCTGGCGTTTCTGCCGGTATGGATGATTGCGGCGGAGAAAATGATAGAGAAGGACATCCGGGCCGTGGGCCTCTATGCCCTTGCCCTTGCCGCTGTCTACTACACGCACCCGCTTACACTGATTGCCTTCGGCGCCGTGCCTGTGGCGTATGTGCTCTGGTTCGGCAGGCGTTCGCCTGCGGGCAACACGATGTGCCTATTGGTGGCGCACCTGCTGGGCTTTGGCATGTGCCTGGCGCATGCACTGCCGGGGCATGTATATGAGGGGTGGATACATGCGGAGCGGTTCTTCACGGCTAAATATTTATGGAAGAACAATTTCTTTCATATCGATGTCGTGTTCTGCGCCTATTACGGCCTGATTGCGATACTGGTGGGGATTGCGGCATTCAGCCTTCCTTCTTTTAAGAAAAACGCGGTCGTGCGCGCGGGTGTTTTCTGGATTTTCACGCTCTTCATCGTCGCGTTTCTTACGCAGAAACCAAGCACCTTTGTGTGGGAATTGCTGCCGCCGCTGCAATACCTTCAGTTTCCGGCGGCGCGCCTGCATGCCGTGGCACTCATGGCGGTGATTTATCTCATCTGCATATGGCTTGCGCATTATAAGGAGATGCTGCCGCTGGGACCGGCGCTATACCAAAGGGCGACGCTTGCAGTGCTTATCGTCGCATTCGGCCTGGTAACGGCATTCAAGCTCTCTCAGGTCAAATTCGATCCGGCTAATTTCAATCCGGAATACAGGGGTGCGGCGCAGGATGCGCTGCTCGTCTTCACCCCCGTTCCCCTGTATGAAACCCAGTGGGGTTGCATCGAAGCCAAGAAAGCATATGCGCTCTACACGCGCCATCAGGTGCCTGAGCCTGTGGTAATCGCAAAAGGGCAGGGCACGGTTTCGGATATCCGCTTCCAGCCTCCTTCGCAGATTGCATTTTCTGTACATGCACGCTCACAGACGGTGGGTATCCGGGTGCGGCAATGTTATTTTCCGCTATGGCAGGCGGTAGACGAAACCGGCCATGCCATTGCACTGAGCGCCGATGCCGATGCAAACGGCGTGATAGGGCTCACCTTGCCCGAAGGAACGCATACCATAACCATAGTATTTGCATCGACTCCGCTTGAAAGGACAACGGGCTGGATTTCAGTGCTGTCGCTGCTGTTGGCGATGGCGGCAGCCTGTATGAGGCCTAAACATGGCGTTAAAGCGGCAGGCCCGTCTTTACGCGATGATTTTTCTTGACTCCTCGGGCTTTCTCCGTAGTTTTGCGGAGTTTCCAGCGTGGGGGTGTAGCTCAGTTGGTAGAGCATCTGCTTTGCAAGCAGAATGTCATCGGTTCGATTCCGTTCACCTCCACCATTTACCTACGGGACATACTATGTCCCGTAGGTAAATGGATTGGGGGGGTTGGAAGAGAACCGCAGGTTCGACCATTTTGCTCTTAGACAAAATGGGACGGCGAAGCCGCCCGAAGGGTGAGCGGTGTTAAAACACCGCGAATCAATCTGTTCACTACCCTCTTGCAAATGAAATGTATCCGGAACGTCTAGGATGAGAACATGAAAAAGTCGGACGCGAACCAAGGCCAGTCGGCATCGGAGCTCATCTCGGAAAGAATCGCCAAACTCGGGGATTGGCGTGGGAAAACCTTGAGCAGAATGCGCAAACTCATCAAGGCAGCAGACCCGGACGTCGTGGAGGAGTGGAAGTGGATGGGCACTCCGGTTTGGTCGCACGACGGCATCATCTGCACGGGCGAATCCTACAAAAGTGTCGTGAAGCTTACTTTCGCCAAGGGCGCATCTCTGAAGGACCCGGCCCGTCTTTTCAACTCGAGCCTCGACGGAAACGTACGTCGCGCGATCGACATCCGCGAAGGAGAAGAAGTTGACGAGTCCGCCTTCAAGGCGCTCATTCACCAGGCGGTCGCCCTAAACCGTTCCGGCAAGTCGAAACCTTCAAGGAAAGCAAAGCCCTAGCTCCATGGGCATGAGAGCCCATCTGAGGCTCAATTGTCATCAAATCGTAACTATTTTAGAATAGTTTATTAATATTAATTGTTTATTCTGGTGGTTACAGATCAATGTTAAATTCAGCCCGCAAGAAATGGCAATGTAATGGATCGTTCGGACAAAAATTATAGTGACGCTGTGGAAGAATTTAACCGGCTTTTCACAGGCGAAGATTCTGCTGTCGGCAAGTATAAACAGCTTTGTGACCTGTTATACCAGAGTACCAGCCATAAGAATTTTGAACATTTACTGCATCAATCCGGTACGGACTACCACATGCTGGGCTATCTTCACGATGCGATTGAAGTATACCAGCTGCGCAAGGACGGTCTTGAAAAAGAAAAATCCCGTTTGATCACCCCCGAGAGTGATCAGATACGGACTATACGCAATCAGATTGCTGAGCTCAAAACCGTGCTGGCGGATGAGACTTTTCCCGAACTTATAAAAAAGAGTGCCCATGATACGGCAGAATATCTTGAATCGCTGCGCTCCGAAATCAGACCGGACGGAAGCTGGCGTGACCAAGATAAAGTACCTGATATGGTATTGAATATGGTGAAGCACCAAGAGAAGAATCTCTTGGTGCTTCAGCGTATAGGGGCACACAAGGAAGAGTTTGTGCATGCTGTGGATCTGATAGAAAGCAAACTGAACGGATTGCAGGAAACCGTTCCTTTTGCTCGCACAAGCAGCGCGGACGATCTGTATGTCGATGGGTATTGGCATGGCACCGTGCTTCGTGAATATGGCGGAGCCAGGAAAACGAAGGTCGATAGTGAGCATGATCCAGTTCATGGCGATGTCGTTTGGGAAATGACACTTGGGGGAGTGGGAGGAATCAGGCTGGGAGGCAATAATCTGTTTCTTGATTACTCCCGGAAAGGGAAGCAGGTGAATGTGGATTTTTGCGTGATCGATGATGAAGGGAAGGCGTGGCGATTCAATGCAGGGGCTAAAAATACATGGCCGCTCGAAGGTGCGAACGCACAGATAGATGAGTTGTTATCGCTGTACCGCGCGTTTACGCCAGAGGATGCTATGACATTTGATAAAGAGGGTTTCGTTGCGGCACTTAAGGCAAAACTGCCGGAATTCGTCGCCAAGTATCCGCCGCGCGTGAACCAGGTTGTGCAATTGCCTGAAGATGGGCACACCAAAAAGAAAAAGTGGGACCGCTAAGGCTTCGCGACCATAAGCCAGAAGATGGCGGCGACGGCCGGGAAGGCGAGCGAACCCAGGACAATCCACCAGCGATCAAAACTCCAGTAGCGTTGGGGCAGGGGTGTGCCGGATGTGAGTGCCTCTTTTGCCATGTCGCGCATCTTGATCTGCATCCAGACGACCGGCAGCCAGCATGCTCCCGCGAAGAAGTAGAGGGCAAGCCCCCAGGCGATCCAGTGCTGCGTGAGACGGTAGCCGCCCAGATGCACCAGAGTCATGCCGCTTAGTAACTGTACGATAACAGCGGGAGTGGTGAACAGCCAGTCGGCGATGACCACATGCCGCGTGGCGAAATAGATGCCTGCGATGTCTTTCCTGCGGTTGGCCATGAACAGGAAGAAGGCGCTGCCGATGCCGGTGCCGAAGAGAATGGTCGAGCTTACGACATGCACCCATTTGACGAGCAGGTAATCCACGCTTTCAATCCTCTGGCGGTTGCAACGGGATCGCACTATAACACCAGCCGGAGGAAACCGCCATGATGACAGTGCCGACAGATACTGAAGGCGATGTGTGGTTCGTCTATGACGGCGATTGTCCCGTCTGCTCCATCGCTGCCAGCGCGCTGCGGATACGCAAGGCCGTGGGCGGTCTCCATCTCGTCAACGCCCGCGAAGACAAGGACCATCCGCTGATGGCGGAGATAAAAGCCAGAGGCCTCGATCTCGACGAAGGCATGGTCATCAAATTTCAGGACAGCTATTACCATGGCGCGGATGCGCTGCATGTCATGGCGCTGCTCGGCACCGGCCAGGGCTGGTTCAATCGCATGAACGCATGTCTGTTTCGGTCTCCCACGCTTTCAAAACTATGCTATCCGTTCCTGCGCGCCTGCCGCAACCTCGCCATCCGACTTAAAGGTGTCCCGAAACTGCGTAACCTGGAGCGATGATTGACACAGCACAGCCCTCTCTTTCAGTCTGTCTTCGGGGAGGCATGGGAGCATCTGCCGCCCGTGATGCGTAAACATTACGACGTGCGTCCGGGCAGCAATGACATGGTGGTCGTGGAAGGCGCGCTGGATGTTGAGCGCTCCAGGCTCGCGCGGTTATTATCGCCTGTGCTTCGCTTGTACGGTGCATTGATGCCTTACAGCGGCAAGCAAGTTCCCGTCACGGTGCGCTTCACCAGTCCGCCTGGCACGCGCCACTTCGTTTTCGATCGGGTATTGCGCTTTCCCGGTCATTCCCCTTATCGTTTTCATTCGCACATGGAACATAGGAAGAACGATGAAATGGTGGAGTTCATGCGCTTTGGCATCGGTTGGCGGTCGCGTTACGCGTGGGACGGGCAGAGGGTCCGCCTGCATCACGCGGGCTACGTTTGGCGTATCTTCGGCCTCTTCATTCCGCTGCCGCTGGAGTTGCTGCTGGGCAGGAGCGATGCGTGGGAGGAGCCGCTATCCGATGACAGCTTCCGCATGGAAATGGCGGTGGTGCATCCGTGGTTCGGCAAGACGTACAGTTACGGCGGCACGTTTCGCGTGACCGAGGTGTGCCATGGATAATGTCCTGATCCTGGGCGGGTACGGCAACTTCGGCAAGCGTATCGCGGCGGCATTGGCGCGATCCCATGTGCCCGTCATCATTGCTGGCCGTAATGAGCAAAAAGCGCAGGCACTCGTTGATCAGCTGAGGCAAGATTATCCCGCGACCTCGATCGATAAAGCCGTTTTCGATGTGGAGCGTGATCTCGTTGCTCATCTGCAACGGCTCAAGCTTGCCGTCGTCGTCAACACCTGCGGACCATTCCAGCTCAAGCAGTATGACGTGGCGCAAGCCTGCCTTCGGAACAAAATACATTATGTCGATCTGGCGGACGGGCGCGATTTCGTGACCGGCATCACAGCATTGGACGATGAAGCCAAGGCGGCAGGCGTATGGGTTATCAGCGGCGCCAGCACCGTGCCCGGGCTCTCGTCCGCCGTGCTCGAGCATTACAAAAAAGATTTTGCCTCTATGGAATCGCTGCGTTTCGGCATCAGCCCCGGCCAGAAAGCCGAGCGCGGGCTGGCGACCACGCAAGGCATTCTCACTTACGTGGGCAAGTGCCTTAAGGCCGTGCCGGGAGATACCGGATCGCGTTACGGATGGCAGGATATCTATCGCCAGGCATATCCGGTCTTAGGCAACCGCTGGATGGCTAATTGTGACATTCCCGATCTCGACCTGCTGCCCGCGCGTTACGGCATCGGGCGGATACGATTTTCCGCGGGCATGGAGAACGTGCTCCTGCATTTTGCTATCTGGAAGCTGAGTTGGGCGGTAAGGCTGGGGCTGCCGCTGAACCTGCCCAAATACGCTGCCTTTCTGCTGCGCGCCAGCCACTGGTTCGACCGTTTCGGCTCTGCCGATGGCGGCATGCACATGATCATGCGCGGCAAAGACATAAACGGCAAATCCATTGAGCGTCGATGGTTCATTGTCGCCCTGCACGGCGACGGCCCGCAGATACCGTGCGTACCCGCCATCGTCCTTGCGCGCAAACTGGCCTCAGGCGCCTTGCCGGGAGCGGGCGCGGCACCGTGTGTCGGCATGGTTACATTGCAGGAGTATCTCGCGGAGCTTAAGCCGTTCGCGGTCAAGACGTATGAGGACAACGGGCATTAAATTCCTACTGATCGCGCACTACATGGTCTGCGGCCCCGAAACAAAGACACTCCTTATATTCCGCCGCCGGATTACGCATAGTATCTTTATACATACTTTCCTACACCATTAGCGTGTGACTGCATGCCCCATGAGGGGCAGCAAGACAAGCAAACAAACGAATGGAGAGAATATGCAAAAACTACGCCCCCTTTTTCTGGCGCTTATTATCGCAACGTTTACCGCCGTATCCGGCGGTGCGTTCGATTGCGCCCGTGCCGCGACCCCGGAAGACCTGAACAAAGATGCCGACCAGGCATTGCACACGCTCACTAAAACCAACCCGACCGCTGAGGAAGTTTCTAAAAAGGCGAAGGCGGTGCTTATTTTCCCGAACATCGTCAAAGCTGGCCTGGTATTTGGCGGTGCGTATGGTGAAGGTGTTTTAAAGCAAGGATCGACCATCGATGGATACTATAATTCCATCACTGCATCCTGGGGCCTGCAGGCCGGCGCCCAGTCGTATGGATACGTAGTATTCCTGATGAACGACAAGGCGCTCGACTACATCCACCAGACGCACGGATGGGAAGTGGGCGTGGGCCCGACCGTCGTCGTCGTGAACGAAGGCGTTGCTAAGAATCTTTCCTCCACGACGCTGAAAGATGACGCCTATGCCTTCATCTTCGACCAGCAGGGACTGATGGCAAGCGTCAGTATCGAAGGTACCAAGATCTCCCATATCCACAATCCGTAAGATTTTTATCTCACCGGAAAACAGGCCGTCTCCTTAGTATCAGGGAGACGGCCTGTTTGCGTTATGTCTTCAGAAAAATGCTAAAATTTGAATAAAATGCGCCGGAATAGAAAATTAAGGAGGCATTCAGGCAGGGGGCATATGGCAGCCGAAACCAAATTGCCGCGCTTGAATAATGACCTCTGCGTGCTATAGGTAATTTGTCTTATATTTGACCGACATATGCCATAGTTTGTGAGAGTGGGCGATATTAGACATTTGTTAATAAGTGGTATGCTATAATAAAGAGTACAGTTAACGTGGGCGCACTCAAATTAATAGCGGGCACATGCTCAACCAGACGATAAAAAATATTCTCAGTCGCATGAAGAAGGGGCTCATCAGATTAAAATATCTGGTAGCGCTTCCGGTTTTGTGCCTTGAAGGTGCGACCGCGATCGAATATGCCATTATCATCCCGATAGTGCTGCTCATGCTCCTGGGCATTATTGAATACTCTCTCATCATGTACGCGTCTTCAGTACTTGAGGGGGCTACCAGCACAGCGGCGCGCGAAGGAAAAACCGGCTATCCGGATCCGACCAGCGAACCCATTCGCCAGACCAACACTTACGGATTGCTTCGCTCTCAGGCGGCGGGGTTGCTGGATACGAGCAAGATAACGATTACGGCGACCTCCTATACCAGTTTCGATCAGATAGGTCAGCTGGGGCAGGGGACTGCCGGTATCGGCGGCCCGAATGACATCGTGGTGTATACCGCGACCTATCCCTGGCCCATCGCCACGCCCATGCTGCAGGAGATACTCGACGGTGGCAACGGTACGGGAACTTTTGGCGTCACCTCCACCACGATAGTCAAGAACGAGCCTTTCGGCCTTACGCCGACACCGGCGCCGA
>Ga0207130_1224_pt1 | contig 14082 bp, 11 predicted proteins | sample Alteio_BWMinHeat_16_FD_153545 | JGI IMG/M metagenome (GOLD analysis project Ga0207130, IMG submission 153545) | Enriched cells from forest soil in Barre Woods Harvard Forest LTER site, Petersham, Massachusetts, United States -... | ecosystem: Environmental > Terrestrial > Soil > Temperate forest >... | reverse complement strand
GGAACCTTTGCCGACAACGGTTTTTAAAAATCTGGAAGCGGGCAAGGTTACGGCGAGGCTGGCTTCGGGAATCGGATGGAGGCCTTCTGGAAGCCACTTTTTAAATTTCGCCTCATCCGTTTGCTGCAGTTTTAGCCAGTTCGGATAGTTGTCGATGAGCGGCAGATCGTGTTCATGGGCATATTTGCGATAAACATCGTAGTAATCTGCAAGGTGCGGACGGTCGCTCGCGTACAATTTGTGCTCGGACTGGTCGGGCGAATCCCAAGCGGTGTTCATCGTCTGCAGGATGATATCCACCTGAGGATTTTGCTGACGCAAGGCTTTCACCATGGTGTCGAGGTTCGCCGCCGACTTCTCAATGGAGATATTGTGCTTCGTCGCCGCGTCATTAACCGAAAACTCGATGAAGACAAGGTCCGGTTTTTTCTCTAACACCCTTTTTTTCAGGTTGGCCACGCCCCAGTCGGATTCCTCTCCAGACTTGGCGCTGTTCTCAAAGGTGACTAGTCCTGGGAATTGCTTATCGAAATACGCCTTGAGTGCCTTGGGCCACTCGGAGACTGCCGTAAGGCTCGTGCCATAGACAATTACCGTTTGTTTCTTGCCCGCTTCCAGATTTTTAAAAACCGTTGTCGGCAAAGGTTCCTCCGGTGGCTCTCCGGCAGCGTGCGCCGGTGGCACAAATATACCGGAGGATATTACCGACAGGAGGAGTAAGGCACTGCGCATGGAATGTTGGAGAAGATGGTTCATAGCAGGTTTCAGATTATTTCGTCAGTTTTTCGATTAGATATGCCTCGATGGTCGCGTGCTTGACGTCGGGCGCGCCGGGATAGACAAGTTCGCATTCGACGTTGAGGCTTTTGAGCTTTTCCTCCAGCTTCACGCCGAAGTTAGCGGTGTGGGTAGGGTCCTTCTGGGGCTTCCCGAGTGCAGGGGCGGACTGGTAGAAGAGATAGACGGGCGGATCGTCGGCGCTGGCAAGCTCAATGGGCGAGTATTCCCTGATCCACGGCAAGAGTTCTTCGCGGTGTGCCAGGAATTCCGCGAACTGTGTGTCACGCGTTTTCAGGTCGTTCGGATCCATGAAACCGAATGCATGGCCGCCGTAATGGCTGTTTGGCGTCCATTCCTTCATCTGCTGCGGATCAAGTGAAGTTTGCGCGATCTCGACCCCTGCGCACCAGAGACGCGTGGACTCGTGCGCGATGGGATCGCTGCTCTTCGGATCAGCCATCTCGTCATGAAATGCCAGCCACAGAGCGGAACAGGCTCCCGCCGACTCACCGGACGCGGCGATGCGCTGTTTGTCGATGTTCCATTCGGCCGCCTTTGACCGCACGAACTGCAATGCTCGTGCTGCGTCGTGCATCGGCCATTCGACCGGCGGCTTCACTCCAGCGAGCTGTGCCTGGGTAGTATAGCGATAATTAATCGAAACGACTGAGATTCCGGCCGCCAGATATTTTTCAAAGTCGCGCTTGCCGATGTCCTTCTTATCGCCTTTGACCCAGCCTCCGCCGTGCATGTAAAAAACCAGTGGGGTTGGTTTTTGGGAAGGCGCTTTCCAAAAATCCAGCACCTCTCGAGGATGCTCGCCGTAGGCGACGTCGGCCAATGTTGGGGCTGGCTTGCTCGTGGCGGGTGGTGGCGCTTCCGATGAATCGGCTGCTACTGAAGGACTCGCGGCGATAGCTCGCACGGAGAGTAATCCGGCGAAGAGGACAAGAGGAAGGAGGCGGGTGGATTGGAGATAGTTTAGAGATTTCACTTCGTTGAACCGGCTGTTTTAGGCGTCATTTCCATAGGTTTGATCGTCCCATCTTCGTTATACGAGAGCGGCTCTACGCAGACCTGGCGCTCACGTTCACCGGGCGAGGCAGCGACGTGGTAAAAGAGATACCACTGGCCTTTGAACTCCGTAATCGAGCCATGTATATTCGGCGAATGGTTGTCGAGGATCGGCCCCTTGTATTTCCACGGGCCGAGCGGACTTTTTGCCATGCTATAGACCATCACATTGGCTTGGGGTGCCCCTCCGGGTCGTGTGGGGTAGCTCGCATAATAAATACCGTTGCGCTTGTGAATCCATACTCCTTCATAAAATTCTGGCATGTCGAGGGCCTGAATAGCGCCATCTCGCGTGACCATGTCTTCCTTGAGCTTAACCACGCCAAGCTGCCGGGCTCCGCCGTAATAAAGATAAGCCTGCCCGTCGTCATCGATGAAGATGTTCGGATCAATGCTGTAGCGGATGCCCGCTTCCTTCAAATTAATCAGCGGCTTGCCGAGAGCATCCTTGAAGGGGCCGGTGGGAGAAGCCGAAACTGCCACGCCAATCTGACCCCCCGCGGGAAAGTAAAAGTAGTATTTGCCGTTGCGCTCCATGCAATCCGGAGCCCACGCTTCCTTGTTAGCCCACGTGATGTCTTTAAGACTGAAAGCGACGCCATGGTCCGTGAAATTTACCATGTCATCCGTAGAGAAGACATGCCAGTCCACCTCGTCCCAATGCTTCATTCCGACGAGGTCATGCGTAGGATAAATGTAAAGTTTTCCACCAAAAACACGTGCGGAGGGGTCCGCCTGAAAATCCGGTAGAATCGGCCTTTGAGCTAGCACAGACATAACATTTGAGAAGATGACAACCGCAACGAAGACAAGTTTATTCATGTTTTCAATAGTGATGAAATCCATTCAGAACTTAGTCTAACGATAGCTTGGATTAGTCGGAGTGGAAGTGCTGTAAATGGGCGATTGGCCCGGCAATCCTGACGAAGGCTGAGGTATGGGGTCGCTGAGACCTTTGATCAATAAATTGTCGAAATAGGGCGTGCTGAGCTCCTTCTTCCCGCCACCCGCCCTAAGGCCAGCCATGCCGCGATGATAAACATTATCCGTCACGGTTAAGATAGGCTTGTCATCCACGAGTCCCGTTATGGTGGTACCTTCAAAGCGGAGCTTGAGGTTATGCCATTGATTGGGGCCAATGTCGGGGACCTGGACCGTGCCGAGCACCTTTTCGCCGCCCTTGCTATCATCGCCGGCCTTCCCGGCCTTGATTAGAGCCTGTTGTTCTGCGTCGCCTTCCGGCTTCTTTTTGTTCAAACCGAGACCTTTGATGAGGACCAAGCTGCATTGGCCATTATCGTCGAGTGCCAACCAATATCCCTTCGGGATGCTACGGAAACCTGGTCCAACATTGTTCACGCGGCCCATCACGCCCGCCGAGTCGCCGGGGTTCAAGTAAACATCGGCGCTGACTTCATAGTCGGTCCATTGGTCGTCGCCCAGGACGGTGTAAGGCATGTATTCCGGAGCCCACGAATTGGGGTGCTCGGAGATGACTTGACGCAGGCACTTTCCTTTCTGGTCAGGACGATCGACAATCTCGAATACTTCGGCAATGTCCGCCGTGTAGCGGGGCAGGTAGCCGTACGCTTTGGGATCGGAATACTCGTCAAATGTTTCGTAATAAGGGAACGGAAAGGACTTGGCCGGAGGAATGTTGTCGAAGGATCCTTTCTGCTGGCCGGTGGTGGTCGAGAGCGAATAAATGGAGTTCGGGTCCAGTGTGAGCGTGAACACGCCATTTACCGGCGTGACTCCGACTTGTTTCACGAACTGTTCCGTCGCATTGCTGCGCCAGACACAAAGCTCTTTGGCCGATAACCCGCCGCCGATCTGAAAACGGATTTGCTGCGGGGCGGTGGCGTCCTTGGTCTCGATGATGACGCTGTAGTCATCACCCGGAGATTTCAACGTGACGTAACTGCCGCCCCCGGTGAGATCGCCGCAACCTCCGTTGAGATATTGCCAGCCTACCTTCGTGAATTGCCCGTAGTGCGCATAGCCCCACAAAGCTTCGCGGACTTCGTAATTTCCGCTCCAGGGCGAACGCGCCAACAACATGGATGGGTCCTCCGAGTAGGGTTCCATCGGATACACCCCGGCGATGTCGTACCAGTTGACAATCCGGGTAGCGCCGCTCTGGATGTAATTTTCGTTAAACCCCTTCACAATGCTGATCGCACAGTCGAACCCCTTCAAATAGATGTGCTCTTCGGTATTCCAAATCGGCTTGTTCATCTTTGCCGCCATATCCCGGACTTCCGGGGATGGGGGGATTTTCAACAACGTATGCGCGCTGATGATGCCGATGGCGTCGCGCAACTTGTCGTCGGCGACCATGTCCTTGACGAAGTCGAATTTGTTGGCGGGCCAGTTATCGAAGGCATGGATTTGGACTTTGTTAAAACCGTTGGCGTCCAGGCTCGCCCGAAGCATTTTCGGAAATTCATAGTCGACCCCTTTTTCATTGCGGCAGCCGATGGCGTCGAACTCCAGGCCGTAAACACTCCGAAGTCCTTGGAGCCAGTTCACGTAATAGTCTGCGGTATCCTGCGACCAGAAATTCCCTTTCCCAACCCAACCGGGGGCGCTCCAGGCGGCGCCATCGAGCGTCATATCGGGATTGCGTTTTTTAGCCTCTTGCATGATCCACCACGTGTAGCCGCGGGAGTAGTTGAGGTCGTTGCGGGTATGCATGTGGCTGGGCATCGAGCCTTGCGTCGAATTGCCGTCGCCGGGAATCTCCACGAGCAGCGCGCTGACGGAAGCTCCGAACATGGGTTTGTAAACCAAATCGAGTATCTGGCTGCGCTGCGGTTCAGGATAATCCTTGAGCAGCACCGAGGTCGCGCCGCCCCCATTGACCGCACCAATGCCGTCGAAGCGCTTGCCCCCGGCATCCCCCTTGAGTTCCACCACTTGAACGGCTGCCGGTTCAGGAATGGCCTTGGCAGTATTCTCGGATTGTTGCTGCCCATACAATACTGTGCAGCAAAGTATCGAAAGTAGAGCGTGGAAGATGGCGGAGCGCATTAAGTTCATGGTGAACCTTCTTTACTGAATCAACGCAGTAACCGTAGTTACTTAGCCGGGCTTGAACCGGACGTCTCGGCGCCAGAAGCATCCTGTTTGATGAATTTCCAACCGGGATTAAAATTGTAAGTGGCGCGAGGTGAATCGGGAGGCGTATAGGCAGGATTATCGGCTAGAGCGGATGTCACCGCAGTCAGGCCGACCAATCCCCAGCTAGCGAGAGCCAGAGAGTTTGAGCGGTTGAGCGGTTTGATCGTTGTCACGCTTGGATGTTTTTTGGGATTTAAGTTTCGGGGACTGCGTGGCATATCCCATTTCCCCGCTTCGACGCGAATGAATACCGGATGGATTATCACGGAAAGATTACGGCTTCCAGAAAATGTTGCATTAACTTGCGGTGTCAGATGTTTAGAAATCTTCAATTAATTAAGAGAATATTGAGCTTATGTATTGCAAATTGTTGCGGTACCAATGAAAATGTGCCATCCGATTTCCCAAATATCCTCGGAATCATCCATGACCCACGATGAAGAGCGGCACTCTTGGCCGCTTCACGAGCGTCGGTGATATAACGACACGACCATGAAACAAGTCCCGGAAGGTTCCACGATGCCACCCGAAAATCCCAAGCTGACGGTGGGGTCCCTCAACTACACACGGCTGGGATTGGCGATGACCATCTTCTGGATATTACTGGGCGCGTTTGCGTGGGCGCTCAAGGGACGTGCCGGGCAGCCCACGGCTCAACTTTTGTTGAGTGATTTCGGTGAATCTGACAGCGCTTCCAGCGCATTGGTCGGCTCGGTTCCGGGGTTGTTGGCCCTGATCTTTCTTCCCTTCCTGGGCTATCTGTCCGACAAGTTCCGCAGCCCGTGGGGAAGGCGAATTCCATTCCTCGCCCTGACGATTCCGTTCGTGGCTGTTTCGATGGTGGGGCTCGCGGTGAGTCCGTCGGTGGGAACTTACCTGGATCGCGCACTCGATTGGCACCCGTCTGGTGTCCAGAACAACGTGGTGCTGTGCCTCGCAGTATTTTGGGGGATCTTCGCGTTTACTGACATCGTGGGGAACCTGATCTTCGGTGCGCTGATCAATGACGTCGTTCCATCATTCATGATGGGACGAGTCTTCGGTGCCGTTCGCGCGCTAACCCTGCTGGCCGGCGTGCTTTTCAACTATTATTTTTTTGGACAGGCCGAGACTGACTACGTGCCAATTCTATTGGGCATCGGTTTTTTCGTGATCGTGGCTATCGCCCTCATGTGCGCCCGGATCAGGGAAGGCGATTATCCACCGGTGGCGCCGCGTTTAAAGGGCTGGCCTGAGTTCATTGGCGAGGCCCAGTCTTATTTTCACGAGTGTTTCGGTTCGCGCTTCTATCTCCTGCTCTTCGTCGGCTGGGGCTTGAGCACGACCGCTTGGAATTCGGTCAATTATTACAGCGTCTTTTTCGCATCCGGCTTTATCACTCCCGCGCATTACGTTGACCTGTTGACGTTGACCTATTCGATCTCCCTCCTTATCGCCTACCCCATCGGTATCCTTGCGGACCACTTCCATCCTCTGCGCGTGGGCATTGTGGCGCTCGCTCTCTATGCCCTGGCCACACTCTGGAGCGGATTCTTCGCGACGACTCCGCTGAATTTCGATATCTCCTTCGTGCTTCACGGCGTCTTGTCCGGCGCCTTCCTGACCGCGACCGCCTCCCTTTTGCAGCGACTGCTGCCGCGATTGAAGTTTGCCCTGTTCGCCTCGGCCGCCGGCGTGATGGTCTGTCTCTTCAATATCATCATTGGGCCTCTCGCCGGTTTTGTCCTGAACACGGCGCATCACGATTGCCGCTCTATCTTTCTCCTGAGTTCCGTGCAGAGCTGGCTGGCGTTGATTGCCATCTTTGTCCTCTACCGGGCTTTTCTGGCCCGCGGCGGCGACAACCATTCCGCTTCCTCCACGGTACGCACGGACTGATTGCGTAAGTAGAGCGCATCGCCCAGACACCATGAACCCGATAGAAAAAATTGCCCTCCCCTGCCGCGTCTTCATCTGGCTCGTTATCGGAGCCTGCTCGGTCCAGCCCATCACCACGCGCGCCGCGGATGCGCCCGTCGCTGACGAATTCAAGGACTCCGATACCGGAGCCAGAATCCTCCATCTTTCCAAAATCCCCAACCCCGCCTCCGGCGTCATTTATTTTACGCAAGCCTGCACCACCCCCGACAGCCGCTATACCCTCGTTCGCTATTTGGATGTGAAGTCCGGCCATACGGCGGGATTCATGTATCGCTACGACTTCAAAACCGGTGAACTTCGCCAGATCACGGATCGCATGACCAAAAACCAGGTGCTCGTGCCCGCCTCAGGAAATCTCTACTACACTAGCGATAACGACCGCGCGATCTACGCCACGAACATCTTTGACTTCAAAACCCGGAAAGTCGCAGAGATGCCCGCGGAGTTTATCTGCACCAGCGGCCTTACGGTCAATGCCGATGAAACCATCGTTGTCGGCACCGGCGGCCTCACCGAGGAACATAAAAATGACAAGGTGCTCACCACGGCTCCGAATCAGGGCTCCGCATTTAAAGATGTCTTTGAGCGCCACGACACAAACCTGCTCCTTGCCGCGGACATCAAAACGGGCAAAGTCACCGAGCTTCACCGCATCAATACGTGGCTCGGCCATACCCAGTTTTCGCCCACCGATCCCAAGCTCCTCATGTACTGCCACGAAGGCGACTGGGCAAAAGTCGATCGCATCTGGCTTCTCCATCTCGGAGGCGGCTCGCAACCGCAGCTTGTCCTCAAGCGTGGGGAGGACAACGAAATTGCCGGCCACGAATTCTGGTCCAGCGACGGCACCATCACCTGGTACGATCACAACTATCGCAATACCGAGGCCAAGCACTTCCTTGAAGGCAAAAACGTGACCACCGGGGCGATCACCCGCTACCCGATCAAGCCGCCCTTCGTATCGATCCATTATACCAACTCACCCGACGGGAAATTTTTTGTCTGCGATGGGGGAACCAACAAGGCACATCCTGACCAGCAAGCCATGTACCTCCTCGTACCTGAAAACGGAGAACTGCGCCCCATCAAGCTTTGCAACATGGCCCACAACGACTACAAAGCCGCCGAGCCCAATCCTCATCTCACCCCCGATCAGCACTGGGTTACTTTCACGGCGACATTTTCGGGTACGCCACAAGCCTACGCCGTCGAAATGCCGAAGGAATTCTGGCGCTAGGGCATATAAGTTAGTGTGCACATATACTTGGAAAGGGGCATCGTCTGGGGCCATGCGAACTTACCCCTTGGATTTGCGGCAGCGTGTGATTAAGTGAGAGACCGCTTAATTTTTGAGTAGCTTGGCCAGTTCCGGCACGTTCTTGCGAATCTCATCCGCCACCAGCTTCGCCGTTTCCGCCGCGCCTTCCGGGGAGAGATGAGTTGTATCAGTTTTGTTTCGATTAAAAGTCGCCGCAGCCGTTGGGCCGAGCTGGTTCATCAGCTCGACGCTTCGCGCATTGAGATCAATCAAGGGCACCTTCTCCTCCGCGGCGACGGCTCTCGTCGCTTCCACATAGTCGTTGAGAACATCGGGGGTCTTTGTTCCCATTTCTTTATCGGTGAAAGGCTCAAGGTGGTCCGCATCAATCTTTCCCTGCCCATTGAAATTCCGGCGGGTGAGCGAGGTAACAAGCACCGGCTTCGCGCCAATCGCCTGCGCCTCTTTGATGTAGCGCACGAGATTTTCGCGGAAAGTCGTCTTCGCATCGGTCTCTCGTTTCGGACCCTTGCCCGGCTCATCGTTGTGCCCGAATTGAATCAGCGCCCAAGCCGGTTTGGCCTCTAGGACCTTCTGCCAATGACCTTCGTCGCGGTAGCTCCTTGAGCTGCGTCCGCCTAGGGCCATGTTGACGCCCTGCGCGCCGGGTCCGAGCAGTTGCACAAAGGCGTCGCCCCATCCGGTTTTAGACGCAACGGTGGAGTCGCCAACGAGAACGATTTTCTCGACAGTTGGGACGGTCGGCGCTTCTTGCGCTACCGAGGTTGAACTTGTTGCGAAGAACGTCGCACAAGCAAGCACTGTACAGAGGGAGAAGAATGACGATTTCATGGGTTTAAGGTGATAACTGGACCTGCTTTGGGTGCGCAAAGAAGAGGTGTGGCACGCTTGCATAGCTGCAATGCCAAGCCCCAAGGATCTCGCATCATGATCAGGTGAGAGCCGTCATTGAGATGGGTCTCGCTCACAATAACAGCGCCCGCCGAAGCCAGTCTCTTCGAATCGGCAAGCAGATCGGTACTTGAAAGCGCCAAATGAAACACCAGCGGATTCATGGATTGGTAATCAGGGACACCGTCCGGCGGATTGCAGTAAATCTCTACGATCGTGGAATCGGAATCTGAAAGGAAATGAGTTTGCGCGGATTCTGGCCGGTGGCATACGACGCGCAATCCACAATTCTTGCAGTACCACGCGGCTACGGCGACAGGATCAGCGACATTGAAGGCGACGTGTTCTATTTTCATGTCAGTTGACCCTGCGCCGTTGCTGTCTGATATCCGCTCCGTAGGTTAGCACGACTTGTAACCATCGACATCTTTGAAATCGACGGGATACACCTTGCCTTCGGACAAGGTAATATTCGCGCCGAGAACAGAACCAGTAGGAGTTACTTCCATGATCTTGATGTCCTTCACAGGCGATAGTTCTTCCTGCGTCCAGGGAGCGTCATCGGTCTTGTGCAGCATGACGGTGATCATCAACTCCATGGCTGGATTCTTGGCGGTCCTCTTCCGATAGGCATATAAGACTGTGCTTTCTTCGGCTTCCGGATTGCGGCCCGACTCGACGAGCGTTTCGAGCTTGTCCCATCCATTATAAGCAATCAGCGCCGTTTTTCTCCCGGCAATGGAAGCGATTAGACCTTTTCTTTTTTCGTCCTTGAAACTCTCTACCTCGGCCTTTTTCCCGTTTAAATGCGGCATGCCGAAATGCCCCAGCGTCATCTCGTGCTCAAAAGCGAGCCGGCATCTATCCACGCGGATGACTCCGCCCGGAATGGTGATCTCCGCGAGATCGATGATGTATCCGACCCCGTTGTTCGGGGGTTTGCGCATGATCAACTGCCGATACAACACCTCATCCCTGACGCCGTTGAAGAGAATACTTTGGGACGTGGTGAACCCCGCGCTCTTCGCGGCCGCATTGTCAACGGCCCGTCCGGTGAGATAGAAGTTGATATCGACGCCGCTCAAATCCCGCGGGTCGAGGCTCCTGAAGGTGTATTCCTGCGATGTGCCACCTTCCGGGTTGTAATCTTCCCAAGGGAAGTGCGTGTTGAAGACAAGCTTGCAGTAGTTGTGGTCATCGTCATAGACCTTGCCGGAGATAATCTCCGATGTCCCGGTGCTCCCATGGTTGACGAGGGCGAGCCCCGGTTTTGCCAAAACGGTCCTCTTCGAGGCTTTGCCAAGTTGGTCCCACATGCCCTCGTTTTCCTTCGCCGTCCAGAAGGGCGAATCTTCCGGTAGAGCCAGGCTGATGAAAGGCAGGAACATGATGAACGGGCTGGCAGGGCAACTGTAGCTCTGAATCACGTATTCCCGGTGCCCGTAGAATCCGAGGCTGGGGATGTCGTTGTGAAAGAACTCTTCACGGCCGGTGAATTGCAGGAGCGAGCCTGAGCAGAGTCGTCTCGCGAAGCCGGGATCGAGCGGCGATCCGTTTTTCATCATGAAGGAAACAGGGAAACCGCCCGCAATCCATAGTCGGTAACAGATGCTCCGCGCCCACATATTGATCGAGCCGTCGCGACCGAAGAAGTTGACGTAGGTCTTCATTAACTCCTCAAAGCTCTTTTCCAGCACGTTCGCGATTTCCGGGTAGTGCTCGTCGCCGAAAGCACGGTTCCAAATCGTTCCGTACACCACAAAGAGGCTGATGGTGTAGTAATTGTAGGTTTGCTCCAGGTACCAACCATCCCCCGCGTGATAGGACGCCACCCAGAGCAAGTGGTTCTTCAAAAGATCGTCATCGATCGAGTAACCGTTCTTTTTCAAGAAGGAGAGAGCGCAGATATTGAAAATTCGCCAATTGTTCTGCGTCGTCCGGTGATGCGCCCATTTGGAAATGGTGACGGCCATTTCATCCCTCTGTTTTTGAGTGAATGAGGGCCACAGCGCGTCCGGCAGCAAAAGGAGCGTTTTGGTCAGGCCGCCAAATTCGCAGGTGAATTGATACGTCGCGTCGGGCAGGTCTTCCGGCAACGGCAGGCTGTTGGCATGACCGGGGGTCAGCGCATTATAGAGATGGTGCTTATAGTAATCGCGCAGCTTGATTTCGCGGATGCTGATTTCCGGATCCACGTGCATGAGCGGTCCCGCCAGGGTGAAAGTCCGCTCGAGCGCCTCCCATTCATGCGACCGATGCCGCCACGCCGGATCGTTGGGTTGGGGATAGGTTTTGCTGCCGGGAACGGTTGGGAAAACGATCGGACTATCAAACGACTCAACATGGTTGAACGCCCGCTCCAGCACATATCTCGCGCAGTCGATATAATGCTTTCTCGTCATACCCGTGTAGGGACTGAGTTCAAAATCAGGTTCGGTTACCGAATAGGCGTTTTTCATAGGAATGGTTCTCTTGCTTGAAGAGTTGGTTGATTAAATTGTCGTGCGAGCTTTCATCGTGCGAGCCAACCGCCGTCCACCGGCAACACGATGCCGGTGACGTAATCCGATGCCGGACAGGAAAGGAAAAGAGCTGCACCTTTCAGGTCGTCTGGTTTTCCCCACCGTCCGCTGGGTATGCGCTTGAGTATTTCATCGCTGCGCTGGGCATCGGCTCCAAGGGCGGCAGTATTATCGGTCGAGATGTAACCCGGCGCGATGGCGTTGACCTGGACGCCACGAGCAGCCCATTCGTTGGAAAGCGCCATCGTCAGTTGACCGATGCCGCCCTTACTCGCGGCGTAACCCGGCACGTTCAGGCCGCCTTGAAACGCCAGCAGCGAAGCGGTGAAAATAATTTTACCGGAGCCGCGCGCCACCATGTCTTTGCCGATTTCTCGGCTCAGGATAAATTGCGAGTTGAGATTGATCTCCATCACCTGGTCCCAGTATTCGTCCGGATGCTCGGCGGCAGGTTTGCGGAGAATCGTGCCGGCATTATTGACGAGAATGTCGATGCGCGGATGCCTGGCTTTGACCTTCCCGATAAACTCGTAGAGCGACGTGCGTTTGGCAAAGTCGCATTGATACGCGCTAAACTTCCTCCCAAGCGCCTGCACCGATTGCTCAACCTCGCTTCCCTGTGGCTCGAGTGATGCACTGACGCCTACGATGTCCGCACCGGCTTCAGCGAGCGCTTCGGCCATGGCTTTGCCGATGCCGCGCTTGCAACCGGTGACCAAGGCCGTGCGTCCGTTGAGGCGAAAGCTATCGAGAATCATGGCTATTTTAGGTTTCGCACGGCGATGGCGTCCATGTCATCGAAGCGCTGATTCTCGCCGCCCATGGCCCAGACAAAGGAGTAACCCTTGGTGCCGCAACCCGCATGGATCGACCAGACCGGCGACAGCACGGCTTGCCCGTCATGCATAATAATGTTGCGAGTCGCGTCGCCGGGCCCCATGAAATGAAACACCGCCGCATCGTCCGGCACGTTGAAGTAGAGATAAACCTCGGAGCGGCGCAGGTGCGTGTGAGGCGGCATCGTGTTCCAGACGCTGCCGGGTTCGAGTTGTGTGACGCCCATGACCAACTGGCAGCTCTTGATGCCGTTCTCGTGGATATACTGAAAAATCGTACGCTGATTCGCCGTTTCCTGGCTACCGAGCTTGACCTGCTTCGCGTTGCTTTGTTTCGCAAGCGTGGTGGGATAGGTGGTGTGAGCCGGGTAGCTTATCAGGTAAAATTTCGCGGGGGCGGCAGGGTCGTTGCTTTGGAAAACGATATCGCGGCTTCCGCGTCCCACGTAGAGGCAGTCGAGGCGTCCGCAGTCAAAGACCGTGCCGTCAACCGTCACTTGGCCGAGCCCGCCGAGATTGACGACAGCGAGTTCCCGGCGCTGGCAGAAATATTCGGACGCGAGTTCCTTGTCCGCATCGAGTTTCAGCGTGGCATCTATCGGCATCACCCCGCCCACGACCGTGCGATCCGTTTCCCAATAAAGCAGCCGCAATTCCCCGGAGCAAAACAGATCCTCGAAGACAAACGCCTCGCGCAACTCGCGCGTGCTCATGCGTTCATATTCATTTCGGCTGACAGAAGGTAGTAGTTTCATGGCTTGGCTACTAACAGTTAAGGAGTCGTGCGAATCAGGCCATCGCTGACCGCGACGGGTTTTGATTCGACGCCAATTGTTGCGCAACATTCTGTTTGATGAACTTCCAATCGGAATTGAAGTCATAAGTGACTCGCGTCGACGGCGGCGGCGAGTATGGCGCGGCGCCGCTGGTCTGCACGAGGAGGAACACTGCCCAAAGACCCATTGCACAGTTGCGAAGGTAAGATGCACATTTCATGGAAGGGTCGTAATAATGAAGTTAACAAAAAAGCGATTGAGCGTGCGTGCAGGGCAATGAGAACCGACTTGGAACCGCGAATATGAACCACTCCGCACTTGCGCACAATGAGAAGAATGCGCAAACATATTCAAGAAATGCGCAATCCTCGGACGCGTAGTATACGCAGAGTGGCCATCGTCTATCCGGCGTCGGTGCCATGGATCGCGCGGTGTCTCGACGGTATCCGACGTTATGCGCGCGAGCAGGGTGGATGGCATCTCTTTAGCAGCCCGCCCACGCTTCGCGGCGCGGAAGAGTCGGCGCTCACCCTGCGCGGTATGCGAGGCTGGAAAGGCGACGCCGTCATCGCAGTTTCCAACGATGCCGATGAACTGAGGATTGTACGAAAGTGGGGCATTCCCGCGATCAACCTGGCTGGAGGGCTGCCAACATCTCATGGAGTTCCACGCGTCATGGTGAATCATTTCCAGGCTGGGAGATTAGCCGCTGATCACCTGCTGAGCCGTGGATTGCGCCATCTCGCATTTTTTGGCTGGAAGGATTTGTGGTATTCGGACCAGAGGTACCTTGGCTTCACCGAACGCGCAACCGAATCCGGTGTGAAGTGTCACGTTCTGCTTCGGCTTTCAGGCGATGAGCTCAACCAAACCTGGAGCCG
>Ga0207130_1237_pt1 | contig 14092 bp, 15 predicted proteins | sample Alteio_BWMinHeat_16_FD_153545 | JGI IMG/M metagenome (GOLD analysis project Ga0207130, IMG submission 153545) | Enriched cells from forest soil in Barre Woods Harvard Forest LTER site, Petersham, Massachusetts, United States -... | ecosystem: Environmental > Terrestrial > Soil > Temperate forest >... | reverse complement strand
GCCCGCGGGGTCGGTTCGATCCCGCGGGGGTTGCGAATGAAAAGCTGGTCGGCAAAGGCCGTACGCAGCCGCGATAAAGCGTGGCTGGTTGCTGACTGGGACAAATGCAGTCTTTCGGCGGCGCGGCCAACGTGTCTTTCGGCCCAAAGCGCCTCAAGCACAACCAGAAGATTGAGATCGAAACGCGTCAGGTCCAGTTGTTTCATGCTTTGCTACCCTCTATTCACTTCAGAAGACCTGGCGATGGTGGTGCCAGCGCGGGACAATGCCACGTCAACTTTATTCAGTCGCGCTATCAATTATTTGGTGGGAACACGGCCAAATACCTTGGCGTGCACCTGGGCGTAATCCGGATGCTTTTTCAACGCATCGCATTCCGGAACGCTGATTGAAAAAGGCAAGACGCCAAATCCGGTTTCGGCAGCGGCCCTCACTTTCTCCATCGCCTCGTCGAGCATTCCCATGGCGACTAAAGCCGCCAGATGTATTCCATGGGTGCTGCTATGCTTCTCAATGATTTCCAGCGCCCCCGCATGATCGCCGCAACGCGCAAGCACGTATGCCACGGCCCTGGATGCAAGAGCGTGCGCATAGCGGTTCTTTTGCACGAAATGCCGCGCCGCATGGGCGATTTCCGGCTGCGGATCCACCCAGGCCAGCGTATAGAGCAGATTCACGTAAGCCGAAGGGCTATCCGGATGTGATGAATAGGCGCTGCGCGCGTGCACCAGCACCTCAACTGGATCCATGCCTGCGCAAGCGTAGCCACGCACCAGTCCGACCGCCATATTCGGCGAGAATGGATTGAGCTGAACGGCAGAGCGCAAAGCGCTGACGGCCTCGGACGGAGCATTGCTGGTCAGCAGGTGAAAGCCGTAACGATAATAGGCGACGTCATCATCAGGCGACATTTGCAGCGCCTGTTCGTGCGCGCCCTTGGCATCATCGAAATGCCACTTGCAATCGAGGAGGTAGCCTATCTGTGATTGCAGGCCTTGCAAATAGGGCTCGGCATCTTGAACGGATCTTAATTCGCCAAGAGCATCGTCGATTTGCGAGCGCTGTATGTTCCCATCGAAAAATGCTCTGTCGGCCACGTATTGTGCAAGCAACAGCTTGGCCACCATATAGTCGGGCGCCTTGGAGATGACATTTTTGAGTATCGATTCAGCCTGGGAAAAGGCATCCAGCGAACGACGTTCAAGCAATTGCCGGGCGTGGATGCAAGCCTCGACCAATGCGGCATGGGGCTTTGCCGCATCGGATTTGCTGGAATGCGCCGTCGCCGGCAAAGCTGGCAATCGCCGCACCTTATCCGACAAAATCGCCAGACGGTAACCTTGACCATAAAGGGAATCGATCTGCACGACACCGAGATTGGAGAGAGCCCGACGCAGCTGCGTAATACATCGGGCCAAACCCTCATCCGACATGCGCCCAGCCCAGACATTTTTTGAAAAAACCTCCTTTGAAACGATTTTCGGCCAGGCATTCAGCAACAGACGAAAGGCGCCGCGTTCCTTGGGAGGCAAAAAGAGAAGCGAGTTTTTGTAAGAAACAAAACCATCCTGGTCTATAGCAAACCCGGCTGATACAGGATCTATATCGGTAAGCGCACCTGATGAATTATGCATTTCAGCGCCCAAGACATTTCATATGTTTTTTTACAATCATCGACAGTCAAATATGTGTCTTCATATTCTATCGACTATTCAATGCTGATTGTTACATTTCCCCAGGGAATTTGCGCGATGGCTGGACTTCTCTTGCAATAGCTTCCCAAGTGGGGCGCCACAATTCTCACCTTATCCTCACCTTATTTTTGCGTACCGGATAAATATTAGTGCGGCTAAAAAATGCAGCATTCACCGCGACGCAGCAAGGTCGCAGCTGGTGATTCGCATAGAAAAAAAGCGGCCTGCTTCAACTGATCGGAACAGCAGAGAATCCAGAGCATCACGCCACCAGGACGTGCAGCGTTGATGGCATTTGACGCCAGAAGATGGAATCGATATCGCTCTTCAGCAAGCTGCGGCGGTCAAGTTGCGTTCCGTGTCCGTCCCAAACGCGAGGAGTAACGCTCTCATTGACGCAGTCATCCAACACACCGGAAGAAATCACAATCTTTAACGTTTTCGAATCCGCAATACATTATTTTCTAGATTTTTTTGCGTTACTCTTACCAGGCAGTTTCACGACAATCAATTCAATCAATTTCAAAAGGAACAATATGGGTCTTATCGTTTGGCTGATAGTTGGCGCGATTGCTGGATGGCTGGCGGGAGTCGTAGTGAAAGGCGGCGGCTTCGGTGTGCTGATCGATATCATCGTTGGTATCGTCGGCGCATTTATTGGCGGCTGGTTAGCCGGCGTACTGGGCATTCACATCGGCAGTGGCATTATCGGATCAATCATCACTGCTACCGTAGGAGCAATCATCCTATTGTTCATTCTGCGACTTATCAAGCGCGCTTGAATGAATGACGAGGCTGAAGTTCGATGCTGTGGAATACCCGCTTGACTGCGGGTTTTCCGACCCGGGCAAAGTGATTATTTGTCGTCGTGTCGAATTATCTCTTGCACTTTCATTTCGGATTCATAGTGGGTGCCGACCGATGAACTACCCTCCTCTTCGGTCGACATTTCGCTTCCCTCATCGAGCTGACGACGCACCCAGCTGGCCTCGCTTTGCGACAGCTGGCGGACCTCGACCTGCGCGGTACCGCTACGAATGAAATCCAACTGCTTCGCGGCAGCGTAGGAAACATCCAGAATCCGTTTGCTACGGTACGGCCCGCGATCGGTCACCTTGAGCAACGCTACCTTGTTGTTGCGGACATTACGCACCAGCACCCAGCTGAGCAGCGGCAGACTCAGATGCGCCGCTGTCATCGAATACATATTGAAGCGCTCGCCGTCCGCCGATTTGCGCCCATGAAAACCCGGACCATACCAAGAGGCTGTGCCACGCTGGACAGCGGTGCCGAGATCGGAGCGCAAGTGCATACTCTCATCAAGATGAAGATTTCGCTTGGGCGCTGCTGTCTGCTCGCGCAACAAGTACTGGTCATTGGATGTCTCAGGAGTTGATGACGACATCGACTCGCTGGGGAAGGATGAATGAGGGATGGTGTCCGAAGCAGGAATTGATTCGTCGGCGCCCTGCAAATTTTCCGACGCTGACACTGCTGGCATGGAGGGCTGGGTCAAGACCGTGTCAGCCCTGGCGGGGATGGCCACACAAGCTAGCAGCAATAAGATGAAATAGTCGGCGACCATGAATGGCCGCCAAAACCAGCAAGCCCCTGGAGTGCTATCAAGAGGCTTGCCTGACATCATTTCTTCTTTTTATTCACGGTATCTTTGAATCCCTTGCCAGCTGCGAACTTCACAGTTTTGGCAGCAGCAATCTTAATCTCTTCGCCAGTGCGTGGGTTACGACCAATCCGTGCGGCGCGCTTGCCTGCGGAAAACGAACCGAATCCGATCAATTGCACCGTATCGCCCTTGGTCACGACCTTGATCACGTGGCCAATGAGCGAATCCAACACGCGTTGCGCGCTGGCTTTCGAAATATCGGCATCCGTGGCAACAGCATCGATCAATTCCGTTTTATTCATCGCGTTATTTCCTTAAAAAATTATGAATGGTCAATACAAGCAGCTTATGTTTTTTAGATCGGCGACCTAACCGATGCACAGTCTATTGCAATGCGATCAAAGAACGCTGATCAAAATGGAGATTTTTCAATTGTTCACATTGTCGCGTCAACAAGTTCCCGATGCTCGCGTTATTGGAACATGCAGGAGATGCCTGCACATAAATTTCAAAGGATGGACACACCATGAAAAAACTGATCTCGGCCATCGCTATCGCAACTTTCGCCATCGGTACCGCATATGCGCAAATGCCAGCCAAAGCTGACGCCACGGCAATGGCCAATGGGGCAGTCGACGCGGCTAAAACCTCTGCGACCACAACCGCCAAAACGGCAGCCACGAACGCCGCAAGCAATGTGACATCGGCGGCGGTCGCCAAAGTGGATGCCAAAGCACCCTCCACTGGCGCCCTGCCAGCGAGTGTTCCTGCCGCCGCTCAGAAAACCATGGTCAATGACAAACCAGTGAAAGTCAATTCGCATAAAAAACATATGAAGAAGCATCACAAACAATCAGCTGCTGTTACTGCGAAAAAGACACGTTGATTGCATGCCAAGAAACAAGATCAACTTCTATTAGTGATGAATTTGAAAAATCTTGTGAAATACCGTGCAAGCCAATAGACACTTAGTGCGTCTATTCCTAACATTCGCCCTACATACTTCTACGGAAATTCTGCATGGATGCAAGCAGCCAGTAATTTCAACCTAGCTCTCCATGAGATGGGCACCACAACGCGAGACGCTCCCCTATGTCGTATCCACCAGCAATCAAAACAGCATTAAGCATATTAGAGACGACTGGAATTGCGCGCTACAACTACGCCCCTCCTCTGCATCGTTTGCTATGGTGTGCGGGCATTCCAGTTCCTCCTCCGCATCTTGCCAGCGTCAAATTCAATTGCCTGTTTTTTGCGATATGGTTTGGCATTGCGTGGGGGGTCTTCACTTGGTATTTTCTTTTGTCCCCGGCTGGGGCGCCCCTCATGTTTGCCGTGGTTATGGCATTTCTGATAGGCGGGACGTTCGGCTATGGGGCAGCGCTCTACTACCGCCATGCAGCCAGCAAGTACAAGCTGGCCGTGCGGTGAGCCCCCGTCCAGCACAAAAAATTCTGGCACACTTCTTTGTTCCCCATTTCATGCCTCGGCAAAAGCGTCCTCTGCGGCCTCTCGCGCGGCATCCGCGCAGGCCTTATGCGCCCACGCACACGAATATTCAATCACGATCACTTGTGAGGTCTGCGATGGATGAAGATGGTTTGTAATTTTGAAAACGCTGCTCAAAACCTTACCAAACAATCAATAGAACTAATAACTATTGTAAAAACGCGCGAAAGCATTGGACCGATGACGCGTTGGTCTCTAAGATCACGTCCTTAGACAGTACGCAACTTCAATCATATGAAAATGAGCAGCGACGCCTTTGGGTGAGAATGCTATAGGCCGCGTGCACGTTGTAAATCAATGACCTTTGCCGCCAGGTCAGCAACGCCATGGTTACATGACTACTCAATTCATTCTTATTGGCGCCCACAACATTGGCAATGCCATCCTCAATCTGTTGTCGCACACCGGCGACTATATCCTGACCGTCGCCGACCGCGCTGAAATACGTGAAACAGGCCGGTTTCCCGAACGTCACGACGATCCTGGCGGACATTTCTCACTGCTTCGGCCTGAGCGAAGATGTCGAGAGCGCCCGTTTCGTCAAATCGATCGTCCGGGATTCGAACATAGCCCTCCTGCCCCAATGCGGCCCAGCTGACCAACGCCAATCAAGGATCGCAAGGATGCGACGAAGTCCTGCGACAACGAAGACTTGAGCCCGGCGCTGTCTTCCAACAAATATTTTCTGCGCACATAAGTTAATAAAAACTGTAGACAGACAACAGGATTTTAGCGTGAGTCCGATCAATTCTTCCAAACCCTAAGGCATACCCATGGCACATATTGGCTACTCCTGGCCGACATTCGATGTCTTGACCCAGCACATCATCAAGACCATCAACCCGCAACGGATCCTGGATATCGGAGCAGGAGGCGGCAAGTATGGCGCGCTGCTTAAGAATCTTGTTCCAGAATGCGAGTTGACGGCGCTCGAATGCGACCACGCTGCTTTTCCTCAGCTGCGCGAGGTGGGATACCATCATATCCTTCCCATCACGGCGGACAAGCTCTACGAACGCAGCTGCAACCTCTACGATGTCGTCATCCTGGGCGACGTCATCGAGCACATGCTGCATTCGCAGGGCCGCGACCTGTTGGAATTTCTCAATTACCGGACGCGCTACATCATCATCTCGACACCCGAGTGCATGCCGATGAGCCGCGAAGTATTTTTCGAGGGCCACAATTCGCTATGGCGCCCCGACTCGTTTGCCTGGCACGACTACTGGGCGCACCAGCAATGCGGTCAGATGCATTTCTATCTGCTGAGAGGACACGATCACTGGGCTGGACCTGGTCTGGCCGAGGTCGTTCATGCGGCCAATTCCGCAGGCATCTTCAACCGCTACTCCGACGAAAGACAAGAGCCTGTGCATATGGCGATCCACGACACGCGCTACAAGCAGAAGGTTGACGAACACAACGTAACGTTTTTTCGGCCGTTTTAATTTGGGGGTCCTCTCCCGGCAAGGCGTCGAGAAACGAAATGAAATGCGTAGTCATGATTGCACTTGGTGCGCTGGCTGGTGCGCGTGCGTTCTTTCCGGACTCTTGACATAAGCTAGATGACTCTTTCTTTGAATGACATACAAAGAAAATAATTAGCTAAATCATTAGCTCAGCAGAACGCCATATATGTTCATGCGCCGATTGTGCGCCAAAAAATACACATCATTTTCTATCAATGATGAATTTGAAAACTCTTGTGAAATGCCATGCAAGCGAATAGACAGGCGGTCTATCTATCCCTAATATTCTCTTAAATTATTTCCATGGCAGTGATGTTTTCTGGAGTAGGCAATGGGGGCTCAGTTCGAAAATTATCTGAACAATGAATATTTCAAGAAAATTGAAGCGCTGGCAGCCTTGTCGCTCTACGGTCAAAACGTCAAAATCGCGACTCATCACGTCGTCAAAGATATTTGCGACTTCGCCAAGAGAAATTCCGACAATCCGAAAACATATTTGCTGGCGTTAAAAGACCAATTGACTACGGCAGCCAATCGCACACATCCCAGCATGTCGGGTTACAAATCCACCTTGGAATACGCAGCCTGGCTGATTGCCATTCATAAAGCCTGACCAGTTGTTGATTGTCGTCGCTGCTTCTTCGCATGTGCGTTGTTAAGTGCTTTGCGATGTCGTAATAAAATGAGATGGGAAGCAATGTTTTTTGTGAATTTTCCAGCGGTAATTTTAATGATTGGCTCGTTGTTTATTGCCCTTCCGCTGCATGCAGAGGAAACGCTGACATCCACGAGTAATGAGTATTGGGAACTGAAGATTTCTCCATATACCTATCATTATCAATACAGCCCCGAGCACAAAGATGTCGTTTTAATCGGCATAGAGCACCATCGAAGTGATCAATGGTTCATCGGAGGAGCGCTGTTCTCCAACTCCTTTGGACAACCGACAGGTACGGTGTATACGGGCTATACGTGGGATCAGCTATTTGGACAGCCTGCCCTTTATGCAAAATTGGGAGTGGGATTCATGTATGGGTATGTAGGGAAATACAAAGATAAAGTCCCACTCAATTACAACGGATTGTCGCCCATCGTCATACCTGCAGCGGGTTGGAAAATAACGCCAAGAGACGCAATGGATGTTTCTTTACTTGGGACCGCCGGGCTTCTATTTTCCTACAATCGAAAATTTTAAATTGACCGGCCTCCCATCTCTATGGATATGATCATCTGTCACGTTTTTTTGCCCGAGATGTCGGGCGACACATTTTTCATTTCCTCCACTCAGCAGCCGCGGGACAGTTAAATTGAAATATATCGTATGTCCCTACTGTCGAAGATTGATCGTGCGCGGCGCCACTGTTTGCCGAGGCTGCAACGCTGAAGTCGAGTACGGCCTGCCTCTGATCATATATGTTGTAGTTGCCATATCAAGCGCGGCTCTGGAATATAAAATGTCGCGTATCGCTTCTGCCGAACTAGCATTTGTCGCTTGGTGTGTGGGGATAGGAGCATTTGTGACAGGCGCCATTGTCCTAAGAAAATTATTCAGGCATCGCGTATTTTTCAAACGCTTTCCCAGACACAAAAAATCTGACACACGCCACTGACCCTATGCTTTGCTCACAGCACTCTCCCGGAAGACCATTCAGACACTCCCCTGCTAGTCGGACGGCAGATCTGCCGGCAGACGCCATGAAACGCCGAAGTGCGACATAGAAATCTATCCGACATGTCAATTGCAAAAAAATCCGGCACAGCCAAGAATCAAGACGGAACATGGAGCCATACGGCGTTAAAAGCCGAACATATGGCGCTGATCAATGCCGGTAGCATTGCACCTATACGGATGTTAGCCAACAGATATGGCGTTTCTGTGACGACGATAAAAGAAGTCTTAGCTGAAAATGCTGCGGCAAATGCAAGCAACGATCCTCCGATCCTTCACAGCCATGATCCATTCGGACGTTGCAAACGTATGGTTTGAGCTTCCTTTTATCAACCAATGACGCAAGAAACTACAACTGGCATGAAAACATCGAAGACGGCAAGTGTGCCTGCGCTACAGGAGTCGGGGCAATCCATAGACCGGCAATCACCTGTCGCTGCTGTCGCACCTCGATTATTTTCAATGAACTATACGAGGCCGACTTACAGCAGTGCGGTACAAGTCAGCTATTTCTGGACTTCAAAATCAATCCCGACGGGACGATCGAAGATATGACCCGTTTGAACGAACCGGTATAGAAATGACTGAAAAATTCATGAAAATATTGACCAAATCATTGCTGTTGCTTCTGCTGGGATACGGTGGGAGCCCTCTCGCATACGCACAAGAAGATAACTGGGGAAGCTTGAATAACGAAGCTGTGGCGCGGAGCCAGCAAGGGCAATTTGCTGCAGCCATTGTTGCGGAAAAGACCGCTCTTCAAATTATCCAGGGAACAGCAACCTCACTACCTCTGGATGTCGCAGGGATAATGAGTAATCTTGCGTGGCTATATTCCACCCAAAAACAATACGCGCTAGCAGAGTCATTTCTCAAGCGTACGCTGGCGATAAAGGAGCGCATACTTGGTCAAGATCACCCGGACATCGCCAACACGCTCGGCCAGCTGGCCGTGGTATACCGTCAGACCGGACGGGAGGAAAATGCTGAATACGTCGAAAAAACGTGCCGCCGCTATTCTTGCATTAAAACCGCATTGAAAGAACTGGCAATCTGCTAGCCACGCATTGGCAAAATCATCTTCCGCAGCCAGGTATGATTGCTCCACCCAGCCAATACATTTTTATATTTCATCGAGTGGGACGCTGTCTTCGACATTTGCCCGTCTCAAATTTGTTCGTCACGGCTTGCCCGGATCGATCAATGCACATACTGTTCCCTGTTCGACACCCATTTGAGCAAGGCCAGGCTGACGAATTCCGGGCCGTTGTCGCTGCGCAGGTAACGCGGCGGCCCCGCACGCTGATCAGGCGTGCCAGAACGTCGATTACCCTGGCCGACCGTATCGAGCCCGCTACGTCGATGGCTAGTGCTTCCCGCGTGTGCTCATCGACCACCGTCAGGCATTTGATCTGCTGGCCGGCCTTTGGCACAGGTGACTGGAAGATGCAGCTTTTTGGAGAACCGCCAGTTGTCTCAAACTCGCGGATGGCCAGATGTTCTTAATGGGTCAATGGGCTTCCACAGACGGTTGACCGGTCCGGTTGATTCCAAGGCCCAAGCAGGCGCCAAAGGCACGGCCAATGCGGCAGCCAGAATGCCGATGGCACGGCGACGGGATATTGGTATCATCACCGCACTCATGGAAGAGCTACCGCATCACTAGGTGCGCCGGGCACTGCGACTCGGAACTTCAAACCTTCCAGCAGCTTGTCCCACAGGGCTAGTGCTTCTTCGTCGTCGACGGAAGCCGCAGATGCAGCACCAATGCGGTTGGCCTTGACCTTGCTGTACATCGTTACATCCAGTACGGCAGGCTTGGCCACGTTACCTGTTTCGCCAATAAACTTCCATTCAAAGTCATGTGTGCCATCAGCACGACGCACCAGCGATTCCTCTCCAGCCCAACCATGCACGGTACGTTTGCCTTCGCGCAAGGTGGTGAACTTAGGATAGTTCGCGCTCAATTCCGTACGCCTATCATTGATTTGTTTGAGCAGGCCGTGGCCATTACTGCCTTTAGTGCTGGCATTTTGGTTGCTCTCAACACTGAAGGTAATGTCGGGTAATTCGGGAAGATAGAGTCCAACCTGAGATAGTACTTGGCCTTTGTCACTCGCCAGGCGTGTGAAGCCAAATTCGTGGCATAAGCCAGGTTCCGTGGGAACTTCATCGATGGCACGAGGGCGAAGGTTTTGAGCAACTTCAATGGTTCTTGCAGTGATGGATTCGGCAGTTGAATTCTGGCTTTTAGAGGTAGCCCCACCTCCCATAAAGATATGAGGACCAACTATATAGTAGGTATCAAAACTCTCTAAACCATACTTTGGAGAAAACTCATCCTCGTAATACCTAATCCACATCACATTAGGTACTGGGCCTGGGCCGAAGTAGTTTATCTTTGCGGTCTTGTCCTTCGCCAATATCTCTGCTCGTCTAGCTTCCATAATCTGCTTGATATCGTTAGCTCTGTTCGGCAGAGTCGGAAAATCCGAGCCAAATATCAACTTGGCGTCTTGAGGCGCTAGCAATACATATCACCCAAAACACAATAATTTGGATTTGGCAAACAGCTTTTCGATTCGTTGATTCATCATCGATTCCTTGATCAGTTCTTCTTTTCCCACCACGCAGGGTCGTAAGCATCAGCAATCTTGACCACGCCGTAAAGCGTTGCAGCTTGCGCAACCGGACTACCATAGCTACCTTGATGATCGTAGCCGGTTTGAGTAAATTTGTATTTGGCGTGCACCTTGTCGGCGCTACGGGCCATCGGCACCGTGCCGTCGCCAGGTGCCGCCGCAGCTTGAAGTTCCAGAGTTAAAGTTATCGCGTTAGCCCCCGATACGCGGATTGTGCCTTTTCCGTTGTCACCATGTTCGCCTTCCAGCAAAGTCCAAGCCATCGGATCGCCGGCGGCTTGGGCATTGCCCTCGGTGACTTTCCAGACAATATCGTTCCACGCCTTTTGCTCAGGATCTGCGCCGAAATGAGCGTAAGTCTCATCGTGACGAGTATCTTGGATGGCATGGGAGAACTTCATGGCGTTGTCGATACGTTTCATTGTGGCTTCTGGGCCAATTTTGTCTTCCTTCTTACCGCCATTTTCTGGGGGCATCTTACCTAATCCGGCTGGATCAATCCATTCCGGATTAATCAGCCGCCACCACTGCGGCGGTGCTTGTGTATAAATCTCTGCCGCAGGGTCTTCTTTGGGCAGGGCGGGCATTAAGTCGCCACCTTTTCTGTCCTGTACTTTGAGCCAACCGCTGCCGTACACCTTGTTTGGCAGCAGTTCCAGTCCGCCAGGCGCGTTCGCCAATACTGCCGTCACCTCCTGTCCATTATCGCCCAGCACGCCTTTGACGATGCCACCTTGGATTTTGTCGAGGAAATGCCACCATGTTTTGTTGCTGCCTTCAAAGCCCGCACGCAAGCGCTTGTAGGCGGCAGCAGCCCCCATTGTCGGCATCACGCCGTGAACCACACCCAACACCTTGGCTTTCAGATTACCGTAGTCGGGGTGCATCAAGGCTCGTGCTAATAACCCACCCATGCTGTGGGTGACGAAGATGACGCCGGGACAATCGAAGCCATTCTGATTGTAAGTGTCGATCAGTTTTTGAATGCGCGGAGCGATTTCTTTGGCTTCGTCACCATTGCTTTTGAGCCAGTTGTATCCAAAGGCGTGCACCGGATACCAGCAGTTGCCAACTTTTTTTATATCGGCCTCAGTCAACGCTGGGGCATCTGAGTTGCCAAAACTCTCGGGCGCGCGTCCGACTAAAGCTTGGGCGTTGCCTTTACTCGCCCACGAAGCCGACACTTCCACTTTGGCGCCGTCAGCCTTAAGCATATCGTTGAGCTGCTTTTCCAACAGCATAAGGATTGCGCCGTAAGAGCCAAACATGACTTCACTCCAACCACGAGCGCGAGCCTTTTGGGCAGCGCTAAAGTGTTGCTCATGTCCTGTGGTAAGTGGATGGTGATCGTTTTCAAGCTTTGGGTCGCTCATCAACAACTTACTCACATCCGCGAGATTGTCCGGCACATTGTCATGGCGGCTATCGGAGGTTTGGGTCGCATTGCCAGTGGACTCGAAGCGATCTTTGTCTTTATCGTAGGAGATTTCATAGTGATCTACTTCGACATCGTCGGGATCCAGACGCATTTGACGTTCAACTGCTGACGCATTACGTCGACCCCAAGCATCGCCCTTGTCATCTGGCCGCCATGAGCGGTTGTCCTGACGCTGTATCTCTGCTTGGCGCTTTTTGGACAGACGCAAATTGCTGCCCATAATGCCAGGAAAAAATACGATCGGAATCAGCTTGCCCGGAGGCACACGCACTCTGATTCTACGTTTGTCCACGGTGGGGGTGGTTTGAACACCAACCTCGGCGGATTGGTTCACTCCTAGGGTGAAATCAAGCCAGATATCTTGGTCATCACCTTGTACCGTCATTATTTGGCCCTCCCAAGCCAGCGAACTTTGTAGAACTCGGGGCCGTCGGAGCGTTGCATTTGAGTGCTGCCGTCCACCCCCGTCACAGGCGTGGCTGCGTTACCGCCATCTCGATCGAGTTTGAACATTTGTTTGGCCGCAGTGCTGTTCTGGTCGTCGATGTGATGGAAGACCACTTCCCTGTCGAATGGAGTAGAAGCCCCAGAATTTTGCAGATCGACTGAACGATTCTTAGGTCCGGGAAGACTGTGCGTGGCGGCGTGTGCAACATATGCACCATTTGTTCCGTGCTCGATTCCCGCTGCATTGTATTTGACGTAACTACCACCGCCGTTGATCATCACTTCTTCCTTGGCGGTGATCGTGATGCGATTGGCGGTTTGTGTGATATTGAGTTTTGCCAGGAGGTTGATGCTATCGGTCAGCGTCTGGACGTCGATATCGCCAGCTGCCGCCACCATCTTGATGCCGGTCTTTTGCACAAACAAACGGAAGGTATTACGGATGCTGGCGAACAGGCTGTCGCCGCTGGCAATCGACAAGCTCTTGCCGGTCGTGATGGCCGTGTTCTGAGTGCTTGCGATATGGGTGCTGCCGCTGGTTGTGGTTTCGATACCTGCAGGACTGGCCAGCACGAGATGAGGCTGTGACAGCTCGGAGAAACCACCCTCCTCGCTTGTACCGCTTCCCTTGATCGCATCATTCTGCGCTTTCAAGGTCTGCGCCACATCCGCCTGCTGCCCCTGCTTCTCCTGCGCCCCAGCCTGCTGCGCCGCATCCGCCAGCGACTCATGCTGGTCTCGCGCAGAGGTTAGCCGTTGCACAGTCTCGCCCATGTCTTTCATGTGCGATGCTGCGTTGCTACGGCCTTCGGTAGTGATCAGCATGCCCTTGGCAGCACGCGCCACGCCATGGCCGTCGGAGCGCAGCTCCCAGCCCTCGCCCCGCGCATCCTTGCGCCCGGCATTGTCTTCGATGCGGCTAATGCTGCCCAAACTCAGCTGGCTATGCTGGTGATCGCTTTTCAGCTGCGCCTGGATCTTGCCGTTGGTGTCGTCCAGGATCAGGTGGTTGCTCCTGCCGCCAGCCTGGTTGCCGCCGTTGGGCGTCAGTTCGCGGCTCCTGAAGCCCATCAAGGACTGCTGGGTCGCCAGCTTCCAGGGTGGCATGTTGCGCTGGTTGTAGACGCTGCCGGTGACGATGGGGCGGTCGGGATTGCCGTCGAGCCATTGGACCAGGCATTCCGAGCCCACCCGCGGAATCGATTTGGCGCCCAGCTCGCCGCCGGCCCAGGAACTGGCGACACGTACCCAGGCCGAGCTGCGTTCGTCGTTGTTGCCGATGCGGTCCCAGTGGAACTGGACACGGATGCGGCCGTATTCGTCGGTGTGGATGCTGCCCTGGCCGGATGGGCCGACTACCGTGACGGTTTGCGGCGACAGGATCTTGGTCGTGACGCTATGGAAGTTGCGGCCGGGACGCCAGGGGATGGTCTTGCGCAGGCAGGTCAGTTCGTTGCGGTATTCGGCCTTTTGATCTGCTTGCTGCAGATAGTTGTTGCTGGCGATGTGGTGGACGGCAATGATCAGGAATTCATTCTTGCCCGCTTCTTCATGGCTGGCAAACGGGCTGGAAGAGAAATGGCCGGTGAGGCGGTACCAG
>Ga0207130_1234_pt2 | contig 14229 bp, 9 predicted proteins | sample Alteio_BWMinHeat_16_FD_153545 | JGI IMG/M metagenome (GOLD analysis project Ga0207130, IMG submission 153545) | Enriched cells from forest soil in Barre Woods Harvard Forest LTER site, Petersham, Massachusetts, United States -... | ecosystem: Environmental > Terrestrial > Soil > Temperate forest >... | reverse complement strand
GAGGTGGCGAACGGAGTCACCCGAGAGAGTGGACGTACGCCTCAAGCGGATTTACGAAGTGCATCTGAGCGATGCGGCCGGTGACAGCGAGGTTCGCTATGTGCTCGCCAAGAGTGTTGGCTGGGGATGGCTGGGCTACCACGCACTTGTAGCCGGAGAGAAACTGGCAAATTTTATTCCTCCGGTACTAGGCCTGCGCGACGGGATCCTATACACAGAGTGGATTCCCAAAAGGGAAGTGCCGCAAGTTGTTGCTCAAGATCGTGAATCGTTGATCGAGTCTCTTGCGTCGTATGTTGCCGCGCGAACGCAGGACCTGAGTTTCGGCAACAATCCCACGCCAGATTTGGCCAATGAAGGGCGTCACAAGGGCTTCGAAATATTGGCGAACTCTCTGAGTCGGGCCTACAACTCGAGGATGGTAGCTGCTTTAAAGCGCCCTGGAATCCAACGCCAACTCTCACGACAAAACTGCTCCGCTTCTGTCATGACTGACAGCAAAATGTCGCCTGGTGAATGGATCTTTGCCGGCTCCAGGCTGATGAAGACGGATTTCGAACATCATTGCCAGGGAAAGAACGAGCTTGGGATGACCGATCCCGCCTATGATCTTGCTGACGCAATTTTTCAATTTGAGCTTTCGGATGAGGAATCTGCGCACCTCATCCGCAGCTATGCGAAGGAAAGTGGCGATGTCAATGTCGAGGAACGGCTTTTCCTCAATAAGCTGCTGGCAGGGATGTGGGCCCAAAACCTGGCTACACTTGGTTTGCAGAATTCCGGGCTTCTGTCACGGCGGAGTGAATTTCATCGACAATATGTTTCCGCCTGGAAGTTCCTGATTAGGGAAACGATTAGAGAATGCGGCAAGCTGTGTCGGCGTCCACGCGAAGTTCGCTGGTCTACTCCTCTTGTAGTAACAGATATTGACGGCGTGCTGGATAGAATGGTCTTTGGTTTTCCTTCCACCACGGCTGCCGGCATCAAAGCGGTCTCCTTGCTCCACTCCCATGGATTTGCAATTGCTGTAAATACGGCCCGCACGCTGCAAGAGGTGAAGCAGTATTGCCGATCGTACGGCTTTGTGGGTGGTGTGGCTGAATATGGAGCCATCGTTTGGGATGCAATCAGTGATCAGGAACTTGCGTTGGTGAGCCCGGAATCACTGCGGCAGCTAGAGGAAGTTAGGCATGCTCTTCAGGGGATTCCTGGTGTTTTCCTGAACGACGATTACAGATATTCCCTGCGTGCGTTCACTTACCAGAACGGCAGAACCATCCCGCTTCCACATCTTCTAATTCAGGATTTGTTGGCTGGCCTGAAGGCTGACCGGCTTCAAGTGCATCACACAGGGCTGGACACGGCTATTCTCGCCAAAGAGACCAACAAAGGCATGGGCCTGCTTTCGCTGTTGGCCTTCGTCGGGTTGCCAAATGTTGAAACGCTGGCCATTGGGGATTCGGAACCAGACTTAGCCATGTTTCGCGTCGCTCATCGTTGCTTCGCACCTGGAAATATCTCGTGCCGTCGCGAAGCGCGGTTGCTCCGCTGCCATATCGCTGATCTTCTATACCAGCCTGGGCTGTTACAGATCGCCCGAAAGATCACTCATCCTCACGGTGGCACTTGCAATGATTGCCGGGCAGTAGAGGCAACCCGACACCATGACAACAACCTTTTTGTATCGTTGCTCAGCGCTGCTGATCAGAAGCCCCGCTCACTGCTGCTGCGGAATTTGATAGACCCGTCGGTGCTGGCAATCTTTCGAAAGTAGTTGGGATAGAAGATTACAGCTATTTAGCTGTATTGACATCCTAAGTTTCCCAAAAATGTCTTTCCTGACGGCTACCCGAAGAAGATCTGTTGCGTCGAATTTTCCAGCAGCAGATTACCACTCTCCCCTCCTACACAGGCCAGGAGCTGTTTTGGAAAGAGACGTTGCGGGAATGCTTAGGATGTCAATAGAGCTGGGCGGGTTTGAATTGTGAAAGCAGCTTTGATCGCAACCATCAAGAGCCTGTGATGTTTCGTCGTATCTTCCATGCAGCTAACGCGATCGTTTTCGGGCACTCAATTGCTCGAGTGGGTTCGCTGGTTCTGGTTCCTCTTTTCTTGCGGTACTGGTCGGCCAGTTTGTATGGGGAGTACGTGGCGCTTTTTGCCGCTGTGGGTTATCTATCCAGTTTAGACATTGGAATGCAACAAGCGGTAGTCAACCGGCTTACCCAAGCCTATGCGCGAAAGAATCTTGAGGAATATCGGTCTGTACAGCACACGGCTCTCGCCTTCTATGTTGTACTTGCTACTACTGTTACTCTGTTCGTCGCCGGCATCACATGGCTCTTACCAATTCCCCACTGGATCGGATTGAAACTAACACAGCCCCACATTGCGACACTCGTCATCATATTGCTTGCCGCTTATGTGATGTGGACGATGCCTATGCGCCTTATCACTGCCACCTATCAAACCATGGGAAATCTGGCGCGTTCGCAATGGATTGCAAACGCCCAACAGATAATTGTAGTGGTACTGTCCGCGCTGGTCCTGATCTTTGGCGGAGGAATGCTGGGCATTGCCTTCCTGCAAGTGCTGACCATCGCTATTACCGCATTGTTCGTGCTTCTTGATGTGCGCTGGCGCTTTCCCGTCCTCTTTCCAGAGATTGCCGGAGCGAAGCTTTCAGTCCTGAAAGAGTTGACTCATCCTAGCATTTTGTTCTGCTTGCTCCTTGTCGGTAATTTGATCGCCTATCAGGGCAGTATTCTCCTGATCTCAGCAGTGATGGGAGGTTTGGCGGTAGCTGTGCTTTCCATTTCCAAAGCTGTAATTGATGTGATCCGTCAGGGGCTGTACAGCATCAGCCTGGCCCTTTGTCCTGATTTTGCCCGGATGGAAGCTCTGGGTGAATTTGAAAAACTGCGCAAAGTTCACCGCATGGTTGTCGCAGGTACCGGCGCCATTACCCTGGCACTGGTTGCCAGTATCTGGTACGAGGGTCCTCAGATCATCAATATGTGGACCCGCGGCCGTATTGAGCCTGATGCAATGCTGTTGCGCCTATTCCTGGTTTTAGTAGCGTTCCAAACTCCCTGGGCTGCAAGTTCGACCGTGGCTACTGCAACCAACCGGCATAAAGTCCAGGCGATTGGCTACTTCTTCGCCGCAATTGTAGGCATTGGCCTGGTCGCAGCCTTGATACAACCTCTGGGCATTTGGGCGGTGCCTGTGGGACTGACGCTCGGTGAAGCAGTGGGTTGTTATCATTTTGTGATCAAGGCCTCATGCCAAATCATCGGCGAGTCCTACGGCGCGTTTGCCCGCCGTTTCTGGTTGGGCTTTGCGGTGGTGGCTGCAGCGGTGCTGACGACGGGATGGGCGATTCACTTCATGATGCCCGGCCCCATGCTGTTGCGCTGGATCGCCATGGGCTTGTTCACGTTGACCGTGGCCACGGCATGCGCGTGGGTAGTGTGGTTGACTCCAGAAGACAGGGCATTGTTGCTGCCTAAACTTCACCCGGTGCTTGGAGTTTCCGGGTAAAAGCGGATAGCCACGACTCTTTCAGATCCTGTCACATTCTCCATCGCTATCAAGTACATCGTATGAAAGCTTTCCTACTGGCAGCAGGCAAGGGCGAACGTTTACGGCCGCTGACAGACACAATTCCCAAGTGTCTGGTTTCAATTCAGAGCATACCTCTATTGGCGATCTGGCTTGAACTGTGTCACCGGCACGGCATTGGCGAAATTCTGGTGAACACCCATTCTTATCCAGGTGTAGTAAAAACTTTTCTGCGAGAGCACAGTAATGGTATTGGTGTGCACATCACAGAAGAAGAAGTTCTGCTCGGAAGCGCAGGAACTTTGCTGAAAAACCGCAATTGGGTCAGGGACGAGCGGGATTTTTGGATCTTTTACGGCGACGTCTTGACCAACATGAATCTCACACACATGTTGGAATTTCATCGCCACAGAAACCTGATAGCAACCATGGGAGTCTACGAGGTCCCTAACCCCGAGCAGTGTGGCATCGTAACCGTTGATAGCGAAAACGTGGTTCAAGAATTTATCGAAAAGCCGGCGAACCCTTCCAGCAATCTTGCTTTTTCGGGAATTCTGGTCGCAACTCCGATGATCTTTGATGCGATCCCGCATCGAATTCCTGCTGACATTGGTTTCGACGTGTTACCTAAGTTGGTTGGAAGAATGGCCGCTCATCCGATTTCCGAGTATCTCTTGGATGTGGGAACACCGGCCAGTTACCGGAACGCACAATTAACCTGGCCGGGTTCAGGCGCTTCGGCGCAATAGGAGAGTCACCTATGATCAAGGGCGTGATCTTTGATATGGATGGAGTCGTAGTAGATAGCCACCCCAGCCACATGAGGATCTGGAGAAAGTTTCTGCTGTCAAAGGGCAGATCAGTGACGGACTCAGAGCTTGAATTTATTCGGGATGGCAGGAAGAAAGCGGAGATCGTGCGGCATTTTTTCGGTGACCTGACCGACGATCAGGTTCAGGCTTATGGTGACCAGAAAGACAGGTTATTTGAAGAGGAAGTACAAAATCTACAAATGATTGCGGGAGTGCAACAGCTACTTGATGAACTCCATAGCACTGGTATTCCAATAGCTTTAGCATCCAGTGGCAGCTCCAGGCGAGTGCATAACATTCTGGATTCTCTGCGGCTTCGAGATTACTTTGCGACTGTGGTAACCGGAGACGACGTCGCTATAGGCAAGCCGCACCCCGCGATTTTCCGTAAAGCGGCTGCGCAATTGCAGATTCAATCATTCGAATCACTGGTTTTTGAGGATTCTGTTTCCGGAGTTCAGGCAGCAAGGGCGGCCGGCATGAAGTGTCTGGGAATCGCAGACCACCACCGTGCGAAAGCACTCCGCGAAGCGGGTGCAGAGCGCGTATTCCTCAACTTCTTAAATGCTTCGCTGGGCCAGATACAGAAGTCTTTGCTTGAAATTCAATGACGGCTCGAATGAACCCCGCTCGCATCTTGCTTGTATCTAACGTCCGTCCTTTACGTGTCTGGAAAATCGCTCGTCGAATTCCACACGAGATACCAGGCGTGCAAATCTGCGGAATCGTGCAACGGCCCATGCAAAAACTCCCACTTGCGCAACAGCGCATTGCGAACGGCGCTACAAGGGCGAAGCATCGGTTCTATTCTCTGTTTGAAGAATTCATGCATTGGGTGCTGTGGTTGGCCCATGGCGCACCGCCCAATCTGGATAACACAAGAAAGTTCACGGTTGAGAAGTTGGCCGAGAAGTGTGGTCAAGCGGGATGGCCGTTCCTGCTGGCGGAAAACATTGGCGATGCAAAGGTTTTAGAGTTCATTCGTCAACAGGATGTGGGGCTGCTCATTGTGCTTGGAGATATTCCACTGAGTTCAGAGCTATTGTCAATTCCTTCGCACGGCGTAATTCGTGCGTATTATGATGAGCACAATCACAATAGAACGAAAGTGGGGGAAAGTCTTCAGATCAATCAGATCAAAATTGAACACTTCACGAGAGGTTCAGAGACCGCGTTCACCATCGCTCATCTCAAAATGCCGTTACAGCCTTACGACGGGCTGGCAGGGGTCACGCTCAAAAGCGATCTGATAGCCGACGATCTGCTGCTGCAAACTGCTATTGGCCTGCAGACTGCAAGCCAGGTTAAAACCTCCAAAGCCGTGATGGAGTGGATACAAAGAATCTACTCCCCCTACCTGACGCAACTCGAGCCGGTGCCAACTCAAACTGCGCAAGCAAAGCTCTCCCGCCAGCGCTTTCGCTCAGAATGGAAGCTGAGCGTGGAAACATTGTTGTTTTCCCCATTCGCTTTTGCTCGAAACTGGTATCGCCGGTTGCGCGGCCATTATCCCGTGCTGGTTCTGGCACATCATCTCGTTTCAGATCGTCCGCACCGAATGGGTATTTCCACAGAAAATTTCTGGCAAGCTGTCAGTTTTTTGCGAAGACATTATCGAATTGTAAGTCTCGCCGAAGCGGTCGAACTCTTGCGTTCCGGCAATGTGAAGGTTCCGACCGTCGTGCTTACCTTTGATGATGGCTATGCCGATAATTTCGTGAATTTGCGAGCAGTGGCTGACGAGGCCGAGATTCCGGTCGCATTGTTTATTACTACCCAACCGGTTGAAATTCAGTGTGAATTCCAACATGACTTGGCACACGGAATCAAAGGTGTCCTCCCTTTGACATGGGACCAAATTCAATATTGGGGTTCTCAAGGAGCCGAATTTGGAAGCCACACTCGTACGCATCTTGATTGCGGCTCCGCGGACCGAACGAAATTAGAGTGGGAGATTGTTGGGTCCAAGCATGACCTGGAGGGTCATCTGGGAAAGTCTGTTGGCTTTTTCGCCTTCCCGTTCGGTAACCCTGACAACATCTCTTCCGATGCTGCTGACATGGCGTCGTCCGTGTATTCGCATGTTGCTTCTTGTTCTGGCGGTGAGAATCTACCTGATAAAGCAGACAACCATCGCTATCTCGTCCGTAAAAATCTTTATTCCGATCTATGGGAACTGGAGCTGGAACTGCAATCTGTATTGGACTGGGTTGAAACTATAAAACGCCGGTTCAGACTCAAGCGAGCTGAACCTGCCATTTCTTCAGGCAGAGCCACTACCACTTCTGCTTTAAGCACATACGCGAACAGGTGATCTTGACTATGAACACTTCAATAGTGATCTCTGAAAATCTCAATACCAAGATTGACAACCGCACGGCACGTGTCGGAGTAATCGGCCTGGGATACGTCGGCCTGCCTCTGGCACTGCTGTTTTCCGAGCAACGTTTCCGTGTGACCGGCTTTGATATTGATGTCCGTAAGGTCTCCGCGCTTTGCAATGGGGAGTCTTACATCTTCCGCATTCCACCGACAGACATTCAGGCGGCCAGGCGGCAAAGTTTCTGGGCCACCGCCGATTACAGCTACATCAGCGAGATGGATGCGGTCATCATCTGTGTGCCGACTCCTTTGGATGAATTCCACCAACCTGACCTCAGCTACATCACCGCTACGGCTGAGGCTATCGCTCCCCATCTGCGTGCAGAGCAATTGATTGTACTGGAAAGTACAACGTATCCAGGAACCACCGAAGAAGTGCTGGTCCCAATTCTTGAGAAAAATAATCTCTCGGGTCTAAAAGCGGCACGCAGGGAAACCGCGCCGAATGAATTCTTGATAGCGTTTTCGCCGGAGCGGGAAGACCCCGGCAACGACAGCGTAGCGCGGCGCGACATTCCCAAGGTTGTGGGCGGATTGAATCCCGCCGCCACTGAGTCGGCAGCCGCACTTTACGGGACGATCTTCAACCGTGTCGTGCGAGTCTCCACGCCGGCCGTAGCCGAGATGACCAAGCTGCTGGAGAACATTTACCGCTGCGTGAACATCGCGCTGGTGAACGAACTAAAGCTGCTGTCACTGCGCATGGGGATTGATATTTGGGAGGTAATCCAGGCAGCCTCGACCAAACCATTTGGCTTCCAGCCGTTCTATCCGGGGCCGGGCTTGGGCGGGCATTGCATTCCCATTGACCCATTTTATCTTTCCTGGAAGGCCAAACAGTTTGACTTCCACACACGCTTCATCGAACTGGCGGGCGAGATCAACACGGCAATGCCATATCACGTCGTTACAACCGTGAGTTCGGCGTTGAACCAGCAAAGGAAAACCATCAATGGTGCGCAGATCCTGGTGCTGGGCGTTGCCTATAAGAAGGATATTGACGACCTGCGCGAATCGCCGGCCCTGACCATCATTGAACTGCTGCAAAAACAGGGAGCAAAAGTCGGTTATCACGATCCATATTTTCCCCATGTAGGCCGTGGCCGCCACTATGACCTGGGGATGGATTGTGCTTCGCTCGACAATCTTGAGCATTACGACTGCGTGATCATCGTGACCGATCACTCCGATTACGATTACGAAAAGATCGTGCGCGAGTCGCAACTCGTGATAGATACACGGAACGCAACCCGCGGAATTTGCTCGCCCAAAGTTTTCCGAAGCTGAATTCTCGGAACAGAAAAGTTAGATTCGGCCCCCTTTCTTGATGAAAGTTGCGGACTGAAATCCAGTTACGCACTACCCAGGACCCTTTCACCAACAATTTCTACGAGGATACTCCCATGAAGCGACTCATATCGGCTGCCGCAATGGCATGTCTCTTGCTGTTCTCTGCAATTCCCTTGTTTTCTCAATTGCAAGACCCGGTCGCACCGGTCAACATCATTTTCGATGACGATATGTCCATGTCCGTGGATGACGTCGGCAATCACGCTGTCCTTTGGGGGCTTTCCGACCGTGGCGAGGTCAACGTGCTGGCTCTGATCTGCTCGTCGGCGAACGACTACAGCGCCCCCACCATGCGTGCCATAGCGAACTACTACGGCCACCCCAATGTTCTCATCGGTGCGCACAAGGGCATGACGCCTATTTTGGAAAACTCCGCTACCAGCAGTTACACGCAACAGATCACCAATCAGTTCGGCACTCCCGGCGATACGCGCGCCAACTACCCCGATGCGGTAACCGTTTACCGGCAGGCGCTGGCGAATGCTCCCGACCACAGCGTGTATATCGTGGCCAGTGGATACTATCAACCGTTGCAGGCCCTGCTGCAAAGCCAGCCGGATTCCATCAGCCCGCTTACCGGCATGCAGCTTGTGACCCAGAAGGTGAAACGTCTGGTGTCTGAAGCCGGCTGGTTCCCCTCCGGCAACGAGCACAATTTCCGCGTGGATGCCGACGCCGCAAGTTTCGTGTTTGCCAACTGGCCGGGTGAGATTGTTTCGTCAGGGGCCCAAATGAGCCAGGATGTGATAACTGGGCCGTCCTCAACGTCCGATCCAACGAAAGATCCCGTCAAAGATGCGTGGCAAATTGCCAACGGGGGAAATCCTGTGGGAGGTTTTGGCCAGGTGGCCCTTCTGTTTGCCGTCCGCGGCCTGGGCACGAATTTCATCGCTTCGGGCTTGAACGGCCAGACAACCGTTTTCCCCACCACGTCACAGTGCGCGGGCTGCAACAGTTGGTCCCAGACACCCAACATGCAGCAATCCTACCTGAATAAGCAGGCCACAGCTGCCCAACTGGAGGCGATCCTCAACCCCCTGCTGCAGAGTTCCTCGAATATGCCGATCTTGCGAAGCATCTCGCCCACGAGTGTGCCCGCCGGCAGCTCTCAGACGATAACCCTGACCGGCTCCAACTTCTTTGCCGACTCGCAAATATTGTTTAACGGCAACAGTCGTCCTACTACCTTTCTCGGCGGGACTCAGCTCAGCGTGCAACTCAGCGGCAGCGATTTAGCAAACCCGGGAACGCAAACCTTGAGCGTATCGAGCCCTGAAGGCGGCGGCTGGCAGTCTGGTGCTCAGAATCTTACAGTTTTCGCTACAGCGCCGATCTTGACTGGTATTTCTCCCTCAAGCGCTATAGCAGGCAGCGGTCCGCTTACTCTCACGGCCACGGGCACGAACTTTGCTGACACATCGGTAGTCCAAGTCAATGGAGCGAGCCGCAGCACGGCTTTTGTGAGCAGCACGCAGTTGACGGCCACACTCACCGCAGGTGACCTTGCTAACGCTGGCTCTCTCTCAATCACAGTGACCTCATCCGGTGGCACCAGTGCGCCTCTCATCTTCACCGTCAATAATCCGGTTCCCTCGCTCACCAGCATCTCTCCAAGCACAACTTTCGCGGGCGGAGCAGCCTTCACCCTGACAGTAAATGGCACGAATTTTGTGAATGGGTCAGTGGTCCAGGTCAACGGTTCCAGTCGAACCACGGCCTTTGTTAGCGGCACTCAGCTCAGCGCAGCTATCCCAGCCAGTGACATTGCCTCCGCCGGAACTCTCTCCATTACTGTAGTAAACCCCACACCGGGCGGTGGCGCTTCGGCAGCGTTGGCCCTCGTTGTCAATAATCCGCCCCCCTCGCTCACGAGCATCTCCCCAAGCGCAACCTTTGCGGGCGGCCCGGCTTTTACCCTGATGGTGAATGGCACGAATTTTGTTAACGGGTCAGTGGTCCAGGTCAACGGCTCCAGCCGAACCACGACCTTTGTCAGCAGCACTCAACTCAGCGCGGCTATTCCAGCGAGTGACATTGCCTCCGCCGGAACTCTCTCCATTACAGTAGTAAACCCGGGCGGTGGCGCTTCGGCAGCGCTTTCGCTCGTCGTCAATAATCCGGTTCCCACCCTCACGAGTATTTCTCCAAGTACAACCTTTGCTGGCGGCGCAGCTTTCACCCTGACAGTGAATGGCACGAATTTTATTAATGGGTCAGTGGTCCAGGTCAACGGTTCCAGCCGAACCACGACTTTTGTCAGCAGCACTCAGCTCAGCGCGACCATCCCAGCAAGTGACATTGCCTCTGCCGGAACTCGTTCCATTTCAGTAGTAAACCCGGGCGGGGCTAGTGGATCTCTCACCCTTACTGTCAATAATCCAGTCCCCTCGCTCACAAGTATGTCTCCAAGTGCAACTACTGTTGGCGGCCCAGCCTTCACCCTGACGGTCAATGGCTCCAATTTTGTTAATGGGGCAGTGGTCCAGGTCAACGGCTCCAGTCGAACCACAACCTTCGTCAGCAACACTCAACTCAACGCAACCATTCCTGCCAGTGACATTGCTTCCGCCGGAACTCTTTCCATTGCTGTTGTAAACCCCGCGCCGGGCGGTGGTGCAAGTGCTCACCTAACCTTCACGGTCAACAATCCGGTGCCTTCTATCTCAAGCGTTTCACCTAACCCCGTAGTTTCTGTGCTAAGCGGCTACACCCTTACGATCAGCGGTTCGGGATTTGTCAGTGGGTCGGTAGTGCAGATTGACGGTGCGCAATATCCGACTACATTTGTAAGCTCCACTCAACTTAAGGCTCAGGTCGCTAACGGCGGTCTGCTGAGCCTCGGGGGACATGCGGTCACCGTCTTCAATCCCGCCCCAGGTGGAGGCACCTCCAATGCAGTGACAGTGACTGTAATCTCGCTGCTCTAAAAATGGCTTACCAAAGTGGGACAGTACCCGAATATTCTGGAGGTTGACTTCAACCATTTTTCCCAAAATAGGATGATCTGATCAAAGCACGAGAGGCGTTTAACCTTGCGTATAAACGGTGGGACGCCTCCCGGATGCCGCAAACATCCGCTTGGCTTATGTTGAGTAGATTACGTATGCACCGGCGGCGCTGGACGTACAGAGTCATGAAACAATTTCCGGACTACGAACAGCTCTGCTTTTTTGCTGAAAAAAGACAAGGGGCCTCTCTCCGCTGAGGAAGAGGAAGAAACTTGGATTCAGAAATATCTCGATTTAGCCGACAAGCTGCTTAAACTAGAACCACTTGTTATTTTCGAAAAATCTAAACGACGAAACCCTTAGCGCTGCTCCTCGCTAAGCAGCGGAGCGGAAAGGCTCTGCTCGTAGAAAAACATCGAAGAAACGAAGCAGTAGAATCACATTAGGTGGTCAAACAGGGCGCTGCCGACTCTAGTTGGTAGCGCCCTTGTATTTTTTGCCCAGATGTCAGAATTGCAGGTCTGAAAGTCGTTTCCCCCGTCCTGATCCAGTTAAATAACCCACTAAGCCCGGAAGAGCTAGGGGGTATTTTCACACGTTACTCTTTATCTAGGTATTCGTCGGGAATGTCATCCTCCGGCACCTCATGCGTGCGAACTTCCCTCCCATCAGCGTTCCCGGCGTCTTCCACGCCGGTCACTACGTCGGCCTCGAACGCATTTCCTTCCTCGATCAACTCTTCGACGCTCTCCGAATCGGCACTTTCGACGTTGGAGAGTCCCTGCAAATCTCCCGATTGACCGCCCGAACGCGATCGCCGTCCCTCCGGCGGGAGTGCGACCGCATCAACGCTTTGGCCCTTCTTCCGAGCGTGTTTCTTAAGGGCACGCACCGCCTTCCCACCGATTGTTTTCTTGACGGCACTCTTCAATTTCACCGCCGCCTTTTTCGGAGCCGGCTTCTTCTTCGCCGATTTCTGCCTGGGAGTTTTCCTCTTTCTCTGAGCCTGTCTCTTGGTTGGCGTCACCTTATTGCCCGCAGTTCTCTTCGATTTCACCTGCTTCTTCGTTTTCTTTTTGGTAGCCATATGCGCAGTCTACCACCGGCCGTCCCGCGCAAAAACTTCATTCGAACGTTTGTAAGCGAAGTTTTCAGTGGTCACAGCATAAAAAGATGCCTTCTGAGGTAAAATCCACCTTAGAGGCAGCCAATAACGTGCCTGCGGATATAAACCCGATTTTTTCACTTCCGGAGCCTGTTCAATGAGCACCATTTTGTCGGCCAAATCAATGACTGATGAGCGCCGCCGCTATGAACGCGTGGCGGTTTCTTACACCTCACAAGTGCACGTAACCGACGACAAAGGCAAGCGGGTGGGCGTGTTGCGGCAGCTCTCCCGTGGCGGGTTCATGATCGAGCCGGAAACCGAAAAAGAATTCAAGGAAGGCAAAAAATACAAACTCATGCTTGTGGACCGCAGCGAAAACATCCGTCTCACAGTGAAAGTGGTTGTGCGCTATGCTGACATACGCCGCGCCGGCTTTGAGTTTGATGGGCTCGATATTTCATCTGCGCTCGAGATCGGTATCATGATTGGGAAGTATTACCCGACCGACGCGGTGCTGGTTTAAGCGCCTCAGCCTTGCTTCTATGTCCGAGCACTCAAGAGCAGATACTTGATTGTCTCGCTGTTTGTTCTGGCAACCGGAGCGCACTCACGAATTGCTACTTGTGCTTCATTATGTAGACGCCGTCCCAATCGGATGCAGGTGCCTCAGCTAAATATCCCAAAACGCGGTCCCGGAATATACGCGCAGGGCCGTCGTTGGGCCAGCGTTCCAGAACGTTTTCAAAGAGGCGCGCCGCCTCCTGCCAATCGCGGCGTTTGTAGGCTTCGCGGCCCTCGTCAAAACATTTCACTAATTCCGTCCATTCGCCAGCATCGTTGCGGCGGCCTAACAGCTCATGGATCTCGACCGGTTGTGCTTTGCCCTTGACCCGGATGTAATCGAGCCCCCGGACCAGAAAGGCGTCTTTGGGCAGGGCCAGGCGGGTGGATTCACTCAGGATGATGCGAGTTGTGTATTCCTTGTTCAGACCTTCCAGCCGGGAAGACAGATTCACAGTATCGCCCATGGCGGTGTAACCGTAGCGGAGCGTCGAACCCATATTGCCTACGGAGGCGACTCCGGTGTTGATGCCGATACCTATATCAAGAGAAGGAAGACCCAAAGATGCCCACTTCTGGTTGAATTCGCGAAGCTGGACAATCATTTCTAAGGCTGCATCACAGGCGCGTTCCGCGTCATGCGCCGGATCTTCCAGGGGCGCACCCCCAAAAAGCCATTACCGCATCGCCGATATATTTGTCGAGCGTCCCGCGGTGGCGAAAGATGATTTTCGTCATCTCGGTCAGATAGTCGTTTAACAGATGGGCGAGTACTTGAGCATCAAGCTTCTCGGAGAGCGTCAGGGCTATCGAGCAGCAGGCTGATGACTGCTGGACTAAGGTATTGCTGGAAAGCTCCCCGCACTCTGCGTTTTTCTTTTTCTTCCACCAGGACGCGATACAGCGCGACTAACCCAACATTAGGCACTAGAGTGAAAAGCGCAGGCGTGATGAAATTCAGCCACCAGTTGTGCAGGAAAGTCCAATATATGAGAGCGGCAAAGGGTATCAAAAACAGAGGTCCGAACGCCAGCCAACGCGGTTTCACAAGAGCCAGCCAGATGCCGAATGGAATACCGAAGAGCACAATAAAAGCAATGTCGGTGAGCTCTTGCTTATGCCCACGCTGCAAAAGGTTCTGGTTCAATATGTTGTCAATGATGTTGGCATGAATCTCAACCCCAGGAAAATCTGGGCCACCAAAAGGCGTGGTTTTCACGTCGCCGATTCCTGTGGCCGACGCGCCTACGAGTACCAGCTTGTCTCGAAAGGTGCCAGGAGGAAAGTTCTTGCTGACTACGTCTGCGATCGAAACATCGGGATACGTTCGCACGCCACCCTGATAATTAATAAGCACTCGGCCGATAGAGTCGGGGAGAATTACGTTTTTGGCTCCGAATTCCAGGCTGGTAATACACGCAGGGCTGAATTGCGACGGGCCGAACTCAAGTACGGTGTGTTCACTGGGAAGATCCAGATAAAGACGAATTGCCTGGACATCAAG
>Ga0207130_1236_pt1 | contig 14233 bp, 7 predicted proteins | sample Alteio_BWMinHeat_16_FD_153545 | JGI IMG/M metagenome (GOLD analysis project Ga0207130, IMG submission 153545) | Enriched cells from forest soil in Barre Woods Harvard Forest LTER site, Petersham, Massachusetts, United States -... | ecosystem: Environmental > Terrestrial > Soil > Temperate forest >... | reverse complement strand
GACCAGCCTTTGGATCGGGCAGCAACTACGGGAAGCCTTTCCCTATGAGGTTGACCATAAATACTTGATCCATGATCGCGATGCCAAGTTCGGCTTCGAAGTATTTGCTAGTGTGAAATCGATTGGCCTTGAGTCGGTTCGAACCTCCTTCCGCAGTCCTTGGCAGAACGGAGTTGCTGAACGCTGGGTGGGAAGCTGCCGACGAGATTTGTTGGATCATGTGATCGCCTTAAACGAGAAGCATCTAAAACGTCTTCTCTCAGAATATGTCCGCTACTACCATGAAGACCGGACGCACCTGGGGCTGAACAAGGAAACTCCGGGCGGCCGCCTGACAGAGATCCCGACTCAGGACCGTCGGGTTGTTTCTCGACCCCGCCTTGGCGGATTGCATCATCGTTACGATCTTGCGGCGTAGAACCCTGGCATTTGTCGATGGAATAAACAGTACAGCGGTTCTTAGTGAAACAATCCCCAAGTTTTCGGGTTTGAACCAGTTTTATCGGGGCTCTTGGTTAATTTTGATTCAAAGGGAAGGAAGCCATGAAAATAATCATTCGTACACTTGCCGCGTTTTTGCTTGCCCGGCATTGGGACAGTTGCCAGCGGAAGTTCTAACCTAGGCTCTCCCGAACCCCTAGTCGTGGGACATGTGAAGCCGTATTTCGCCGAGAATCCTCATTCCTATGGAAAGGCGGTCGATGGAGAAACGATTTGGACTGACAAAATCGTTTCCACGGGAGCCACTTTTCTTCGCATTCAGTTCGAAGATTTCAATCTGGCGCCCGGAGACTTTGTCCTTGTCTCTAATCTGGATCATTCTGTGTCTTGAAAGTACACCGGCGAAGGACCGAACCGCAACGGAAAGTTCTGGTCATTCGCCACACCGGGAGATACCGCCATTGTGGAGATTCATGCGCCCACAGGTGGCGGGCACGGCTATCGCATTGTAAATGTCGGTCACGGAACGGTAGATCTTTACCCTGCCAGGCATCCTCGGTAGGTTGCCGATTCCCGAATCCACCGGTCGATGATGGCCGGGCGGGGATCTATCCTTTTCGGAAAGTGGCGGGATTGAGGTTCCGATGCTCAGAGCCAAGTTGAAGTTGGTCGTGTTTGGCCATGGATGAAACTCCCAGCCTCAAATGGGGTTAATTTGCAGAGTAGCTAATTTACCAGGAAAGCTGAAATGGACGCATGCAAGAAAAATGGTCTCAGTTGGTCGCGGCTCTCATAGGAAGTTTGTTCTGTTTATCTTCAATTCTATCGGCCCAGGATCTCAATCCGTCGTCGCGTAGCGCGGCTCGTGTCCCCGGCAATATTGCCGGCATCTCCGGCTCCTATCGCAGTCTCGCCGAGCATCCCCGGGTGTTCACGACCGCGGCCGAGCTGAAGAATCTCGTTTCGCGGATCAATCGATCCAGGAGCTACTCGATGCCGCGCTTCGGCCAGCTCGACGATAAGACAGGGAGGAGTCTTTTGCACGCAGGCAGATTCACTCCAGCTTCCGCCGCAAGCCGGGGTTCGTTCGCCCCGCCAGTAGCCCGCAAAGCGGCGGCAGTCGACCCCGTAGCGGCACTGAGTCCTTTGGTTTTCGATGTTTCCTACTACAAGCTAGTGAATCCGGACCTGGCCGGCTTGTCGGATGCCGACGCGCAGGTGCACTGGATCAACCAGGGTGTGGCTGAGGGCCGCCGTGCGCATCCGCTCTTCTGGACCCAGCAGTACCTGGCTTACTATCCTGACCTGCAGGCGGCATTCGGCGCGCAGAACTATCCTGCTGCTTTAGAGCACTACGTTTCCACGGGACACACCGAAGGCCGCACCGGAGTGCTGGCGCTTGCGTCGACGGTTTTCGACGTGACGTATTACAAACACGCGAATCCGGACCTGTCATCCCTGTCCGACACCGATGCGGAAACCCATTGGATTGAGCATGGCATCTCGGAAAACCGGCACGGCCATCCGCGGTTTTATGCGCCGGACTATTTGTTCTTGAACTACGACAAGGCGCTGCTTTACGGCACTGCTGGCGGCGTCGATAGCATCAATGACTACGCGCTTAAGGGCGCTACTGATCACACATTTACCTTCTCTGACGACGGCCGCATCGGCCTGGACGCCTTAATGCCCCTGGTCTTTGATCCGGCTTATTACATGAGGCAGCATCCTGAGCTGAACTTCCAATCCACCGATGAAGCAACTTCATACTGGCTCCAGACGGGGTTGCCGCGCGGCGACAAGGGATCGAATGTTTTTTCCGCGGCTGAGTACCTGGCGCTGTATCCGGACTTGGCACAGGCTTTTGGCGCTACCGGTTACGCTGATGCCCTGGAACACTATGTCCGAATTGGCCGCAGTGAGGGGCGCAGCGGGCTCTTTGCGATCGATCAATCCTACTTGTCTTTTATTCCTACTTCCGCCGGCCTGACGACCACGCCGGCCGATCGCGTGGAGACGTTCACTTCTGTCACCGGGCAAGAGATCACCGTCACCATCCAGGCCCCGGCTCCAGCGGCAGGCACGATGTATACCATGCGCCCGATCAACCCAGGGGAGCTCCCGGACGACTATTTCCCGCTGGCCCTCGCCAATGCGCAGGCTGCCGGAGCCCGGACGCTCGTGATTCCCAAGGGCGTTTACAACTTTCAAGGTACAGATCCGAATGTCGTTTGGTTCATTGACGGTTTGACCGACATGACTATCGACGGCCAAGACTCCACGCTCAATTTCAGCAAACCGGAGTCCGGCATCCTCATGAATGGCGTCACTAGAGTGGTGTTCAAGAATTTTGTGATTGACTGGCCAAGTCTTCCAATCGCCGCATTAGGAAAGATTGTCACAGACCCCAAAGACTCGGCACAACACTTGCTCCAAATGGATCCGACTTACCCCTTCGACGCTTCTAAATTCATCGAGGCTCTGGACGAGTGGGATGTGGTCAACAATACCTGGGGAAGGCAAACCGAAGTGGGGGATGGTTTCTCCACTGATCCCAATGGCAATCCCCCACCGGTTTACATGGGTAATGGGCTTTACTCCTCGCCAGACTTTTCGGCATTCCCGGTCGGGATGGTTTTCCTGGTCCGCTATTACCTAGGCGAGGGGAACGCCGTGGTCATCGCAAATGCACAGGATTTCGCGCTCGAAAACGTGATCGTACATTCAGCGCCCGGGCTTGGGTTCTTCGTCGATCATAGCCGGGGATTGCGGGTCTCGAACTGCGTAGTCGATCGATCGAGTGGAAAGCTGATCTCGGTTAGCTCGGGGGCCCTGCAACTGAACCTGAGTAACGGCGATGTCCTGGTTGAGAACAGCCGCTTCGCCTATCAAGGTGACGATGGGATCAATATCGGAGCCGCAGATTTTTTCCCCGTGCAGCAAGTCAGCGGCGACCAACTCAGGCTGGGCCAGGCGGATGGATCCTTTGCCTTTGGCGGTCTGTTCCACCCTCAGGTAGCAGATCCTGTCGTGATCTTCAACTCCGCATTTGGTGTGCTGGGGTTCTCCTCGATCCAGGCGGTCTCCCCGAACGCGAGTGGGGGCTTTGATGTCCAGTTGAACGACGCAGTCCCCCACGTAGCCTCAGACAGTTGGCTGGGAGACCTCAACTACATGGGTGCCCGCTGGATCGTGCGCAACAACCAGTTCCTCAACAATCGTGCGCGTGCCATCCTTCCCATGACGCCATATGGCCTGTTAGAGAACAACGTAATGAGAGGACAGACCCTCGCTTCCATCCTGGCCGGGATCTTAAACGACGTGGCGCCTGCGGTAGGTCCGGGCGTCCAAGACATGCAGGTTTTGAACAATTGGATTTCTGATTCTGGGCCCTTGTATGCAGCCCCGTTCATTCTGAGAGGTGGAACCAGTCCCGGCGCGATCATGGTCGTGAGCTGGTTGATCAACGGGTTCAATCTGAATGACGAAGACGCAAGCACGGATGTACCCATCAATCAGCACATCGTCTTGTCCGGGAACACGGTGCAGAATGTCCCAGGCCCTGCGTTCTTTATTGGCTCCGCCAGTGACGTGACCATGGATGGAAATCAAATCATCAACGCCAATAGCGGACCTTCTTATTACATGGGAACCGCCAATACCTCGGGATCAGTCGTTGTAAGCCAGGCCCACAATGTATCCATCACCAATACTGCTGTGAGTGGTACGCATACGGGTCCTGTTTCGATTGATCTCCACTCCACAAACGGAATCCAAAATGACCGGGGAACCACCCTGGCGCTCTCGCTGGCCGCGGGAAGCAATCCGTCTGCCTTCGATCAGCCTCTGACGTTCACAGCAGTTGTTACTACGCCATCGGGCGGCACGCCCACCGGCACGGTGCAATTCAGCGATGGCATTACCAATTTGGGTTCAGCCGCAACGTTGAGTCCTGACGGCACGGCCACACTCACGGCTTCATCCTTATCGTTAGGTCAACATGCCATCAATGCTGTCTACAGCGGGGATGTGAACTTCGATGCCAGCAGTTCACAGCTTGCGCAAGTAGTGAGCCCGGCAGCCAGCGTGTCCACCCTGACATCGAGCAGCAATCCCTCTGCCTCCGGGTCACCTCTGACTCTTCGCGCTGCCGTGAGTTCCTACTTTGGTGGCATGCTCACAGGGAGCGTGCAGTTTCAGGATGGAGGCGTCGATTTGGGTTCGCCAGTGCCACTGAGCAGTGGCGTTGCCTCATTGCCCGCTGCCGGGCTCTCCGTAGGCGCACACAGCATTACGGCGGTCTATTTCGGCAACCCTGACTTCGTTTCCAGCACCTCTGCGCCGTTCACCCAGGTGGTTACGGCGACGGGAGGGGCGAACTCCACGTCCGCGGCGCTCACCGCGCCCGACCAGACCTTTTTCCGCCACAGCGCGGCATTCACAGTCGCCGTAAGTTCGGGGGGCGGCACCCCCTCAGGCAATGTGATTCTGCTGGATGGCAATACGCAACTTGGACCTATGCTCACCTTGAATGGTGGAGCGGCAAGCTACAGCACACCGCTTCGCCCCGGCGCGCACCAGGTCCTGGCGATTTACATCGGCAACGGCACCTTCAATGGCAGCTCCTCCGGACTGACGGTGAACACCTCGCCCCGACCTAAGCCGCGCTGAGATTGTGGGCGGTTGATCATTTACTCACCTTCAGCATCTTCGTTGTCATGGGAAATGGATTCTGCGCGTTATTCCCGTTTGAAGAAAGGGCGTGCTAAGAGAAAAATCGGGAACCGTAAATCACGGCCTTTCAGCAGATTTAAGCGACCCGGATGAGTTTCTTGACCATACGGGAGCAAATTTCAAGCCTCACAAAACACAAAATATAGGGAGATCCATTGATTTTCGATACATGGATAATGATGGGAAGCCTGTCCTACCAGGTGGCAAACAAAGCCAAATCTTCAGTGCTGATGATACCCGTATGGAACGGATGGTAGACATATTTAAGGACAACGGGTTTAATCAAAATTTCCTGTTCAAGCCACTTGAACATACCCATCTCCTTAATTTCTGGGGCTGCGCGCGCCGTCCGTTGGTCCATCCGGGCCGACAAACATTATGTGGATCAATGCCCCCCACCCATTGCTTGGAGTAGCCAATGCGGTGTTAAGCCACTGACAATCAATGACATACATGAGGCTGGGGAGTAACGGATCGCAGTATTCTTTGCTCTTACTCAAACCCATTCTTATATCTTTAGCGGCGTTGCGAAGGCATCCCCCACCCACTTGCAGCAAGTGCCCCAAATCGCGTCTGACCCGCGTCATTACTGGCGAAAATCGATCCGGGGTGGGACTTGCTGAAGCAGTTCTCAGTTCTCGGTTCTCAGTTCTCAGAAAAGCACCCGCAAAACCTTCCGCCGCAGATGAACGCGGATCAACGCTGATTTTCGGAAGATTGTGAGGGGGCCCGCACCCCCACTTGCTGGCAGGTGTTTGAGATGCCCAAGATCGCGTTTGACCCCCGTCATTACTGGCGAAAATCGATCCGGGGTGGGGGACTTGCTGAAGCAGTTCTCAGTTCTCGGTTCTCAGTTCCCAGCAAAGCAACCGCAAAACCTTTCGCTGCGGATGAACGCGGATCAACTCTCGCTGCTCCACGAATTTTCAAAGACCTGAAGGACTACAAAAAGCCCCCGCATTCTTGAATGCGCAAACGTAGACACACGTCTGGCGCAATAATGGCCCACCGTTTCTGAGAAATCAAGATTTTGATATCAGAGTGATATCACCATGATCTGTGCAGGAGCAAGAAACCGGTTTTGATTCGCGGGCTGAACCTGAACCACAACCACGATCTGAAAAACATCTTCAAAGCTGCGGCGACATTGTGCACTAAGTCTCACGGGGCACCGTATGCCCCCTCGGACAACCCAACAAAGCCATATGCCTTGAGTCCCGCCAAAGCGGGATAGAACCATGATTGACAACTCAACCCCACGCGGCTTGTGTGGCCTCAGGATTCCGGACAGTTACGACACGATGCAGTACCGACACAAAAATCTTCGTGCTCCCAAGCACGCCGCTACCAGCAGCATGCAGATCCCAACGAGGGCTCGATGCCGAGCAGTTCTCTCCGATCTGATCGGGAGAGTTTTTTCTCTTGACATCGCCTTTTATAGAACCCGTCCGGATATGGACTAATTACCTATTGCGGAAGGCGACGTCATAGACTGCCAAGCCGATGCAGATCACACCTAATGTGAATAGCGCGACACGAGTAATCATCGATAGCGGGTGTGACAACTTGTACTTGTGTCTCCAGTCGCGCCAGTCCAGGCCATAGGCGCGTATCCCAAGGGTGTTCATGACCCCGCAAAACATGAAGAAGAGCCCACTCAACACCAACGCACTATCTGAATCCCAGTGGTTCCAGGACATAGCGAAAGAACTCCCATTCCAGGCGGGAATTTGGGCTATAGCAGCACGGCAGTCATTGACAGGGTCTTTGCTTTTATCGAGGGCCACCCGTCTGATAAGAGAGAAAGAATAGCTCCTACCACCCGCTTTTTTCGATCTTCAGAAGGCTCTCCCGCCACCACCACAGGTACCCCCGCCACTGTTGCCACTATTGCCGCTGGGCGGAGTTACAGTCTTTACCCCTACAGAATGGGGTCGGAGTTAGGAGACGGCATTTGCCAGCGATGACTCCTCCTCCCAAGCCCTCTCCAACTGCCGGCCCGATTGAGCCTTCGATCACAACGGAGGTGCTGCCCACCGACGCACCGATTCCTCCCGTGATCCCACCGCCTAAATCTGCAAAGCCCACGTATTTGACGTAATATCCTTCAAGATCACAGATCGACTTGCATTTGGGACACACTAACCCGGTAAATTGTAAGCCTGCGTCTGCTCCCAGCGGGATGACACCGCCACCACCGCCTCCGTGACACTCCAACAGCCCTACATTCCCACTGTCATCAAACACCGGGGTAAAAGAAAGCTCGCCAAAAGCGGCCATTCTAGGACCTCCGATTCCCACCATACCGCCAAGTCCCAAAATGCCGGCCGCCCATGTGCCGAGCGGATCGATATGAATCAGAGGCCTATTGCCCACGTAAGCGTAGAAATTTATTCCGCCCTTAAATCGAACTGGATCCTCGCTTAAGAATCGTCCTACCGCGGGGTCGTAGTATCGAGCGCGGTAGTAGTAAATCCCTGTTTCTGGATCCCGCTCACGTCCCGTATAGCGAAATGGATTGCTTGTGTTTCCACTAGATGCTGTCGCATTGCCAAAAGAGTCATACGTGTACGTATCTGTTGTGCTGCCTGCCGAGTTCGTTAGGGACGTGATGGAGCCCAGACCATCCGCTTCGTAGAAGCCAGTCACGCCACTCCGAGTCATGCTGACGGGTTGATCTACCCCTACTCCTTGCGAGTAGCGCGCTACCTGGCTGCCGCCTGTGTCTACTTCCTCAATCACATTCGAGCCATCATAGAGGTAATTCGTTGTGGTTGTGACCGAGTTCACGGTAAACGCCTTCTGAATCCTTCTGCCGAAGGAGTCGTATTGGAAGGCGGCGGTTCCAGCCGTTCCCGGCAAGGTGACTTGGGTCAGGCGGTTTTGAAAATCCCAGGTGTACTGTGTGGTTCCGGTGCTATCTGCCTTGGTCTTGGTGTTGCCGTTCGAGTCGTAGGTATAGCTGGTGCTGCCCTTCGAATCCAGGTGGTTCCAAGGATTGTTGTAGGCGTAGCTGTTTCCGCTGAAATCAGTCTGCCGGTTACCTACCATGTCGAAGGTGTAGTTCTCAATCATCGGCGGGTTGGTTACTCCCTGGGTCACTGTCTTTAACTGATAGATGTTGTCATAGCCGTAGTTGTATTGCGTGCCGATGCGGTTGTCTATCTTGGTCTGCCGGCTACCTGCATTGTCGTAGGTGTAGGTTGCGCCATCGAGCGTGGTTGACCCAAGCTGGTGCAAGACACTCTGCAGATAATCGGTATTAGGCTTGAAGGCGTACGTTGTGTTTACGCCATTGGGCCGGGTCAGCGAGGTCCTGCGGCTGATGTCGTCATAGCCAAAGCCGAAATTGTTGTTATTGAAATCCTGAATATTGTGCAGCCGGTTCAGCAAGTCATAACTGTATGTTGTCAGCCCGTTCTCGGCATCGGTCATAGTTTTGCGGTTGGAGGCGGCATCATAGGTGTAGTTCAGGTTGAGGGTCTTCGTGGGGGTAATAAAGCTGTATTGTGTGCTCGCCTGCTTCAGCCGATTCATGCTGTCATAGGTGAAAGCGTAGGTACCTGTGGGGTCGGCTACGTGCGTCAGCCGATTGTTCATGTCATAGCTATAAGCTGCTGAATAGGCGGGGTTCGCATTCTGCCAAGTTTTGGAAGTCAGCCGGTTAAGCGAATCATAGGCGAATTGGATGGTCTGGCCCTTGCGGTCGGTCATGTTCAGCAGGTTTCCCAGCGAATCGAAGCTATACGATTCTGTGGGCGTGGTTGAGCCCTGCGTTGGGAAATTGACGGTCTGCAAATGGTTGTTGGCATCGTAGACAAAGCCGGTTGGATGCCCCAGTGCATCGGTAATGCTGGTCAGGTTGCCTTCGGTATCGTAAACATACTGTGTAGCTCCGGCCGTGGGCGTCTGGGCATCGGTAACTTTGATTAACCTGTCAGCATCATCGTAGTCGTAGGTGGTGACTTTGTTGTTCTGATCGGTCACCGTGTGCAGGCGGCCGCGGGTGCTGTCATATTGATTTATGACCGTCGTGGAGTCGGGATACGTGACCTGCTTCAGACGATTGCGGGTGTCATACTGGAATGCAGTATGCCTGCCTAAAGCATCGTAAATGTCCGTCCGGTTGCCGCGCAGGTCATAGCAGTAATTTGTAGTCTTATTCAGCGCATCGGTACTGCTGGCCACCAGGCCGACGTTGCTCTGGTTTGTGCATTGCGTGCTGGGCGTATAACCGATGGTGGTGCTGTTATTGTCGGGATCGGTCACTTTGGTCAACAACCCTGTGCCGCCGGTGTCATAGGCAAACTGGGTGATGCTGCCCGGCGTCGTGCCACCATCGGGCGAAGGCGCGGTGACGGAGGCCGGGTTGCCATGAGTATCGTACTGGTAGGTGGTGACGAACCCCAATGGGTCAGTCGCGGTAAGCACCTGGGCGAAGCTGTTGTATGTGTACTGCCAGGTCTGGTAGCCAATCCCAGCCGTCGCACTAAGATTTGGCGGAAGCACGTTCTGCGACCTGCTGGCCAGATTATTGCTTGCATCATAGGTATAAAAATCAACCACGTTGCTGCCACGCCCCGAAGTGCGCGAAGCCAGCGTGCCATTGGAATTATAGAGAGAGGTAATGGCGACGTCTGTTGGTCTGACGCTGCAGGTGGAGCATCCCGGACCAGCGACGCTGCTCATGTGGTTCTGGTTGCCAAACTGCGCGAAGGTGTAAGTTGTTGCGCCTCCCCGGCTGTTGGTCAGCGTTACCTGGTTGCTGGTGGTTGAGTACTGCACCGAAACCTGCTCGACCGGAACCGTGGCCGAGCTTGCCGGCACCAGGGCGCGTGCTGAGGTCAATCCATGCCGCTGGCTGTCATAGGTGTGCTGCTCGACGATTTTGCTTGCCCCGTCTACCACTGCGCTGATCAGAGTATTCGAATTGGTATCGTTGTACAGAAACTGCAAGACGGTACTGTCAGCGTATGTAACGCTGAGCAGACGGTGCAGACCACCATCTCCATTGGAATAGGTGTAGGTGGCAATCGTGCCGACAGCGTCGTAGACACTGGTCGCCTGGTTGGGATTGTTGCTGTCGCTGTAATTGAACTTGATCCAGCGCCCCACCGGGTCGGTCACTTGCGTGATACGGTTCTGATTGTCGTGCGTGATCGTAGTCTGGTTGTTGTTACGGTCAATGGTGGCGGTCAGATAGCCGGCCTGGTTGAATATTTGCTGAGTGCCACTGTGGCTGGTGTATGTGTAGGTGTTATTTGCATTAAAGGTCAACCCTGCCTGCAGCTTCAAGGGATATGCCGGGCTGTAAATACTGAGGGTAGCGTTGTAGCTGAAGAAATTAGAGTTGCCGCTGGAAAGCCATACCTTAGCCCCGGTGGCTCCATTGACGGTGTGCAGGTTCAGCCGCTGCTCATAGGTTGAGATCCAGCCGTTGCCGAACATGCCGGCCTGCGCCGGAGCGCCTGAATCCGTACCCAACAGCGCCTGCCACATACTGTGCCAGGTGCGGCCAAGGGAGAACCCGCCGCGCCCACCGTGAAGCGAATAATCCTGCTGCTGGACGTAGGTGTTGCCGTTGGACAAGTTAATGGGCCTGCCACCAGTGGCTGCGTCTCCGGGATCAATGCCGTCACCAGGAGCGCCGCCATTGCCGTTGCCGCTATCGTCGCAGATGGGACAAGGATCCGGGGTATCAGGCCCCAGAGGTTGCGGCGGGGGAACAGGTTTAATGATCAAAGTCGCTCTTTGCGAGTTGATGCTGCACGAGCTGGCTGACGGCTGTACGGCATCTGGATTCTGTGCCAAAGTTGCCCCCCACAATTCAATCTGCAATGTATCTACCCCCTTGGGGAGCTGGCAATTTGATGCTATGCAACTCGTACCGCTGTTGTAGTCAAACACAGACGGAGGCAAGCATTTAAAGCTCGAGGTGCTGTACTGGCTGACGCCGCAACATATGCCCACGTTGTTGGTCTGATTGGAATACTGCCCCAGGTTCATATATACCGTTCCAATAGCCAAGGAGGTGGAGTCGCCTGGAATCACACTGGGCGCAATCACGAACTGGGCAACGCAAGGTGGGGCTGTACAACCCTGGGATGAATCTAATGGAAGATATACAGCGTTGCTGGCGGCGTTGCTTACCGAAACTGACACATTGCCAGAAGTCGCTCCTGGCGGAACCGTCACTTTGACGCTGCCATCGTTCCAGCCGGAGAACTGGCTTGCCGGGGTGCCATTGAAATTGACACTGCCAAATTGACTTCCAAACCCATGGCCCGTAATGGTCAGTGTAGTTCCGATCGCGGCTGGGCTGGGTGACATGCCACTAATCACAGGAACGATTGCCGCAGGAACGGTGATCTGGGAATCGTAGTTCCCATTCAGCGTGCCTTCAATGCTGAGCTGCGCCCTGAGCGAAGGTACAGCGTTGATGGAGTGAGTGCCCACCCACAGATAGAGCCGGTCCGTGGCCTGCATGCCTACATTGGCCGCAGTTAGGCAGTTAAAGTTGACTTGCTGCAGCGTGGAAGTCAGGGGAGTAGGAGCTATCGCAGCGCATAGCAACGCTCCGGAGGCATTGTTCAAATATAGTCTGGCTTCGGAGTAAACTGCACCGGCACCTGGAGTGCTCTGCATCCACAAGCTAAACGTTACCAGCGAACCAACTGGGATATAGCCCGAGGTATTCGGCACACCGGCCTGGGTATCGAAAGCGGCGATCTGGTAATCACCGGGAGCGACCATGGGCCCCCCAGACATGAAACTGACACTCGCCGCACTTGGGCCCGCGGTTTGTAACTGAAACAGGCCCGGCGTGCTCGAGGCGGCTGCGTGAAGATGGTAGGTGGTCTGCGCCCGAATCACAGACGGAACCAATAACAGGCAAACCCACAACAAACTTATAGCCTTGGTGAAACTTCGCGTTGCTCTCCAGTGCTCTCTCATCACGCAGCCTTTCTTAACTGACAATTGTTATCGCTAACGTGCAGCCTCTTCACCGCCCAGCGAAACTGCCGGGTCGGCAAAGAATTTGGCTATTTACCCCTCATCGGCCCTATTGGTATCGGTATTAATGATGGCGAGGAGAAACCGAAGTTATATTCAACCTCGTACGGCTGCACGGCACCCGGAGGGCCGTTGTGTATGACAATGGAATAGCCACCCTGATTTAGGTTTACAACTGGGCTGAACGTGGAAGTATCTGAAGTATTCAGAATCTTGTTGGTTAAAGGTCCTAGCGTAGCGTTGGCATAACTGTAAGTCTGCGAACCGTTGAACGTGGCTGTGAGCGTGATCGTGTAAGTAATTGACTGAGAAGTCGTGTTCAACAAGATCCACTGAGTTGTGTAAGCCGGGCTACCTTGAGTTGTCCAGGCTGGCGAGTAAATGGTTGTTTCCGTCACGCCGACGCTCACGTAGTGGCTCGTGGTCGTGCTGCCGTTTTGCACCTTGATCCAGTACGTCCCTCCCCCGGCGGAAGAGGTTACAATGCTCACTCGCTTCGTACTCGCAGGTACTACGGGCTCATAGGTATGGGTATCGGTAAATGATGTATACGAATTCGGTAAGGGACACGAGCCGGTTGTGTAATAGGTAACCGTCAAGTCGGAATTGTCGGGATCCAGGTCGTCCCGCACCTCGACGGAGTACGACCGGCCCGCTATCGCCGTGAACTGATACCAGTTGCCGGTGTTGGCCTGCACTGAATCGAAATCCAAGAGACGGCCATCGGGCACGAGGGAAGTTGCCGTACTGCAAGAAATGCTTCCCGCATATACCGGAATTGCCGCAAGGACAAGCAGAATGATTGTGAAAAATCGGATCTTCATAATTCCTTCCATTTCTTCCAATTTGGTTTCGCTCAACATCATTTCCGTTTTGCACTAAAACGCCTCATTGCATTTCGAGGCACAACTCACCCGTAGCCTTATCCAAAGTATGGAAGGCTGGCGAATCGCCTTTTTCAGCGTTCATTAATAAGTGGCTTCAGCTCGCCAGCTTTTGCGATCTTTTTTGAGTTTTTTTAGCAGCCTTGCCGGAGACGGCAGATATCTATCAATTCTTAACCGGTAGTTACATTTCCGTATGTATTGCGTCACACGCACAACCACTCATGCAATCGAGGCAAACGAAGCTCATGAGTCGCCATCATTTACCGCGCAATGGCCCTATCGGGACGGGTGCTATCAGATATGGGGAAGTGCTTAAGTTGGTCCAATACTCGAACGCCTGAATAGCACCAGGAGGTCCGTTATGAGCAAAAATGGCAATGCCAAGTTGACTGGGGTTCATACTAAGACCGGTCGTACCAGTAACAACCGTTGATGTACCTGTGGATACTGCCCCAAGAGTGCCGGATGTAGCGCCAGTCTGCGTTCCTCCGGACGTGGCAGTCATAGTAAATATGTAGGTAATAGATTGAGAAGTCGAATTTTGAAAGATAAACGTGGTGGATAAGGGGCTGAATGAGTTCCAAGTTCCCCCATAGATGGTTGTTTCTGTCACACCAATACTCACGTAGTGGCTCGTGGTGGTGCTGCCATTTTGTACCTTGACCCAGTACGTTCCTCCTCCGGGACCGCTGCAGCCGGGACCCCATGGCGGGGCACTGTTGAGGCAGGTTATGATGCTGACCCGCTTTGTACTGGCCGGTACTGCGGGTTCGGAACTTTCCGTATGTTGAAGCGACGCATTAGCCGGGGCTGCGGGTGAGGCACATGTGCCATTCGGCCCGTAATACAGGACCGTGAGATCGGAGTTGTCAGGATCCAAATCGTCCCGAACTTCGATGGAATATGATCGGCCTGCGGTCGCCGTGAACTGATACCAGTTGCCGGTGTTGGCCTGCACTGAATCGAAATCCAGGAGACGGCCATCGGGTACGAGGGAAGTTGCTGTGCTGCAGGAAATGCTGCCCGCATGCGCGTGGATAGCTGCAAAGATAACCAGTACGAGCGTGAAATACCTAATCTTCATAACGGGATTCCATTCCTTCCAATTTTGATTTTGCTCAACGTCGCTTCCGTGTGGGAACGCAAAGCAACCTCAA
>Ga0207130_1235_pt1 | contig 14308 bp, 10 predicted proteins | sample Alteio_BWMinHeat_16_FD_153545 | JGI IMG/M metagenome (GOLD analysis project Ga0207130, IMG submission 153545) | Enriched cells from forest soil in Barre Woods Harvard Forest LTER site, Petersham, Massachusetts, United States -... | ecosystem: Environmental > Terrestrial > Soil > Temperate forest >... | reverse complement strand
GGCTCTGCCCGAGGGGGCCTGCATCCTGAACCGGGAGGGCGAGAGCCCGGCCCGGCGCGGCGCGCGCGCTGTCGCTGCGTTGGCGCGCGGCTCCCGAGCCGTTGTCGGCGCGGCCCGCGCGTTGGCAGCGAGAGATTGGCGTGTCGTGACCTTCAATCCGGCCGAGAACGTCCCCGAGACCGCGATCGAACTCGATGAGGCGATGTGGCACCTCGCCGCCGGCGACGAATGGCCACCCGGCGAGGTCGGGCTCGAGGCTCGGGTGGCGGCCGACGACCCCTGGGCTGTCCTCGCCGCCCTCGTGGAGCCCGGAGCGACCGACGTGTGGGTCGCGGTCGCACGCCATGGCGGCGAAGCCCTTCAGGTGCCGATCCGGCCGATGACGGTCCAATATCGCGGCCTGCCATTGCTCGCGGCGGAGATCGCCGTTCGGTTCGACCTGATGGCCGGCAGGGATCAGCTCGATACCACGATCTCGATCCGTGGCATCGAGGACCCGGTGTGCGCGCCGGCCGGGCCCGACCTCTCGGGCGCGATCGTGCTCGCGCAGATCGCCGCGCCGCAGACCGACCCTTTCCTCGTCGCGGTCGAACCCGCAGATCCGGACCATAGCGCCGATGGAGCGCTCGGCCGCCTCCCGGCGTGGAAGTCCGGAGCCCAGGAGCCGATCAAGGCATTGCAGGCGGTTCCGGGCTTTGCGCGCAAGGATCGTGCTGCATTCTACGCGCGGTGGCAGAAAGGCGATCTCGTCCTCGTCCGTCTCGACGACGGACGCACCCCGCTCGTGTTAGGCGGCCCCCGCCGGCGCATGGCGGCGTTCGAACATGATGCGGGACCGGAGGTCGTCCTGCACGGCCGGCGACTGCGGCAGATCGCAGAGGCAGACGGGGGCGGGAAGCGGAGCACGATAGAGCTGGGCGACGACGGCCGCGCGGCCGTCGCGGCGCCCGACGAACTGAAACTGACTGACGGTATCACGGTGACGACAGACAAGGTGACGATCCGCCCCGATACCACGCTCGACGGCAAGGTCTCAATCAAGGGCGACACCGCGATCGGCGGGCAGCTCGACGTAGGCAAGGCCGGCGGCTAGCGACGAAAAAATTGAGGACCCGAGTAATGACCGACTGGCCTACAGACTTGCGCTATCCGGTCCCGCCCGACCAGGAAGTCCTCGAGAGCGCGCACCTGCGCAATCTCGCCATGATGACGATCGGTCAGAGCGCCCTTGCGGCCCAGGCCAGCCGTTGGGGCTTCTTCCTGCCGCCGGGCGAGGACGCGGGCTCCCATAACAGAATAGAGATCGAGGGGAGAAACATCGTCGTCGAGAGGCTCGCCGTCCTGACGCAGAGCGGGCTCGCGATCCGCAAGGAGCGCATGGAGTGTGCGCAGCCCAGGCTGGAAGCAGAAATGGAGCTCAGGCTCCATTGGGCGCTCCCGAAGAGCACCCTCGAAGGCAATCCCGTACCGCTCCACATCCATCTGTCGCTCGACGACCCTACGGCGGCCGGTGCGCCCGACGTCGTCGAGATTCTCGGCCGTCTCGTTCCGGGCGACCGCGGTCTGCAATTCGAGCCCAAGCCCCCTCTCCTGGGCTTGGGCGCCACGCCGAAGTCCTGGGAGGGGGCGGAGAATACCGCAATGATGTTGGAACGGCTCGCCGGGTGGATCGAGAATTCGGAGCGGGGAGAGCCCTATGTGCGGGCCACACTCGGCGCGAAGCTGCGCGCCTGTCACCGTCTGGCGCTCACGGGCGCCGCGACGGCACAGGTCGTGGCGGCGATTCATGACGGCCTGACGGCCGTGCTGGCAATGGTGCGCGCATATGGGGACGCGGACGTCAAGCAGATGGCGATCGACCTTGAGAAAGGCAACGAGACGAACAGCAGAAAAGATTACCAAAAGGATAAGAAGAGAGCCAAGAAGCACAACACTGTCACTCCGCCGAACAGTTCCGACGCCGCGTTCGTCGTCGCGTGGTTGTCCGGTGTCCAAAAGATCTTCTCGAACGAAGGCGACATCTATCGCTGGCTGACACGCGCGATGGACGAACTGGAGTGTGAGCACGGTTTCCCCGTCCATGCAGGGGGTGATTGGATGGAATATTTGTACAGGCTGCCGAAAGGGGCTTCCCCGACGCTCCGAATTGCGATCGCGGTTGCCGGGGACGTTCCCACGCTGCCGCCGCCGCGGTTCCTGCGGGCGGAGGGCGCCGCGTTCGTGCCGGTCCCGCTGAAGGAATCCGCCACAGGCTTCATCGCCGACCTGCTGACTAGCTCCGGGGACAAGGAGCTGAGATTGCGGGTTCCGAAACCGCTCGAACCCATCGTCCATGTCATTCGAAAGGGCCGCCGATGAACGCCCCCGGCCAGGCGGCGAGCGCCTTGTTCCGGCAGGCCCGCGGGCCGCTAAGGGACGTCGCGGCCTTCAAGAGACTTCTGGTCAACCCGACGAGGGGACGTCAGGATCTGGCGACGGCCCTGCGGCGGCTGCGCGACCAGAGCGAGGCGCTCGGCGCGCGTTGGCCGGTCCTAACTGCGTGGACCTTGCTGCTTGAGCGCAGGGGCCGTCGGGACGCGGCGTGCCCAAGTGTCGGCGAGATTTACGACATGGTGCGGGCAGCGCCCTTCAGGAAAAACGGCGGGCAGGAGCGATGGGCTGATCTGGAACCCCACCTCGTCACCGCCGTCTGGCCGGATCTCGAACCCTTGCTGCCGGCAGAGCAGCTGGCACTCCCCGCGATCGAGACGAAGTGGTTCGAGGAATGGCGATCGGCCTTTCTGCGTGCCAGGGGAACCGGGTCAGGGACGCCCCAACGAGCCGACGCGATCAGGGATTGCGATTGCATGCTCAATCTGGTCGTCCAGCTTTTCAGCGCGCCGGCTGGCGGCGGCCCGTCGGCCTCCGATGCCTGGTTCGGGATCCTGCACGAGCAGGCGGCCGCCTATGCCCGCGCCGAGCGCTGTCGCACCCGCAAACAGCCCGGACACCGGCTCGTGCGCCCAGCCGATCTCGACGATTTCGATTCGGCGCGCTCGCTCGTCGCATCACTTGCCGCGGTCTGGCGCGGGCGCCTCGACCGTCCGGGTGTCGAGGGCGACGCGCTGATCGCCGGACTCGCCCGCAGGACCGCCTACCTGCGGCGGGAGGACGGCGCATTCGAGGAGCGCGACGGCGCGATCCTCGACGGGCCGGGCAGCGCCGAGGCCCGGCAGGAATGGATCGGGCTGCTCCTGCGCTATTGGGCTGCGGACGACGGCGTGATCGAGGACCTTCTCGCGCGGCGGAAGATCGTGACGGTCGAGGACCGAAAGACCTTCCCCACACGCCCGATCGCCTGGGTCGGAGGCCAGGAGCTCCAGGTGAGCCTCGTCGGACCGTCGGCGTCCGGCAAGACATCCCTGATGTTCGCGTCCGAAAAACTCGGGCACGTGGAAGTTTCGACCGCCTACCTGAAGTTGGGCGCCAAAGAGACGGAAGATCACAGGAAAATCATCGCAGTCGCGCGTGAAAAATGGGAGACCCGGAAGGCCAGCAACACGGAAGACGACCGCTTCGTCGCGAGGTCACCCGTCAAGGACCAACTGTGCAGCTTCACGTTCCTCGATGTAGGCGGTGAACGGTATTTCCCTCTCATCAGGCCGGCGAGCCCCACCGCGGCCGACGGCCAGACGGTGACGGAAGGTGTGGCACCCTATACCAGGAAAATCCTGGCCAAACGGTACGAGAACCGCCCCCCCTCCCTCGTCATGGTGCTCGCAGACGGTGCCCAACCGGAGCAGTCGACGGAGGACAGGCGGGGCTTTCTCAATCGCCTCGACCTCCTGATCGACGTGATCGATGAAAGTCCGACGAGTCCGGAAACCAAGGACTCGCGGAACGAGATCAATGCGAGCCGGCCAGTCTACCTCTTGATCACCCACGTCGACGAAATGATCGACAAAATTGTGGCGCAGTGCGATCAGGCGTTCTGTGAAGACACCGATGCCGCGACGGAGGACGAGATCGCCGATCTCCAGAGAGTCCTGACGAGCGAGATCCTTCGCTGCGACGACCTCGGCCTCGATTTCGGCATCCAGGAGAGAACAAGCGTCCTCGCAAGGTTGAAGAAGGATCGCGCCCTGCTCGGCTCGCCTCCCCGCCTCCGCGTCGTCCTCGACGCGGTGGACGGTATCTTCGACACGGCCCAGAGATTCGCGGCGAAAGGCCTCGACAATCTTCATCTCTTGTTCCTTCGCCCAGTCGGCGATCGGGACACAATGGATTTCCCCGGAGTCGGCGTCCTGTGGGACCATCTCTGGGCTCAGGTGGCCCCCGCGAGCGCGAAGGCCCGAAGGGATGCGCTGCGGAATCGCCTCGTCACTCGCCTCGACGACGGTCTGGCTGAGGTCGAGAAGCTCTCGACGCATGCGGCCAAGCTCGATGGCCTCTTGCGCAAGACGATCGATGAGAAGGGGGCTATGAATCAGGCGCATGCCGTCAAGCTCGCACAGTCGAAGTCGAGGGTTGCAAATAAATCCGAAGTTCCTGCAAAATTGGAAGACGTCCTGGCCTCGAAGGATCAGAAAGGCCTGTACGGGCGCGTCAACCCGACACAATTCGAGCAGTATGTAGAGGAGGTGTGCCGGGCTGTGGACATGGTCGACAAGGCGGTCGCGGATGCCGTCGAAGACGTCCTGACGATCATTGGAGTTCCTCCCAGAAAGAAATTCAGTGAACTCGACGAAATGTATTTCGATATCGAGAAAAACCAAGAGCCAACGCAGCAGGAAGAACTCCGAAGGATACTTTCGGAATGGCAAGAGCAGTATCGAAATGAGATGTCCAAGCCTGAGAAGCCGGGCGACCTACCGAAGACCCTGGACCAAGCAGAGAAACTGCTGAATCAAGTAGAGGAACGGTCGATCGAGGACGGTGGCAACGACATCAACGAAGGGTTGGGCGTCCTGCGAAGTCTGCTGAAAGAAAGAAAGCAGGTCGCTGAACAGACTCTACCCGCGGCACGCGAGGCTTGGTTCCACGCGGTGGAGGGCGTCCTGTTCGACACCTGCGCTTGGCGCAACCGAGCACGGAAACCAGAGAATCTTAGCAGCGTAGAAAAGTGGATCGGTGACAAAGAAAACAAGAATGCGACTATAGGCAGCACCCTCGAAGGGAACTTCGCGCATACGGACCCAGATCGATCCCAAAAATCATGGAGTGAAGAGATCCTGCCGGCTATACGGCAGCTCGCGGGTTTCGACCCGGCTCTGAGGACGCTTCACCTGAGCCTATCCGAGATTGATCGGGTCAAAGTCTATTCATACGAAAAAGTGTTTGGCGAGCGTGAATTCGGGACAGCGGCATGGAAAGCGCTGAGTAAACTCCGCGAGCTCGCCGAGTACCTGCGCCGTGGGAAGCGGCTGCCCGCGAGGCTGCGGGGCCTCGCGGCGCTTGTGGTCCTGAAACCTTTGCTGGAGGACATGCGCTTCAAGGCCCAAGTCCTGTTCGGGACCGCCGCACTTGAGGACGGGAAAGATGATGCGACGAACAAAGGAGTAAAATTCAACAGCCTCAAGGAAGCAGAAAAAGAACTGGAGAGCGCGGCTTCTGAATGGAAGAATTTCGGGTTTATAAAGAGGGTGTTTTCTAAATCGGATGTTAGGAATACGTGGCTTGGCGAGATCAGGAAACACGTTTCGGGCGCTCAAGAGAAATTGGAGTCATTTTCAAAGGCCGATGTACGACCGGTAGAGATGTCTGCGTCGGAAAATCAGAAGGAATGTACGGAGGCCCTGAACCGTGTGAAATTCGCACGCATCGTGATCGACCACGCGCGAACTCTTGGGCTAGGCCAGTGTCTTCGGGAAAGTGGTTCGGACCCCGCTCAGGCATTCGGCAAAGAGATCGAAAGGGCCCAGTATCTGATCGGAATGAGCGCGACCGCGCTGAAAGAGCTCTACCACGAGCTCAACGAGATCCTTCTGCGTGAACGATGGTGGTACCTGGAGGGTTCCGGCCTGCTCTCCGGTCACGACGAAATCCGTAAGCGGCTCGGGGAGGTATTCAAGGGTCAGGTGGACGGAAACACGCTGGCCGGCCTAGACTCGTTCAAGGAGCGGAGGGCGATATTCGACGACTGCGTGACAGCCCTGTTGCGGACGGATTTGGGGGTCGTGTGATGGGCGACGGCTGGATCCGCTATGGCCCCGGGCCAAAGGGCGGAGGCTTGGAGAAATCCGGCGACGCTCATGTAGTGAAAGCCGTCGGCCACCTCTTCGGTACCGAGATTCGTTCGGACGATCTTTCGGAACGGTGGACCACGATCGGGCATCGGCCGGTCGGCACGCTGGGATGGCTCGTCCTGGCACGGCCTGCCGGGACGCAAGAGATACAGGGGCGCCTTCTCGAGCCGGCCGAATACGAGCGCAGGGAATTCAACCCGTTCGTCGCGATGGCTGACGTCATGGCGGACGACGAGGCGCTCGCGACCGCCTTGTCGAAGGGACCGCGTCTTCGAGATTTCGAGGAGCTCCGTGAGATCGAGGAGATCCGATCGGCACGGGTCGGCGAGGACCTGGCGGATCCCGAGACGGAAGCCGATTATCTCTCTCTCGCCTATGCGGTGTTCCTCCGAGCTCCGGCCATGGCGCGCAGGGCGTCCTATTGGTCGGTCTTGCCGGCCCGGGACGCTCTCTCCAGCTATCCGCTCAGCCGGTTCTCGTTCAAGGGCAAGCGACGGATCGGCGAGTTGCTGCGGGGTGCGGCCCGAAATGTCATCGGCACTCTACGGCCGCCAGAGCGACGACGCGAACCGGATGCTCCGCACCAGCGGAAACCGGCGCTGGAGGTCGATATCGCGGCGATCGTGAGGGAGGCGACAGCACGGGCCGAAGCCGCCTCACGAGTCGTCACAAGGGACCTTGAGGTGCGACTCAGAGAGGCGGAGGCCGCGCTCGAGGGGCTCGCGGGTGACGGCAAGGCGGCTGAGGGTCGGCAGTCGGCCATTAGGCACGAACTCGCCACGCTGCGGTCCCGGATTACGGAGCCGCCGCCTGCGCCACGGCACACCTGGCGCCATGTCGCTGCCGCCTTGGCGGTGCTGCTGTGCCTCGGCGGAATCTATGCCGCCTGGCGGGTAAGCGCGGCCGCCGTCGATGCCAAGACAGCCCAAGGGAAGGCCGAAGAGGCACAAAACATTGCGGCCAAAGCTGCGGCCGCCGCCACGACCGCCCGAGGTGACGCGCAGAGCGCCGTCGCCGAGGCCAAGACGGCCCAAGGGAAAGCCGAAGAGGCACAGAACACTGCGACCAAAGCTGCGGCCGCCGCCACGACCGCCCGAGGTGGCGCGCAGAGCGCCGTCGCCGAGGCCAAGGTGGCCCAAGGGAAAGCCGAGGAGGCAAGGACCGTCGCGACCACCGCCGCGACCACCGCCGGTGCCGCCGCTACGACTGCGCAGAGCGCCGTCGCCGAGGCCAAGACGGCCCAAGGGAAAGCCGAAGAGGCAAAGACTGTCGCGACCACCGCCGCGACCACCGCCGGTGCCGCCGCTACGACTGCGCAGAGCGCCGCCGCCGATGCCAAGGCGGCCAAAGAAGAGGCCGAAACGGCAAGGACCGACGCGATAGCCGCCAAGACCGCTGCCGAGACGGCTCGCCGGGGCGCCGAAGACGCCAAGAGTGCGGCCGAGAGCGCCCGTGACGCCGCTTTAAAAGCCGCGCGCGGAGCAAAATCCAAGCCTGCCGAAACGTCCCCGCAATAACAGCCGGAAAGAGGCAGGCCGGCGACGCAGGGCCGGGCGATGGACCGGACCACCTTGACGGTGAGGGCGCTCGCCAGTGGCGCATCTAGGCGCTGAAGAACGAGAATCGCACCTCGATCATCGGCCTCCACTTATGCGGGTGAGCGCCCCATAGCGTGCAATTAATTGTACCGAATTGCCAGTGAGCGTATTCCACGGCGGTGTGGCGATCCGTGACTTTGACATGGCGCCAGCCTTCGCGCGCTGCGTGACCGCGCCGTTGTCGCAAAGCTAGGGCTTACATTCAAATGCTCGCATACGGGTTTGGGGGTGCTTGGCCTCAAGGCGAGGCAAGTGAGGCGAAGGCGGATAATCATTGTATGATGGATGCTCCGCTGTTGCGGTCCGTACGCCAGTGATCGGCAATGTGTTAAAACAGCCCGTACAGCAAGGTGCATTGAACGCCCCTTCGATACGTTCGCACTATTCGCAGTCGCCGCAGCAGGAATACAGGCGACGGCCCACCTCACAATATCCCGAACGGAGGCTGAGGCAGGCGTTAAGAGAGTTGGGTCTGAGGCCGTCGAGACCATCAAAATGACATCCGCCAGCGCGCTTACGGCGATCGGCGCGCAGCCGGTGGGCGCTGGCTCGGCGTTAGAAGCTGTCCTGCGCTCCATCAACGACGCTGCCGTCGCCGCCGTAACGTGCATTGGCACGATGGCGGCAACCTCTCGACCCGGTGAGCGGGTCCAGATTCCGGCCGGATGTGCGCAGCACTGAGCGCGGCTACGCCATCGCGCCTCAATAAAGTCTAAACCTCACTCAAAGTTTAGAAGTAATTATCTAAAAAATGGTTTATCTTTAAATGACGTTAGTGTAACTCGCAACATTGTCCCTTTAAGTTCACACTTTAGGTTACCAAAAGCTACGTTCTTACCAAGTGTTCTACCAAGGCATTGAGTTAAACTATCGTCTACATGAAAAATGGCGAAGAATTCCGACGTCTTATCTATCATATCGGACGCAACAAGTTGACGCTCGGTTACAGTTCCGCCTAGATGTTGTGCGAAATCGAGCTGGACCAATGTAGTAGAGACATATATAGTGAACGTAGCCGCCGGCAACGTTCTTGATGCCTCCCGGCGGCATGAAATCAATAGCTTAGGTTGCCGATCCGTAACAGTGCAGTCATAAGGGAAACCCACAAACTCTTTGATCTTGCTTTTTAGGAGCCTCAGATCACTAAATGGCGATTTCGTTTCCGACGCCAGCGTCGGCAGAGCACATAAGAAGCCAACAAGCAGACCGGTCACAAACGAAATGCGCATTCTATCTCCTTTTCGCGCGTCCCCGCCCCTTGCAGGGCAAGACGTCCACCACAGTTGCAAACTCGACCAGCGCATCCCATCTCCCGTGGTCGTGGCAATGCGCCCGCAGTGCTCTGGATTTCGGGTCAACAAACTCCATCGGCACGCCTTTAGCTGCGCGAGCCTGCCTTCCTCGTCGGCTCCTATCAAAATGACTATAGCCGCCGACATCGGCCTCCAGAATGGCGGCGAGCCTGCGTTCGTTCCGCTCGTTCGGCCAAGGCGCCCCCTTTCGCGAAAACCAAGTCCGACACAATAGGCCCGAAAATGGCGTTGTCGGCAAGCGGATCCTATTTTGGTCCGAAGGATACGCCTGCCTCGATATCGTCCGGCGCGTCGCCTAGCGACCGAGAATCACACCGGCTTCAACACGGATGGCGATTGGTTGAGGGGCGCCGCATTGTGTCGGATTTTGAGGGCGGTGCGATCAGCTCGGATGCGGACGGGTGTCGGGCGGGTTGCTGCCGCGAGCGACGGATCGGGCCAACGGTCTGATCGCGGGTTTTTGCGGCCTGCTTCGAGGATCGGCGGGTAGCCGAGGTGATCGACCACAGTCTGGCGACGCTGGTCGGGCAACTGGTTCCATCGCAAGTACCGCTCAGCGGAAACGATCATCTGGATCTTGTTTAGAGCAACCACCTCTTTTGAACCATATTGGGTTACCGGAGGAGGGATTGGTGCCAATTCGCCAGCCATCGGCACGGAGCTCATCAGTCGCCTGGACGGCAGTTGGATATGGTCCGAGCCGCTTAGTCACTGTGAGTACCTGACTCCTCTTAAGTTCCGTGATTGCACTGAGACATTTCCCGGCACCACCTACATATCTTGGACGAGGTACATTGCGGCACGCGCGCCATATGTCGGACAGCTCAGCACCCGCTGCTTGTTCGCCCCCTTTAATCTTGCGAGCTCGCTCCTGTGCCTTGTCGCACTCTTCCTGGGCCATCTTCTCAAAGAAGTTAGGAGTATAAGGTATCGGCTTGCATTGAACGTCTTTGTCCCGTTCTGCGCTTTCTGCTGCCTCGGCTTCGACGTACGTACCGTCCTTGAATTTCTCAGCAACGACGTTGGCGTAACACAGCGACCAAGGTTCAGAGTGCTTGCCCGTCAGGACATACCAGCTTGAGCCGTCGGCCAACGGTTGCGATTGTGCTGCAGAGGCGAAGAACATCACGGCTAGTAATATTGCCAGCTTCATTGACGTGTCTCCTTGCGAGGACCGCTCCCTCGATTAGCTAGGCGGCTCTTCGGAACTCGTCTAACAGGTCGGCCCATGCGTTCAAGAGATGGACGCGTTCGGGCCAATAGGTCGCGCGGTTGTAGGTCCTCCGTACCTTATTCCTATCCAGATGCGCGAGAGCCACTTCGATCACGTCGCCGCTGAACGCGCGTGAGTTGAGGATTGTGCTCGCGGTTGTGCGGAAGCCGTGGCCGGTCATCTCTTCCTTCGTATAGCCCATGCGGCGCAGCGCTGAGTTGAGTGCGTTCTCGGAGAGTGATTTCCTATTCGATCTGATGGACGGAAACACCAACTCCGCGCCCTCGGAGAGCGGCCAAACATCCCGCAGAACTTTGAGCGCTTGCTGCGAAAGGGGCACATCGTGCGGAAGGCGCATCTTCATGCGCTCGGCCGGAACGGACCAAACGGCCTTTTTGAAATCCACCTCTGTTCGCCGCATGCCGCGGAGTTCGCCCGGCCGAGCCATGGTGAGCGCGAGCATTTGGAGCGCCGCTTTGATCGTCGGCCACCCGTCGTATTCGTCGATCGACCGCATCAGGCCGCCGACTTTCTTCTCGTCGGTTATGGCGGCATGATTTCTCACCTGCGGACGCAAGAGCGCACCCTTGAGAGGGAAAGTCGGATCGTTCGTCGCGCGCAGCGTTGTGATCGCGAGACGAAACACCGCGCCAATCGTCGCCCGAAGCCGGCGCGCGGACTCGCGCCTCCCGGTCTTCTCCACCTTCTTTAGGAGATCGAGAACGTCCGCTGGCGTGATGTCTGTCACGGGCCGCTTCGCGAGGGGAGCGGCGAGGCCGTTCAAGAGCCAGCGGTTCTTCTCGACGGTCGCAGGCGCCGCGCCGTTCGCCACGAGCGTTTCAAGATACTCGCCCGCGATCGAACCGAAAGTGTTGTTCGCGGCGCTCGCCGCCTGCGCCTTCTCTTGCTTGCGCTGGATGGACGGATCGCCGCCGCGAGCGAGGATGCGCTTGGCGTCGTCGCGTTCTTCGCGCGCCACTGCGAGAGAGATGATCGGGTAGGCGCCGAAGGAGAGGAGCTTCTCCCGGCCGGCGACGCGATACTTCATCCGCCAAAGCTTGCTGCCGTTCGGGGTGACCGAGAGATACAGCCCTCCGCCGTCGGTGATCTTGTAAGGCTTCTCGCGCGGCTTTGCTTTGTGGAGCGCGATGTCGGTGATGGCCATTGGGGGTATCGCTAGCGATCCATTGCGCCGATACCCCCTCATATACCCCCGAAACAGGTGAACTTCAAGGAGCAGCTATGAGAAGCAGTGAGACGGTGACGCCGATAAAGCCAAGCAATTTCAAATGATTAAGAGATGAAATGGTTAGGTATGAAGAGGTATCTTGGTGCCGGTTGAGGGAATCGAACCCCCGACCTACCGCTTACAAGGCGATGGATTTTCATGGAGTTTCAATCCTTGTTCCGACTTTCGATCGACGGGTCCAGCTTGTAAGAATGCGTCAAGTTGGAACCGTTCCTGAGCGCAGAGCGCCCCCTCAATCGAGCCTCATCGGCCCGTCTCACAACTGTCGCGTCATCAGGCAAATAGGTGTTCTGTAGATCGCGCGCGCTTGCGATCGAATTCGCCATCTTGGCTCCAAGCGCACCCGGATCCACGTTACCTGCGAGAGCTTCCACCGCTCCTGACCTGCGCATGTCCAACATAGTTCGACGATCCCCCGGAAATGCGCGTTCCCGCACCCTCGCAAATGCCTTGGACATGCTGAATTCGTTGAACGCTGAGCCGTCCTGCGCCCGAAACAGCGGGGTCCCCGGAATGCGGGCGTAGGCGAGCCCTCCGAGGTAAAGATCGATCATCCGCTGAGTACGCTTTGACACGGTCGCGATTACGGTTCGTCCGGTCTTCGCCCGCTTGGTCGAAAAGCCAGCAGGGGTGCGCTGCTCATCGGTCAGCGTGCGCGCGTCTTTGGGGGAGAGCTGCGAATCCCATGCAATCGCGGCGATACAGGCGAGGCCCCTATGCCCTTCGCGCCACATGCGCTTGACAAGCCGTACCACCTCGCCCTCGCTCCAGCGAGCGGAACGCTTTGGCGGCGTCTGCCGGCGGATCGCTACTGACGGATCGTCGCGCTTACCTGTCAAATCGAGGGCAGCTGCAACCTTCCAGAGCGCTCGCCAAATCTTCATGGCGCGCCAAGCTCGATCAATAGTCGTATTCACCAGAAGGCTGCGATACCAAGCATCAATGTCCGTGAGCGAAACCGATGACGGGTCGCAGTCCCCAAAGATAGGTGAAATATCGAGCCAAGCGCGCTCCCACTCGGCGCGCGTTTTGGACGCCTTGGCCTTCCACGTCTCTGTGTCCCGATAGCGCTCCAGCGCATCCCCAAAGGAACCGGGCGGCCACTGTCGCCGGACACATCGACCCATACGGTGATCGTCCCAGCGGCGATTCCAAGTCTCGGCGATCTCACGGGCTCGCGCGCCGTCTCGGCCGCATGGCACCGAGGCCGGGAAGCCGGCGGCCCGCATCGGACGCGTCGCCTGCCAGTAACCCCGGCCCTTTTTGACGGCGTAATATCTTACCTTGATCCAGCCCACGGGGCGCTCCTGAGCCTGGCTTTGACAACACTCCCGGCATGCGTGGCTGACGACGCGCTATCGGCTGCGATCCCAAACAGGTGCGGGTTTCGACGCCTTCTCCACTCGTCGATTGCGTCTAAGTCATAGTTTCCGGTGGTGCTATCCGCCCGCGGAAAGCCGCGGCTGATGAGATCGGGCAGAACTTGGGCGAATCGCGCGAGCGTTAGCCCGATTCGGCGGGCTGCCACCTCGGGAGGAACGTCGCGCGATTCCACTCTGAATCTCATGCTTGTTTGGCCCGCGGTTCAGGAGGCCACAGCAACTTACCGACAAATAAAACGATTTGCTCATTGATGGTTGACGAAACAACTATGTTGCTCAGGTAGTCATTGATCTGACGTTCGAGAGCAAAATTGATCTCTAACACCGTCTCAAATTCACCCCATTTCCTTTTGATTTCTAAGTGCGCAGTAGGCGTGGTCCTTTCGAGGGTTAGATTCAATTCGATGTGCTCTCTCACTTTGTTTAGTTCGACTTTCTGTGGTGTAAGTTCTCCATCGAATATTGCCTTATCAATTGAGCTGTCTCTATATTTTTCGTACAAACGAGCGTGATCCTCGTCACGGACGACCACTACGGGAATTCGGCGCAGGAATTCGTAGAGCTTGAAGTCGCGCGTCTCGCGTATGAGCCACTCAAGAAAATTGCCTAAGTCGACGCTGAGATCCGTCTTATGTTTACCCTTGAGCTTCAGTGGCTTCAGCCACTCACGGAATGTCGGTTCTAAATCCTCTCTGAGGAAGCCGACCCTTCCCCGCATAGGTCGAAATAGTTGGATCGCATTTGGGGCTTCGCGGGTGATTGAGGTTCCCGCGATCGCTATCAGCAAGTTTGCCGCGTCGCTTTCGGTCATTTGGGCGCCACCCTTCCCGCGCCCGCCCTGCTTGATGAGGCCGGCCTCTCGTGCGAAGCGCCCGTAGGCAAAGATAGTGGCCCTCCCAAAGTTCGTTTGGGTGGCAATTTCCGAGACAAAGTCACTCAGAGTCGCCATGACGCGATTATACACGACGAAAATGTTGCTGCAACATTTATGAATCGCCGCTTGTGGATCAAGGCGACACGGCTCTTCAGCCATTTATGATGGGGGGGAGCTCGTCTATGCGGGACGAGCCGGAACCGGTCTGACCGAGCCCGAGATCAAGGATCTCCTTACGCTGCCCGCCGAAGGATATTGGTCACCGTCTGCGCTTCCCACCGACCACCGCGAGCCGTGGCCGCGAGCGTTCAGCGAGGTGGCTATCTCACGAAGCGATTTGGCATCGGCCGCCTGAGCGTCACGAATCGCGGGCGCCACAACCTCGGCGAAAGCGTCCGCGTCGGCCTGCGATCTGATCCGCCAGCACCCACGCCTTAAGCTTGCCCGTCACAGGA
>Ga0207130_1233_pt1 | contig 14350 bp, 12 predicted proteins | sample Alteio_BWMinHeat_16_FD_153545 | JGI IMG/M metagenome (GOLD analysis project Ga0207130, IMG submission 153545) | Enriched cells from forest soil in Barre Woods Harvard Forest LTER site, Petersham, Massachusetts, United States -... | ecosystem: Environmental > Terrestrial > Soil > Temperate forest >... | reverse complement strand
TCATTATTGTGGCTACCTCCACACCAGATTATCGCATGCCCAGTATGGCCTGTGCGGTTCAGGCTGAGCTGGGAATTGCGGATTGTGTTGCATTTGATATGAATGCCGCCTGTTCAGGATTTGTGTATGCACTGGGAGTCGCCAAGCCATTTTTAGAAAGTGGTGCTGTACAACATGCCCTGGTTATTGGTACAGACCGTATTTCTCGTATTTTGGATTGGAAGGACCGTAGTACGTGTGTGCTCTTTGGAGATGGCGCAGGTGCGGTAGTGCTCAGTGTCAGTGAGCGTCCTGGAATTGAAGCAGTTTATCTGCATTCCGCAGGACAATATCGAGATTTGTTATATGTGCCAGGCAGTTTGTCTCCAGAGCCTTTTCAAGAACCCGTTCCAAATTCACATTTGACTATGGAAGGTAATAAGGTCTTTAAACATGCGGTCAGTGCCTTGGAAGGGGTCGTCTTAGAAGTGCTGGAGAAGAATCAGCTTTCCAGTGCAGATATTGATTGGCTGATTCCTCATCAAGCGAATGAACGTATTCTACAAGCCACCGCTAAAAAACTGGGCATACCTCTCGAAAAAATTATTCTCACCTTGCCCTATCATGGCAATACTTCTGCTGCTTCAGTACCCCTGGCCTTGGATGTTGCGGTGAGAGACGGACGCATCCAGCGGGGAAATCGTCTCTTACTTGAAGCCTTTGGCGCGGGGTTTGTATGGGGTGCGGCCTTAATCCGCTTTTAATTTTTTTTGCCACAACTTCTTGTTTTTTAATACACAATTAGTTTAAACTAAGTCGAGGTGTACAAAAATTTATCAGGGAATTGGTATGACAGTTGCGGTGATTATTCCGACCTACCAGGCGGCATCGTACATCAAACCCTTAATGGAGAGCATTTTAAAACAGTCCCTTCAGCCAAATTACATCTTGGTGATTGATTCCAGTTCAACAGATGACACAGTGGAATTGTTAAAGGCATATGCTGTCACGGTGCACGTTATTCCAAAATCCCAATTTAATCATGGTGGAACTCGTCAACTGGCAGTGTCTTTAGTGAATGCAGATATTTATGTATACCTGACGCAAGATGCTGTTTTGGCCGAGGCAGATTCGTTACAAAAATTGATCAAGTCTTTTGAAAACCTCCAGGTGGGAGCTGCCTATGGACGACAGTTGCCACATGAAGGTGCAGGACTGTTGGGAGCGCATTTACGGCGTTTTAATTATCCCGAACGTTCCGAATTGCGTTCCCTGGCGGATATTCGAAGACTGGGACTTAGAACCTGTGCCAATTCCAATAGTTTTGCAGCCTATCGAGCAATTGCCTTGCAGGCGGTGGATGGGTTTCCCTCGAATGTTATTTTTGGAGAAGATGTCTATACGGCGGCACGTCTAGTGCAGGCAGGCTGGTGGATTGCGTATTGTGCAGAAGCTCGTGTCTACCATTCGCATGATTATACCCTGGCAGAAGATGGTCGGCGTTATTTTGATATTGGCGTATTTCATGCGCAAAATATGTGGATATTGAGACAGTTTCAAAGCCCCAGTCGTCTCGGTCGTCGTTATGTTTTATCGGAATTAAAATGGTGCTGGACAAGGGGCGCCTATCTTAGTTGTGTGGCTTCTATAATTCACTCTGGAATGAAGTGGGTCAGTTATCGACTGGGACGACAATATCACTGTCTACCCAATAGACTCCGTCGCTATTTCAGTCTAAATCCTAAATATTGGGACAATTATGCGGATCGCCCTCGGTCTTGAATATCTGGGAACACGCTATTTGGGGTGGCAACGGCAGGAGGGTCAAGACACCGTTCAAACCCGAGTGGAAAATGCCCTGGCTCAGATTGCGGGTGTTCCAATCAATACCATTTGTGCAGGGCGTACCGATGCCGGCGTGCATGCTCGGGGACAAGTGGTGCATTTTGAGGTAGAGGTCCAGCGTCCAGAGAAAGCTTGGGTGATGGGTACCAATACACATCTGCCTCGCGATATTCGGGTCACCTGGATGCGGGAAGTTCCAGACACATTTCATGCGCGATTTTCAGCCGTTGCCCGCACCTATCGCTATACCTTGAATAATCGCTCGGTACCACCCGCCATCGAGCATACCACAGAGGCTTGGTATGCCTGGCCATTGGATGCAGATCGTATGCACCAGGCAGCGCAGATCTTAATTGGAGAGCATGATTTTAGTGCCTTTCGCGCGGCCAATTGTCAATCGAAAACACCATATCGCTGTGTCTTTGCAATTCAAGTATTACGTGAAGGCAATAAGATATTTTTTGATATTTCAGCCAACGCATTTTTATATCATATGGTGCGCAATCTCGTGGGTACCCTGATATGGATTGGCAGTGGACGTCGTTCAGTGACTTGGCTTTCGGAGGTTCTGGTCAGCAAGGATCGTCGAAAAGCGGGAACAACTGCCCCAGCACAGGGGTTGTGTTTAGAAGACGTAAGTTATGGGGAGTTGCTGGGATTTTCTTCAGGATGAACCGCCACATGCGCTGCCTGCATAGGCCCCTCGAGGGGAACTGGATTTAATCCCATTTCTTGTTTAAAAATAGTGTTTCCTTCGTCGAGCGCTTCGAGGAGGGCTTGCAATTCCTGAGTTTGCCTCGTTAAGAATTCTGCGTTGCATGAGAATGTAGAGATAGGCCTGGCTAAAAGAGCCTTAACAGAGGAGGCATCCTCAGAGTCTAATTCTATTAAGACCTCGGTCCTCACTTGATCAACCGCAGAGACATAGTTAGGAATTTTTAGCTGGGTCAAGAATGTATCAAGTGCTGAAAAAATATCTCTGAAATCGGTTTGCCAGGTGGTGGGTATAGGCGGCTCTGCAATAACTGCAGGAATGTTGGGTAGCTGTACGTCCTGGACTTCAGGTGGTACCGCTGGAACTGGCGCTTGGGGAGGAAGGGTGAGGGCAGGACGTTGTGGCATTTGCTCAGATTCTTTCAAATGCGGATACTTGAGATAGAATTTATTAACCTGAATCGAATAGACATTCAATAGAGTCGTCAGGGTCTGTAATTCTGAAGAGAGCAAATTAAACTCTTGTTCGAGTTGTTGTCGTTGCTCGACAAAAAGCGATTGATAGTGTTGAACTAAGGCAGTTCGTTGTGCCTGAATGGTTTGAATGAGGAGTGGCAGCGGCTCGGCGAGCCTGGGCCTGGCCGAACGCAAGGCGACTGCTTCAATGCGTACTGCATGTGCTGTGCCTTGGGTGGCAGCGCATCTGCTCATTTGATGCTCTAAATAGTGTAGATACCCTTGAATAAGCAGAGCATTTTGATAGGCCTTTTCCAGTTCTGCTTGTCGAGATTGATACGTCTCGGGTATCAAATACGGCGGTTGATCCGGAAGATAGGAGGGATCAGGGTCTGCATAGACCAAGTGCTGTAACTCAGATTGCATAGCCTTCATCAACGAGAGAAATGGCCCTAAGTTATTGATAAATCGGCGTAACTCCAACAGTCGACGTTCAAAATGTTCAGGGAAGCTTGTGAATACCTGCGTGATTGCGTGGAAGGTGCGCTCATCAAGGGGATCATCCTTCTTCACTGCGTAATCTTTAGGTTGATTGGCACCTTGAATTTGGTGCTTTCTTAACAGGGCAAACAGGGTATTGACTGCTTCTTGCCAAGGGATGCTTATTCCGCCTGGGATATCTGGCGCTGGAAGCTTGTCGAGTGGGATCTCTTCTGTCGATAAAACACGTTGAATTGATTGAGGTTGGTAGTGCCATGCACGCAGTTGCCTTTGGTATTCTTGATAAGTCTCCAGTAATTGAGCAAATTCACTTTGTCTGTGTGCCAGATTAAGCGCACACGCTTCTGAAACAAAGGATATTAGTTCTTCTACGTACCGGATGTGTTTTTTAAAATTGGATTTAGTAATCTCAGATGTGGCTCCTCGTAGGGGTGAAGTGAATGCAGGGAAGGTGAACAGGTTTGAATCAGATAGTAAACGAATTGCATTGTACAAAATAAGAGGCAAACATTCAGACCTGCATGCACGCAGTCGGGCTACCTGTATTTTTAAACACGCAAGTTCAGAATTGAAACACATCGCTTGTTGATATCCATGTTCAATTCTCTCCAAGGCGGTGTCTAAGAGTGTTTGATACGCTTTTGAGCAGTTCTTTTCTATCCAGGAAAATATAATGGGGTGCTTGAAACATTCCAGGAGTGCTGGATAGTTTATGGGTGCCTGATCGTTCAGATACTTTAGAATCTGGTTTAGGAATTCTCTAAAAAAGGGTGTAAAAAAGGCTTCATGGTGGGCAGTATTACGCTCTTCGTTAAGATAGTCTGCGTAAGCCTGGAGGATGATGCGTGGAGGAATTATGAAGGGCCTTAGAGAATGAGGGGTATGTTGAATCAGACGATCTAATAATTCGGGAGTGTGTTGACACAATAACGCCGCACACTCAGGCGAAATGGCAACCGGATTTGCATTGAGAAAAAATAGGGTATAGAACATGTGACAAACGGCCCTTGGCGAGAACTCAGGGCCTAGATCTTTTCTGGACAAATAGGAAAAAATAGTTGCAAATGTCTCGTCAAATCTATCACGAGGCCACTGCACAGGGAGGAGATGTTCCCAGCCCAGATCTTTTGTCAGGAATAATCGCTCTTGATGAGAAAGACGGTACAGGCCCAGAGAGATAATTCGTTGTATGCAACAATTCAGTGCCTGTGGGGGCAGGCGTAGATTGGGTGTTTTTAAAATAAATGACTCAAGCTCAGGGGGTAGATGTGGTAGTGAGTCTTCCTGATTTTGAAGGATCATCATGGAAAGCATGTGTCCCGGGAATGAAGATTTTTTTGCCAGAAGATCTTCCAACAAGCGAACATCGTAATCCATTTTAAATGTGGGCTGATCGTCGAGTCGCAACAGCGTATCGTGTATCAGGGCTTGTGGGTTAAATTGATAGATGTAGCGCAAGGTGCGTAAATTAATGATAAATTTCCGATCGAGAGGGGCTCGGTCGAGGTGTTTTAATTCAGGAAAAAATAAACTTAAAAAACTTAACTGGAGGGGGGGGAAGGGGCCGAGCTTGGGATCTTTAAAAATCTCACGCAATATGTTTCCTTGAGCAGGCTTAATGAAGTTTTGAATAGCGGTGAGCGTTGCTTGAAAATGAGCGTCTATCCCAGTAAATCTAAATTCATACAGATAAGCAATTGCAAGAGGTAAAAATATGCGTAATAGTTCGTAAAAATAACGTGAGTCTTCTTTGGCAGTTGCCGCATTTTGAATTAGATTGCCTGGATTTATTTGGGCAAGGTAGTCCATACAGGAATCACGCTCTTTTCGAATAAAGACAGTGAATAACATCTGTCCTATCCCTGGATTTTGAGTGAACGCCAGTAGAGTTTCCTTGAACTGTTCTGCCGTGAGCCAGCTTACTGGAAAACGCTCATAAAGTTCGTTAAAAAATCCTCTATAAGCCTCAAATTTATTAGTCAGGAACCTGAATGCGCAATAGACCTGACAAAGGTGCTGCGCATCCATATCCCATTTGTCTTTTGCTTTCAACGTATCTATGGTTTTTTGGATTTCAGGCTTTAGAGTATCAATGGCCTTAAAAAAATTTTTCTCATCAGGTGCTTGAGAGAAAGAAAAGAAAGGGCGATTTTCTATGTTGTTTAGCAAACGCAAAAGCGTTGTAAGTTCTTTAGGGCTCATGGGGTGCGGCGGCTTAATTAGAAACTGTGAAGGGTATTATAAATTATAGTTAAAATCAACGTTTTTTTGTAATTTGTAAGAAACTATACAAAAACCCAACGCTCTAGGAAGCGCAGCATGGCAAAAAATGATTCTGTCAGCGGGCGTTTTTTAAAATTGGCACAGGGATGTGTGACGTAGATGCCTTGCGTATTGGCCAGTTTTGTTGCCAATATCCCTGTTAATAAACGATCGTCCACCAATGCAATGGTGTTGCTGGGTTTGCTGGTCAGCTTGGTAATCTGAATTAACCCATCAGGATAGGGTTTTTTGCGAGGTGCAGCTACCCAGGTCAAGTTTGGATAGCGTGTTTGAAAATAGAGTTTACGTGCTGGCAGGGGCTTGTTGGACAGCACATACAGGGGAATAACGGCGTAGATATGGTTCAGCCAGGTTTCAATTTCGGGCAGGGGCTTGGTTGCGCCATGTTCGGCCAAAACGCCATCAAAATCTAATACCAGGGTTTCAATACCGCGTTGTTGTAGCCAGGCGAGAGTGATTTCAGTAAGATTCGTAACTCGATCTCTACAGGCAGCCTGAGTATAAAGGCGTAAGGCCTGACGATAATGATAAGCCATGTGAATTGCGTATAAAAAACGCATAATCATCCAATTAATTCCGCCAAAAATACGCCCATAAACGTAGCCAACAGGGAAAGTAATACACTACCGATGGCATATAAACCTGCTTTTGCAAATGCGCCTTGGTGTAGCATTTGATAGAGGTCATAGCTAAAGCTGGAAAAAGTGGTAAAACCGCCCAAGAAACCAATCAAGAGGGCAGCACGCCAAATGAGTTGATCTGGAAAGCGGTTCATCAATACCATAGCCAGGAAGCCAATTCCAAACGAACCTAAAATATTGATGGTTAGAATACCATAGGGAAACCGATCACCCAGCCACCGATAGATCAGCTCTGACATGCCATAACGAGTCAGACAACCGAGGGCACCAAAGAAGGCAACGCAAAATATCTGCACGATCCGCTCCTCAGGTAAGAATCAGCATATTATGTGGGAATGTTTATTTCAAAGTACAAGCTAGGTTATGTTGATATTTCACTGAAGTCACCCCCCCCCTGATTCGTCTCTCCCTTGGTGGGAGAGACAGATTTTTGAAATGGAATTTCAAAAATCAGAGAGGGGGATTTAATGTACACCCCTCTCCCTCGAAACCTTTGGTTTCTCGACCTCTCCCACACGGGGAGAGGTGAATTTATCGACAGGCTTACGAAATGCCAACACAGACTAATTTTTGGTTTTGATCTGGGCGCCAAAGCGAGCAAACTTCTTGCGGAACCCTTCCACACGACCCTCAGAGTCTACGATTTTTTGGTTTCCCGTGTAGAACGGATGACACTTTGAACACACTTCAACATGAATATCCTTGCAGGCAGCAGAACCCGTTTTAAATTTATTACCACAACTACAGGTGACCTGAACAGTTTCATAGGCGGGGTGGATATTGGCTTGCATGTTTAAATTCTCAACAATTAAGTAAAAATATTTTTGCGGATTCTACAGAGATTTTGAGCAAAGCGCAATATACTCTTCGCCCCTTGATTTGATGTGTCTTTAATTTATACTGAAACCTACAAGAAGCTCTGGACAAGTCATATGCGATTTATATCTCAAATTAAGCCCAGCGAACAAGTAGCAGGGACAGCGCGTTGGCTGATATTCAAAAATGATGAAATACTCCTGTACCATGAAAATAATGAAATACGAATTCCACTACTCTCGGATATTCAAACCTTAAAGTTACCCTTTAAACAAGAGCAGTATCTGGGGTTGCAGGGCGATATTCCTTGCTTTGCGGCAGAGATTGATCCTACGTTAACCTGCCTTTTGCCAGGGCATTTGAAATTTGAACGGGTACGCCAAATCAGGGGATTATCGGAAGATGAATCTCTATTTTTGTTGATCAGTCGGGCGATGCAAGTTTTATACTGGGATCGTAGAACCCAGTTTTGTGGAGCGTGTGGTACAAGAACAGAACCCCACGAACAGGAGCGTTCCAAGGTCTGTCCTGCTTGCCGATCCTTATTTTATCCCCCAATTTCACCCGCCATGGTGGTCCTGGTATGGCGCGAGAATGAAATTTTGCTGGGTAGACCTCCGCATTTTATGCCAGATGTTTACAGTATTTTAGCTGGATTTGTAGATGCTGGCGAAAGCGTTGAAGCGTGTGTGGAACGGGAAGTCATGGAAGAAGTGGGTGTATCCATTCAGAACATACGATATCTGGGTTCTCAGCCGTGGCCATTTCCCAGTAATTTGATGTTAGGATTTTCAGCCGAATATGCAGGCGGCGAGATTTGCATAGACCCAGTAGAATTGGAAGATGCCCAGTGGTTTTCCATAGATCGGCTGCCCACCCTGCCGAACCCTTTAAGTCTCTCTCGTCATATTATTGAGCAGCACATTGCGCAGCGGAGGTTGCGCTGATACCAGACTTGCAGCCAGGCGGTATTTTATGTGAAACTGTCGCCCTTTAGAAGTTCACAAGGATATCCTAAATGTTAATGGTCTTGGATGTCGGCAATACCCAGATTTTTGGCGGGGTGTTTTTAAAGGATCAATTACAGTTGCGATTTCGTAAGACCAGTAAGGTTCCTTGTTCCTCAGATGAATATGGATTATTTTTGCGCCAGGTTTTACGGGAAAATAGCGTAGATCCAGTGCAGGTGAAGCACATTGCTATCAGCTCGGTCGTGCCGGATGTCAATTATTCCATCAGTTCTGCCTGTATAAAATATTTCAATGTCCGTCCCTTGATCTTGCAGGCAGGGCTCAAAACTGGTCTTAAAATTAAAACAGTCAATCCGCAGGAAGTGGGCTCTGATCTGATTGCAGGCGCATTGGCAGCCGTGCATGCCTATCCGAATCGACCTATCTTGGTGGTGGATTTTGGGACAGCCAATACCTTTTCAGTCGTCAATGCGCAACGAGAATTTTTAGGCGCTTCCATTGTGCCTGGCCTGCGTCTGGCTATGGAGTCTTTGCAGCAGGGAACCGCTAAATTACCCACGGTCGCCTTAAAAACGCCGGATAAAGTATTTGGCCGTACGACGGCGGAAGCCATCCAAAGTGGTCTGTATTATCAGGCAGTGGGCATGGTGAAAGAAGTGATTGTCCAACTGAAACAAACTGAATTTCCGGGGGAATCCTTAATGGTCATAGGTACGGGTGGCTTGGCTGGATTGCTACAACAGGCAGGTGTATTTGATCATTATGATCCCGATTTGATTTTAAAAGGCTTGAAAATTGTCTTTGAATTGAATCCGGAGGGCGCTGCGTGAAGTTTGCCCGCCTGCATTGGAAACTGGTGATTTTTTTCGGCAGTGTATTGATAGTAGGGGGTTTGGTCTTGTTCTACATGGACCATGCCCGCCACTACCCTGAAACAGATGACGCCTATGTTCAGTCGCATATCGTCTATGTGGCTTCAGAAGTTTCTGGCAAGGTAGTTGAGTTGTCCATAGAAAATTATCAGCCGGTGACGAAGGGGCAGATGTTGTTTGAGATTGATCCAACTTCTTACCAATACGCATTGGATCAGGCAAGGGCGCGTTGGAAGGAGGCAGGGGCGCAAGAATTAACGGATCTGCAAATCATTTCTGTGGCCCAGGCGGAATTGGCGCAAAGTGAAGCACATCAGATATTGGCTGCCAAGCAAGCGGAACGTATTTTGCCCTTGGTCAAACAAGGGCTGTCTTCACTACAGTCGGGAGACGAAGTTCAGGCGGATCTTGCGGTAGCCAATGCCACGGTCAAGGCGGCAGAAGAAAAACTCACAGAAACACGAGATACGTTGGCTGTACAAAAACTTCAAGTGGCTGCTGCGCGGGCAACATTTTTGCAGGCCAAACTGAATTTGGCGCATACGCGAGTGTATTCACCCGCGACAGGTACGCTGCAAAATTTGGTCCTGCGTCCCGGATCATTTGTGACAGCCGGTCAAGATTTATTTGCCATTGTGGATAACAACACCTGGTGGGTAGAAGCCAATTATAAGGAAACCCAATTACAACGCGTTCGTGTTGGACAAGCTGTAAAAATAGTAATAGACCTCTACCCAGATCATCCCTTCAGTGGCCGTGTAGGCTATGTCAGCCTGGGCAGTGGCAGCACCTTTTCATTGCTTCCACCTGAAAACGCCACGGGCAATTGGGTTAAGATTACACAGCGGTTTCCCGTAAAGATTTTTTTTACACCGGAGTCGCTGGATCCAAAATATCCCTTACGAGTGGGAGCCAGTGCGATGGTAGTTGTGGATACGCTCAGCTCTTAACTGAACTTACGCAAAAAGCGATGGTCGTTGCGAAATTCCTTCCTCCTCGACGGAGGAAGGTTAGGATGGAGGTGGTAACCCCCTCTCCCTCCCTACGCTCGACCTCTCCCACGAGGGGGAGAGGTGAAAAAAGAGCCATCCTGACCCTCCGGTCAGGGAGGAGGTAGAATATTTGTCGGGCGTTAAGTGGTCCTAGATAAAACTGCCTAAAAGGGAGGTTTATCATGATAAAACTTCCCTTCAAGGTTATTTTTTAAGTGCGCGAAGAATGCTGGGTCGAGTGTGTTGAAAAAAAATGTTCTTGAAAGTAGGGTAAATTAATCGGAAACTAATACAGTTTTTTGGTGAGTGCTAATTTTCCAATATCGGAAGAGGTGGCCCTATGAAAAGCAATATAGATAGAAAACTTCCCAAGCAATTTTCATTTGCCAAAGATTTATCAGGCAGATATTTATTTGCGTGTGAAGTCTGCGCAGAATTAGCAGGAATTGACTCTCCTGCTCAAATGATTGGAAAGAGAGATTCAGATATGATCTGGAAAGGTCAGGCTGAGCTTTTCAGAAAAGGAGATATTCAAGCTTTCAAGGGTAACCTTTTTCTAAATCAACCTGAAATTGTTCAAGTGGCTCGAGATGATCAGATTCATCAACTTATTGTGACTAAAACTGCATTGCGAAATAACCAAAACCAGATTGTTGGGGTGATTGGTTCAGCGCTTGATATAACGTATCATCAAATATTGCGAAGCGCGGGCGACTTTGATTCGGCGGGAAAGAGATTTATATTCAATGGCGATTTATCAGGGGTTTCGCTCAGTAAAAAACAGATAACGATTCTTGAGTATATCGTTAAGGGCTATAGTGCCGCGGATATTGCAGGGTTGTTAAATCGATCCAAACGTACCATTGAAGGTCACGTTGAGCATTTGAAAAATAAATTACAGTGCAGTTCCAAGGCCGAGGTCATTCGATGGGCAGTAACGGCGGGCTTATTACATTCTGTGCGGCAACATAGCTAAAATCTGTAACCCTTCAAGATTCAAAATATTTTACAAAACCACGTAGAAAGTACGCTTTTTTCAATTTTTAGCATCCATTAAAGTTGAAAAAATGTTCGCTGGAAGGAGTTGGTTATGTCAAATTCAGGCACAGATGTTGTTAAAACAGTAGTGCAAAAGGTTACACCAGGCTTGATTGTTCGATTCCTCAATGAGGCAAACAGTGATGCAGCGAGTCCCATTGTAAAGTTATTTAGTGAGGCGGCTATAGAGCATGCAAATACGATAACGAATATAGAGAATTTTTTTGCAGAATATCAAAACTTTAAAAAAGCTCAACAATGCGAAGTTAGTGCGCAGGAAGTGGTGAGTTGTATTCTTCATCATGTAAGAGCATCTGAAGTGCGACAAACTACCTATAAACTGGTAGTTAAAAAAGCGCTCAGTACATTCACTGCAAAAACTCTTTTTTCAGTCTCACTCGAAAATCTTTACCATCTCACGGTGTTATTGGCGTTTGAGGCAGCTGTTAGCCTTCGTACCCTGGCTGAGCAAATAATAGCACTGACAGCGTTGCATGCAGAAATTGAAGGGGCGTGTGAGAAAGTAGATAGAAATCAAAGTGAAAAACTTTCCCCTGAGGCGAAGGCTGCTTTTTCCGAAGGTTTAGTACGTATTAGTAGCGATATTATGGCCCATATCGACCAATTGGAACTTAAGCAGCATATGGCGCCGATTATTAACTCGTTGAATGATATTTTAATTCACACTAAAGATGTCAACAAAAGCCTCATCAGAACCCTTCAATATTTACATGCTCCCGCTACAGACTTTGTTCCTTTGGATATGCTCCACCCAGGATTTAAAAATCCATGGGGGAACGCGAGCAAGACGAGAGATGCCTTAGTAGCTATTGCAGGTATTCCTTCTGGCCTCTCTTTATTTGAAATAGACAGTCCTCGTGCCCACACCATCCAGCCTGTTGAGACCTTGCATGCGCTGGTAATACCCCTAGAAAAAGTGGCATCAGGATTATCAAAAATTTATGGAACGCAAGCGAAAGAATTTGCCCGGATTATTCGTGAAACCTACACCATTCAACATGGAGTTAGAAACTTTATTCGCATTCATGAAACAATGATCGCAGGTGCGCATGCTTTTGGAGAGATCATGCTGGCTAACGCTCCTGTTCTTAAAGCTGTGATGCAAAGACATCTAAAGTTGATGGCTCAAATACTGGCTGGAGTGGACGATCTTTATACCAGAATAGACAGCAGAATCATTTATCAAAACTCTCACGCAACCTCTCATAAATTTACAGTTGAACACATGAAGCTTTCCAAACTTAACCTCTTGATTGAAGCAGGGGGACTTTTAATTGCAGAAAGACTCGGAAGGCTGAGCAACCATAACTATCTTCATTCGTTTTTGACACAATTTATAGAGTGCGCCATTGAGGGGGCCAGGATGTTGAGACAGTTTGGCGGGGACTGCAGTGATTCTGAACTTGCTCAGCTGGTGGGCATGCAACAGGGGCTTCGTGGTACAGCACTTCCAAATAGCTTGGTTCATGTGGATAAAGAAGGACAGGTGCTCGCAGTGACAGGTACAAGGTATTCCCCCGAGAACTTTATAGACGGTGTGATATCAAGCTCTGGTGATAACCCAGGAATCCCTGTATTTACCTCACAACCCAGCGCTTCTGCTCGTCTATCTCAAGATGAGGTACATCCAGCGGAATTGATAAATGGGAGGGACAGAAGAAATTCCCATTCTTCAACTATTTCCACAGCCTCTTTAAACTTATCAATTCCGGTCGATGTGTTGTGGCAAAAAATATTCACTGACACGCCGCATTGCCTGGAGATTATGAATGCCTGCGTTTTTAATAAGATTTCTGGATCAAGTAAGGAAGCAATAGCAGCCAAACAAGCATTAACAAACTTTATTACTGACAAAATCAGCATACCTCAATCGAACAAAAAGACCGAGCAAGTATTAACAAAAGAAAATTTTGAAAACTTTCCTCCAGGAGAGGTGCAAACATTATACAAACTGATTTTAAAGGTTTGTGACGTTTCAAAAGACGCTTCAAAAAAGGCGTTGATCCTTCAGCTGAAAGATTTTTCGGATGTTGTCATTTCGGGGACTATATCAGATTTTACAACAGCCCCGCCACCTTCAGAACCTAGGACAGATGTTTCGCAAGCGGCAACTGCCTTTCTTGAAGCTCGGCGCGCAATGGTTAGAGAAGCCACAGAAAGATTATTAGAAAAAACACTATAAGGAGACCAACATGCCCATACTTTTAAACCAAGAAACCCACAATCATATTAGATCTGAGCAGATGCATGCAGATATGCGGAGTTTTGTGTATCCCACAGATGGAATCACGGGGAACAGGGTACAAGCTTATATGGAGTGTGGAGATCGTCTCGTTACATTTTTCAAAAAACTTAAAATGGCAGATGCAAAAAAAGTTCTGACAGCCGATCGTGCAGCCTTAGAGCGTGAAATAACCTACATGAGGCGTGTGTGTGATCGAATTGAGGGATGTAAAGTAGCCTCTAAGGGTGATCCTGTTCTAGATAATTTCCATAATACAACTATTATTAGCCTGCAAAATAGCGCAAGGGAGATTCGAGAGTATTGCCATAATATTGAGCACGAACTACAGAAAAAACAGTCTTGGCAATGGGTTAAGATTATTGGCGGAGTAATGGTTGGAGGGGTTGTCGGAGTCGGAGGAGCAGTACTTGTTATTGCTGCAACAGGTGGACTCGCTACGCCCGTTGTGGCGGCTGTAGCGGTAAAAGGATTGCTGGCGGGTGGAACTATTGTTGCTGCTCCAGCTGTGGCTGCAACTACAACCGCTGTCACTACAGTTGCCGGAGGGACTGCGCTGGGCATGGGTATAGGCGGCGGTCTCACGGCGGTTTCAGTGAAGGCTAAAAGTCGACGCAAGAAGCTCACCCCTGCAGAAAAAGCCGCAATTGATGCGCGTTATGGAATGGCAAAAACCAGGCTTGAAAAAAGATTAAGTCGTGATGTTGAGGTTGCTCTTCCTGTAGCAGTTGTATTTGCGCCACTGCCAGGCGGGGCAGCCACAGAGAAAATTCATGACAAGAAGCTTAAAGACTTGCCGCTGCTTAACGGCTGAAAGGCCTGATATATGGCGGAATAATGCCCCCATGCTCACTCAATTGACGGGGCAGCGTGACCGGGCCCGTAGAATTTCGGAGCAGATTCGACTTTCGTCGTGCACTATATAGTGAGCTGAGTGCACCGCTTGACTCTACCATGACCCTCTCTGATAATCCCATTT
>Ga0207130_1232_pt1 | contig 14383 bp, 22 predicted proteins | sample Alteio_BWMinHeat_16_FD_153545 | JGI IMG/M metagenome (GOLD analysis project Ga0207130, IMG submission 153545) | Enriched cells from forest soil in Barre Woods Harvard Forest LTER site, Petersham, Massachusetts, United States -... | ecosystem: Environmental > Terrestrial > Soil > Temperate forest >... | reverse complement strand
CCGTGATTCATGGTTTATTTAACCGCTTGGTTACATTGATGACTGGCAATAAGTTGACTTCGTGGCCCCTAAAGCCCTAAGCCCCTACGGGGAGGGCGAAGCATTCTCTCCCCTTGCTGACACCTGCTAACTGTACGTAGTACGATTGTGTGTTTGGATCGCTCGCCGCGATCGCCAGGCCGCACCTCGGACCTATTACGTACGTCTGCTGACAACCGCGTGGCCCCTACGCCCCTAGATCCCTAGGGAGAGCGGGTCAGAGCACAGCATTTCCTTCCTTCAAACCTCTATTGCTTTAGCGTACGTAATACGCCTTCAGATCTTCCCGTCGGGGTTGTCGGGTATCCTTTTGGCCGCTCGCGATCGGGCCGGATAGGCCTAGGCTACGGGTTGGGATTGAGCCAAGGGCATTACTAAAGTTTGGGTCGCCCTCTGAAGACCGATAAGTCCACACCAAAGTGCGGTGTACTGTTGGCGAGGAGCAGCAATGAGGATGATGACTCCCGCAGAGCAACATGATCGACACAAGCGCGTTTCAAACCAGTTGATATGTGCTCTCGGCTACCTAGAACTAGGCAACTCGGAAGAGGCTCAAAAGAGGGTACTCGCCGCGTTGGACGTAGTGACAGAGCTGCGTAAGGCCCTCTTAAAAGAGCACCCCGACGTTTGGAAGGAGGAATTTCCCGAACTTTAGAAGTCCTCAGAAGGGCCAAGATGAAAACAATAACTAGAATCTTTATCACCGACCTTTCCCCAAAAGAGGCGGAGGCCATGAGAAAGAGGGTTAAGACTGCGGCATACGGGCTTCGTGCGTGTGAGGCCCGGTTGCAGCGTTATCTAGCCGGCGAAGATAATGTCCTGAAAACTGCAGCAGATTTGCGGTTCTTGGAGGTAGTTGTTAAAGGCCTCCTCCGCGAAATTGACTAGTCCGGTGGGCGAGGCTTGCCCCTTAGCCCTCGCCCCCCGGCGAATCTTGGGGATCGTAGTCAGGCACGCATCGCGCCAGCTTTTAGGCCGCCAGAAGGAGCAGAGGCCGAGCGACTCCAAGAGAAATTTGAAACAGTCTAAAGGGGGACGGACATGAGTGCATACATTGAAATCGTGTCAGCCGTGACGGTAGGGTGATACACGGTGCGCCAGCCAAGTCTACGAAGTTGATTGCACTGAGGAGAGATGTCAACCACACCAGAGTGGAAAGAACTAAAAGAAGAACTACTAGCCATGTTAGCTCCTTGTCAGTGGCTCGCTTTGACGCCCACCGTCGCGCCTGATGGTCACGGGAATGCGTATGCCTTAAGTGTCAGGGATTACGGCCCCAGCAACAACGCCATCATCGTAACGGACGAGAAGCTTCTGACGATGCTGAGAAGCATCAAAGGTCAGTTTGTTGACGAAGGACTGCCTGTCTTTTACTACGAATATTTACCGAATCATTCGAAGAGAGGTGTAATCCGGAATATCGGAGGAAAACTGCGTCCATACATTGAAATTGCGGCAACCGTGTGCAACTATCGGTTTTATCTGCACCCGGTTGACCTGTGGGCAATTGGTGAGTTCACACGAGAGAACATCGAAAGCTGGTTGAAAAGAGGCAATAGCCGCTTTGAAGTTGGCGTCTACGGATTTGAATATTTCCACGCAGTCTGCGGCGACATAGATATTCCTTGGGCTAAGGAAGAGTCGAGGTTACCTAAAATCTATCCGGTTTATAGAAAATAAAAATAGCCCCATAAACCGTTGATCGGCGCATGGGGCTGTTCGTGTAAGACGTTACGGAGACAAGGCTGGAATCCCCAAAATGAATGGGGACCCGATGGAAATAGAAAGAATGCGGGCTTCTAACGGCGGATCAAATGACCGTTGTGAAACGGTACTTGGTTACGTACCACTTTGAAGACGACGAACCTCGGCGTGTATTTGAACGCCCTGTGCTCGCGAGGGGCCCAAAACACGCCGAGCAGATAGTCAAAGAATCAGTGTGGATGTGCGAACACCTTGATGACGCCTGGCCGGCCGACCCCGCCCTAAACCCCCATCGTTTAGAGTCCCTTCAGTTCATCGAGATTAAAGCATGCGCTTAGCTCAATCGCCTCGGGTAAAAGAGGGAGGCAGCAAACGAGAATCCTAGTGGTTGATGACGAGGAGACGATGCGGGCACTTATTCAACTTTGGTTAGCTAAGTTTGGATGGGAAACTGTGTTGACCCGGAACGATGATGAGGCGCTCAAGCAGTACCGAAATCATGGTCCCTTCGATGCTGTTTTGACAGATTTCATTCATCCGGGGATAGGCGGTTTGGAGCTCTGTAAAATCATTCGTAAACAGAACCCTAAGCAGGTCATTGTGGCCTTTACCGGAGCCGCGCCCGCCTGTGCACGTGAATTCGGGCGCCTCAAAATACCTGTGGTATCTAGACCCACAGACAACATGCAAGAGATTATCGATCTGATTTCTGCACGCCCAGGGATTTAGGACTTCTTGTCCTCAGTGAATGTCGCCTTAATCGTCGGCGGAGTCTTGCCTTCCTCGAGTAGCCATGCCGGCTGAGTTGGCTTCTTGTACGCGTCTTCCTCTCGCAGAATCGGGCGAGGATTGCCGTCCTTGTCACGCAGGTCCACGTCATAAATTACGACCACCAGTGGCTTCTCCTGTTGCGGAGCGGGATTAGGCGCCAACATACCGGCGGCTTTAAAAACGAACTCTGCACTCTTCACACTGGCCGTTCCAATCTCTTCGACATCAGTTCGCTTTGCAATTTGCATTTGCGCAGCGAGGATTTGTTCAGCATGGGAGGTCCCCGTCTCATCCAATGCTTCACAAAGACGAGACGCGATCGCTTTTTGCGCTTCTTGAGGAGTTGGCGGCTTGGGTTTCTTTGCGAATAGACCTGATCTAAGATTCCTGCGAACGATCTTTGTCTTTCCGCTTGCCCCCGCAGGACTGTTGGCAGGTACGATTTCAGTCTTGATTTCTGCCGAGGTTTCATTTCGTTCGTCTGTCATTATCGCCTTTCGTCTATCTTCGGTATGAGGGATTCAATGTCCTTGAAAGGCCTAAGCCCCTGTAGGCCTGGCGCTGCCTTGATTGTTTCGATCAGCATGAACTCAGGGTATTTCGTCTGGAGGTATTCCATCTCTTCCTTAGGTGATTCGCCGGCATGGTAGACCTGGAGGTAAAGCAGGTCAACGACGAGATCGAGTGCCCGGCTCTTGCCGTTGCGTCGGAGTTCTCTTTCTACCTGAAGAGCAATGTCAGGATTGGAGTCAAGGATGTGCCGCATTAAATAGGCGTGCCAAGTCTCACCATTGTTAGGATCACCATCAATGTCAGGTCTGATTTCGGCGAGCTTCTCTTCGCGGCGTAACCGCAGGCCTTCCCGTTGTTCGTCAGTCAGCATTTTTGCTCCTTCATTTTGATTTCGGTCCGTTCCTTGCCAAGTTCATAGCCCATCTGAAACTGCTTTGAAAGTTTGTCGTGTGTCCTTCCCGCGCTGCGAAGGAGGTCTCTGCAATCCCGCATTTCAGCATTGAGTTCTCTGAAGACTCTAAGCATCTCCCGCATTTCTGCGAGCAGTGCTTTTGTGACCTTCCTTTTGCTCCTCTTCAGTTCAAGATAGCGCAGTCGTTCTCGCCGTTTCCGACGGCGTATCTTGTACGCTTTCCGCAATTCTTTGCTGATGAGTTGCCGAAGTTCCTGAGCGGGTGTTAGAGGCTTAGGGGGTTTAGGTCTGGATGCTGGCCGTTTTGCCAGCCGTTCCATCTTGGAACGCATAGCAGCCTGGGCTGCGTCTAAGTCGGTCATTTCTTCCTTTGAATTTACTTCCTTTTACTAGAGCAATCGCGGTCTAGCCTTCCTAGTCCTTTCGCAGTGCGGCGAGGACCCGCTCGTAAATGGCATAGGTCTCTTCGTCGAAGCAAACGAAGAATATCGACTCGATGTTGCCGATGAAAGACCTAGCCTCGGCGATAGCAATCTTCGTAGCAAGTTCTTTTGGGAATCCGTAAATACCAGTGCTGATGGCTGGAAATCCTATGCTTCTTACACCGAGCCGGTCGGCAACTTCGAGGGACTTGCGGTAGCAGGACGCCAGCAGTTCCTGTTCATCCCCCTCCAAATGCCGGGTTCGCCAGACCGGACCGACTGTGTGGATTACGTACTTTGCGGGTAGACGATAGGCCTTGGTTGCTTTTGCGTCGCCGATCTCGCAACCATTCAAGGTCAGGCACTCTTCCTGTAACTGCCCACCGGCTGCTCGGTGGATCGATCCATCGACACCACCTCCGCGAACCAACGAACTTTGGGCAGCGTTGACGATTGCGTCAACTTTCAACTTGGTGATGTCGCCGAGTATGGCTTTCAGCACGGGGGCCATTTTTCAGTTTTCATCCTCCCTGGCTAGGCCCGCGCCTTAAGCTGCGGTATTTGTTCTTTCCCCTCAAGCCTTGATACCCGCTCCCGCTCCTGAAGTAGCTGCAGTGCCCGCTCCTGTTCCCTACGTAGCCGCACCAGGTCCTCAAGTATAGGTATTGGTTTCTCCACCTCGGCCTTTTCGGCTGGCGTCAAATCCCTCGACTTCCCGTTCTCTACCGCGTATAGCGTCTGCAATGCGCGACCGGAGTATTGGCGGATGTGCAGCACGGCCTCAGCAATCGAATCGAATCCCACCCCGCCAGAAAAGGTATCTGTCCACGGGTCCATACAAGCCACTGCGTAGGTTGTCATTTTCAAACCTCCAGGGGAAAGAAGTGGCGCGGTGCGTGCCGTACTACTACGGAGTTTGTTCAAAGCAAAGCCGTGCGTTCCGCAAAGGGCATGTCGTCCAGTCGCCAAAAGCCGAACTCAGGATGAAGATTGCCGTCACCTTGCGTACCATCAAGACAAAAGCTCCTTAGTTCCCCACCTTTCCGATCCCCCCATGGCAACTCCAGCACTTCCACAACTGGCGAGAGTTTGACCACCTTGCCTTTTATGAAACACTCGCCTTTTATGTAAGGCCCGCTGACCATCCAAACTTCCTGACCGACCACCAGTGTCTCTATAATTTTCATCAGCCGTGAGTGATGTTCAATCTTCGCTGTACGTTCCTCGAAGGGCATGTCGTCCAGTTGCCAAGGGCCACACTCAGGAGCGGTGTACCAGATAGATTGCATAAAACGATCATGGCTGAATCCGGGTTCCGGCTCAAAACCGTGCCTCTTGCGTCGCTCAACCTCAAGCTCTGTACCATTGTTGTCGAAGCGAATTATGGATTCACCTACCAGCACTTCCACGCCCGCCGACGTAATCTTCACCATCTTGCCTTTTTCGAACCCGTAAAACTCACTCCCGCAGAACATGTAAACGTCCTGACCAACCACCAATGTCTTCGTGTCCATAAAGTCTCCTTCACTTAAACCTTCCGGCGCAGATCACCTCTCGTACAACCTCGTCAAACAGAACCTTGCCGCTTCCGTTTGTTCTATGTATTTTAGAAAAGCAGATGCCACTGCAAGTGACCCATTTGGCTCGGGTGCTTGGCGTATAAGTGATCATACATTTGGGTTACCTGAAGGGTTGTCGCCGGAACGAGCCTTTGATGAATTCGGAGGGAACCAGTTCGATCCAGACGATTCATTGTGGATTTACACGAAACAACCCGTGACCACGTTCTATCGGTTTCCTAATTAGTTTTTTAGGAATTCCGAATGTGCTTCTTAGCCTCAAGGAGCACGCGCAGATGAACCTGCGTGTGCCGCCGATCCTGCGGGCTGTCTAACTTGTCTTGGAGTTCCACTGATTCCGCAATTGCGGAGTCTATAGTTTTTGCGAATCCCGCTGCTTTGGTGTCTAAATACAGTTTCCAAGGTCCACTACTCGTACCGGGGATTTTGGAGTCTCCCCAAACGCTGTCGCACGCCGTGCCATTTTCGTCAAATCGGATCAGTTCAGACCCGTAAACGGGATCAGATTCCACTATCACGCCTGTGGGCGTAACCTTGACTACTTTAGCCCAATTTCCGACTTGCCCGCTACGCATAAAAACTTCCTGACCAACCACCAATGTCTTCGTGTCCATAAGTCTCCTCCGGTTTCATTTTGGGTATGCTGGTGGATCTACGGCCAGGCCGGAAGTGGAAAATGTAACCTCGACTCTTCCTTAGCCCACGGAATATCTATGTCACCGCAGACTGCGTGAAAATCCTCGTACCCATAAATGTTAACCTGAAAAAGAGAGTGGGCATGGGGTGACTCCATCCACCCAACCTTAAAAACGGCACGGGAATGAGAGGAATCCAGCCACTTTACAATGTTTTCTCTCGTGAATTCACCAATTTCACGCAGATCATTATCCGTCAGTTCAAATCCATAACGGACTTCGGGACCCAGAATACTAATATATGCACTCATGTCGCCCCCTTTAGACTGTATACCTCAGACTGCTATAAGTTGGTGATTAGGAAAGCTTCACGATTCGCACGTTCGTTTTCGTCCCGATAGAACTGAACGTGGTCGGAGCAACAATAGAACTCTTCCCACCTATCCGCTTCAATCAATTTGTATTCGACTGTCTTGGAACACTTTGTTTGAGATGCCGCCATAGTGCTCATGGCTTTCATGCTTTCATCATTCACAAAGGCTACATAGTAATAGGCTCCAACACAGGTCGTAGAACCTTTATTCCAGGTTTTGAGGTGCATGGTCATAGGACCTTTCTTCCGGGCCAGAACAATTTTGTCCTCCCGGAGTTTCGTGCCAGCCGTTTCATCTTGGAACGCATTGCAGCCTGCGCTGCGTCTAAGTCTAGTTTCATGTCTTCCTTGTTGGATTTACGCTCAACGACCGCTTGGCGTGAGAGCGCGTCGAACACGCTTCCCGAGCGCCTCCAGCCATGCCGGCACCTCCAGGGCGTACATTCGTTCGAGCTCCTTCGTGTCCCACTCAGTTAGCCAGTTCCAAATGAACTCGATGAAATCAGGAATCCGCACGCGAATAGGCCTGCGGGTGTCATTTCCCTTAGCCGGAGCCGGCTGACTGATTCCATACGCCTCAAGAAAACGGTTCACATATTCGACCAACGTCTCGCCTTCGTCGCGGGTCGGTCTATCGGCCGCAGTAAACTCTTTGAGCGCTTCATCGGTCACAATGGGCTCAGCGTGTTTCTTGAGCTCTACCCATTGCGGGGAGCCGAAGACCACAACTTTATCAGCTGCGCCTGCGTGTGCCGCTGCCTCGCGATAGGTGTCATAAGTCATCCACGTGGTCCACTTGTACTGAGCCTCCACCTCGATTCTCACCATCACCGCATAGGTAGTGCCGTCATTCCTGTACTGCTCTTCCGCTGTTTGAATTGCGTCCAGCTCAGGTTTGCCAGGGCGAGCATGCATAGCCCGTTGAAACTCTGCCTCCTCATCCGCCGTCAGAGAGCGCATCAGACCATTCTCGACGCCGACAACATAGCCGGCGGCGCCGTTGATACATTCAGTAGCCTCTGGGATCGTCGCGTGCTCGTGCCAGCAACTGATGAGGCAACCTGAATCGTCCCAAACTGCGGAGTAGTAAATTGAAGTCATCTCGTCCACCTAAGGAGAAGTGCCGGGTCCGGTGTCGCAAATCTAATTTCGTCTCACGTGAGACGAATTCCAAGCGTTAAGATGGACTTGAGATTACCTAGGTAATTCAATAGGTTGGGCGATTCCGGGTCTCACGGTGAGACGAAGAGCCAACGATGCCTGCTCGGTACGACTTTCATCCACGGTGATTGGCGTGTAATCACTCGGGTCTCTGCTTCGTATCTCCCTAGGGTGGCAGATTAGCGAATCAGTCCTCCGTCCAAGAGGTGCATAGCCAAACTACTGAGGCGCAGATACTCGTAAGCGCGGATTGGGTCGTGGATGTTTCCGTCCGCGGTATGGCTCTTTTCGTTTCGGAAACGATCAATTGCCATGGTGAGGAACTTCACGCCATTCTGGAAATCATCGTCGACATGGGGAGCCGCAGCTCCGCTTACATAGAGTTTCCCCTTCCCAAACGCGTCAGACCCCGTTTCGTAGCTGGTCAAAGTGCGGAGCTTATCTCGAACAACCTTGAAGCCCTTTTCGACTGCCTCGGCATAATTACCGTCGGCGTACAGGGTACGACATCTTGAGTAAATCTCGGGATGCAGACTCTTTACCCCAGCGACCTCTTGCGACTCCGGGAGCGCAAGCTGCAGCCGCTCAATCAGGGTCTCGAGTTTCTGAATCCCCCAGCGAAGTGGTGTCTGCTTATACTCGAACGTGTATTGCGGGGACGAGCGCTCCGTCATGTCCGTGACAAAACCGAACTCCTGCGCGATGTCTCTCCCCTCATAAGCAGCTTTGAGTTGAGCGATTGTGTCGTCGCGCCATGTCGCGAAGAGATGGAGCCAGTCGCGGTACCCTCCAGTTTTCTTCGCGATTTCTGCCTTCGCAGCGAGGTCTTCACCTGCTCGAATGCACTCGACGAGCGCCTTTTCAACTTGTTCACGTGGCACCCGGAGTTTCGCCATGGACAAATGATACGCCCGTTGAGAATTGATCTCCTTAGCGACTAGGAGCCGGAAAGACGTTGTCAATCTTCCGCATGATCCTCTCAGCCCATTGCACCGCAGAGGCGACCATGGCCTCTGTCCTGGGACTCGGGCGGTTGTCGAACAAGTCTTCCGTCGTTTTTAAGTGACGGGCAACAAGAATCCCTGCAACGATTGCCAACACACGTTTGCGACCCTCGTCCATCGGGGCATCGTACATCTTTCGCCGTTTGGCCTACTTGAAAGAGCAGGCGAAATTCGGTAGCGTCCTAAACCTGCGACCATGAAATACCTCGCGCTGACTCTGCTCTTGGCCGTCGTGCACAAGTCCACCAGTCCCACGGAAAGGAACCGACCACCCAAAGGATTCTCAAGCCAATCAGGAACGAGCCGCTAAACCGAAGGCTGTGCCCGAGCCGACAGGAACCCCGCGCAATGGGAATGAAAATCAAGATGCAGGCAGCGCAGCAGGAAATCATCCCGTAACGGTCAACAAACTTCCGCCCGTATCGCAACGAAGGGATTGGATGGATTGCCTGTCATTGTTGTTTAGTGGAGCCCTGGTCATCATCGGAGCTTTGGGTGTCGGGTTCGCTATAAAAACCTTGAGAGCCATCGAACGCCAAGCGAAAGCTAACGAGGATCAGCTGACGGAGATACAGCAATCTGCCGAAAAGACCGACAGAATGATCCTGCTTACTGCCCAACAAGCGGAAAATGGCCGGATTGCTACAGAGGCCGCTAAACAGAGTGCGGAGGCCGCGAAAGCCAGCGCAGACGCCGTCATCAACAGTGAGCGAGCTTGGGTCATGGTTGACATTGAGTGGGACAAGACCATGGGAGGCATCATCCATAGTAGCGCCGGCAAGGGACAATCGATTGGACTGGCTACAACCCTAATCTGTACAAATCACGGCAGTCTGCCTGCATGGATTACCATGCGGAAAATTCAGGTGGAAATAACGAGCTCCCTAGCCTCCTTGCCTGACCTAGAAAGCCCTCAGTTTTCCAATAGCTACATTCCTTTGGCATCCCGCCAGAAACATGAATCACCGTGGCATCTCACGGGGAAAGGGTGGCCAGAATCCGGGCAAGAGATATTTATTTACGGCGTGGTTCAGTACAGCGATGTATTCGGTTCCGACAGAGAGACGTGGTTCGGGTATCTGGCTGCGCAAAACAGGGAACTGATACGCATCCCCCAACACGCCTACAACAAGCACACATAATGAACAAAGCCAATCTCAACCCGCGTGGGTCCATCTGTGGATCCACTTGCATTCCAAACCAGCCTAAATGCGTGTCTGAATGCTCCCGAGTGTCCCCGTAACTCTCTGATTAGAAATATCTAGATGGAGTGACAGGGCAGCGTTCTAACCAACTGAACTACGTCCCCACGAGAGCACAACCTACCAGCCGGTAAGGTTTCTACATGACATTAGCTGAAGTGAGCACCCAAACATTTTTTCGTTTGGTTTCAGTTTTGGCGTCAGTTGCTTCTGGAGAAGCAGGTGTCAGTATAGCAGCTTGCTCGAGCTCCTGCCGATCCTTCTCTAGCGCGTTGAACGAGAAGAGCTTCTCAACGGCTGCCGCTTTATGCCCGGGCGCCAGGTGCCGCGTCGCCGGGTCATCTGAATTTTCTAAGTAAGTCAGCCGCAGCAAGCTGATCCAATCCGGTCGTAAACTCCTTTGTGAATATGAATGCGTTTCTCAGTCCGTTGGCACAGAACGGATCGCCAGCAAAGGGCTCCCCGATGTTCGACACGATACATGTGGGCGGACCTATCGAAAGGTTGTCAAGGTTCGGAGCCACACGCTTTACGGGATTGAAATTCTCTTGTTGGCGAAACTTATATTTCTCGCCGGTGTTCGAAATAGCGTGTTCCGCGTGTCTTCGCGCTGCAACACTGCGCCGGTAGGGAAGGAGCAGGGATCTGGTGCGAACCGTTTTGCTATTACGTCTTCAGGACTGTCAACCTAAGGGTCAATGTTCGGCGAGCCCGGCGCAGTTCCAGCTTCAGTCAAATGAGAGGAGGATTATTCAGATGGTCGCTGGCGGAGCCAGTCCCAGGGACATTGCCCGGCGATTGGAGATCAAGGAAATCGAGGTCAACGCGTCTCTCAACAGCATTTTTGAAAAACTCGCTACCTCCGGTCGGCTGGAAATGTTATCTCATAGAGCCCCTTCGAGATAGGGATTACAGATCGCAACTGGTGATCGCTGAACACCGTTCGTGACCACATGTAAGGTAAGAGACCGGCGATGGGCAAGCGACGTAATAGATTGCTTTGACCATTGTGCTACGCCAAGAAACAAGGCCGTCGATGGAACCGAAAGTGCTGCCGCCCACAAAAGACGAACACGAGGTAGGTGACAATCTTCCCAACCCGCTATTGAATCCGATGTTAAATCCCACACTCGGTAGGAATCTCGGGCGTTGGGCAGACGTATACTACTCAACCCCACCCGAAAAGCGCGAACGGGCGATATTCGAACTTTTGCGCGAACTGGAAAGCCCAGGGAAGCCTCAGCGCGAAGATGAACCTACTGTAACAGCGCAGAATCAGAAACAAATACACACCGAGAGCCAGAATGAGGCGCTCGTCTGTCCGACTTGCCTGCACGAGACCCTTGCCCATCAACACTTCTGTGGTCTATGTGGCGTCGCACTGACAGCAAGCGAAAATAGCGATCCCGGGCAACAAACGACCACATCTGCCCCACAGTTTTACCCACCGCCCATCGACCAACAATTGGACGCTTGGCCGTGGCGCCAAGAGAAGAGGTTGGCGCACTCCCGCACGCCCCACCAAAAAAGCCGATCGTGGAAATACGTGGCAATCGTCATCATCACAATCGCCGCGATCGTCTTCTATTGGCAGTGGCGGATGCGTTTGCAAATTACAGACCCGACAAACGCTAATCGCATGGGCACAGCAACTTCCACGATTTCGAAACAGGTAACCAACCAACGGTCCAGTGCAGCATCTGCCGATCGCAAGGCGGAAAATAGGGCCTCAGCGCATTCGGTGGCCGAGTTATCCGACAAGCCAAAGCCCGCCGCCGGAAAGCCATTCGGCTGCAGAGAAGATCATTTGGAAAGTTGCTCGGTCGCTGAGTTGTACAACAGAACTGTCATCCTAGCAAACACAATCGACGCTGCCTTCATCGACTATGACAGGCAGGTGGCACGATTGCGGATGGACGCCAAAGCCCATCAGAATGACTCAGCAAAGCAGAAGGAGGAGCGTCTCAGGAACAGCAACCGCTATGCTCAATTGCGCGAAAATCTGTGGCTCCGGTCGTACGTAGCCAACCAGAAGATTGATGCGTTCAAATATCGGAGGGAATTATTGCGGCGAGCGGCGGAGCCGAGATTGGAAAACAAAACGCTTCTTCACGCCTATAAAAATCCGCGCTTGTGCCTAGACTTGCATTATGTTGCGGAAGATCTGCGCAGACTTGCAGCAAAACTGCCAAGGCTCCACTCATCGCAGAATATACCTTCCTGATGAAAAGCAAATGGCGGTCAAACTTGCGAGTTGCCGACAAACCGTTAGGAACCTGCAAATGAAGCTCCCGATAAGCCAGACAAATACACTCGAATCGCGGGCGCGGCTGCGTCTCAATTGTCCTTCCCTATGCGCTACGCCTCTCTGTACGCGAGGATACGCGCGGCCACATAGGCACCGAGCGCTAAGTCCACGAGCATGCAGGCAACTGCGTACCAATCCGGGATATAAGCCGAGTTCTTGTAGTGCCAAAGATCCCATGCGAATCCATGGCTTGCGATTCCTATAGCAAGGAACCAGGGCGAGTTGTTTAAACCGAGGGCAGCGAAAGCAGCAAAGAGCGCCAATCCCAGAAGCTCTACCCAAATCCACGAACTCGCTGCGTGGTCCCGTGCCGCGAACCAACCCATCACATAAACGAGAGGCATGCCCCCAAGAAATCCGGCGAGCATGGTTCGCTCAAACTTCATCGCCCGCAATCCCAGCCAGCGCGTCAGCCAAAGGCATGCGACGGTAACCGCCTCGACGACAGCGGCAAGGAGAAACGGATCTCCAGGCGCTTGCCACGACGGAACCATGGAGAGCGTCCACACAGTGATGATCGAAACGCCTATCAAGGCCACTATCTGAATAGGGTTTTGTGTTTTGCTCAGGCCCGGTACCTCTGCTTTTGCGATCGTCCTCCTGTCCGGCTCGTCCGCTATTGTCACCTGACACCCCAACCCGCAGTATAGTCGGCCTCGGGAAGATGCGGGGCGCGACTTGACTAAAGCCAGACTATATGTATATACATATGTTATGCGAACAGAGACACCTGACAAGCAACACCCCGAAGCACTGTTTGACTTGCCATGCGCGTGTCAGAGCCTGCGGCGCGCCACTCGCGTCGTAACGCGGATCTACGACCAGGAACTGGCGAAGGCGGGAATCGAGATCACGCCATTCGGCCTGCTCACGGCGTTGGATTTGACAGGAGAAGCGAATCAAAAGCGCTTGAGCGCAGGCTTTGCGATGGACAGCACGACCCTGACCCGGACGCTGCGGCTGATGCTAAAGCAGGGTTGGATTCGCGCCAGGCGTGGAAAGGACAAGCGGGAGCGTCTGTTCAGTCTTACCCGGGTTGGCCGGAGGCAACTGGCGACCGCTCAGCCCTTCTGGGAGGCCGCACAACGGAGGCTGCGAAAGGAGCTGGGGGAAGCTGGCTGGACAAGCATGAAGCGGGCAGTCTCACAAACAACCGGGGCGGCGCTGGCGGCTTAAAAAAATTTGCGTCGCAATAGATGCATATACATCTATCTCGGGGAGGACAGACAGAAAGAAAGGAGCCCCATTATGAAAACCATCTTCTACACCTTCGCTGCATTCCTGCTGGTCTCAGCGGTTACCATGCTCTACAAAACGACCGCTGCGGCAGATAGCCATGTCACCTCTGTTACCGTTTCTCATCGCCCAGAACTCGAGTACCTGAAGGCCGTAAACAGAGTGGCGCCGCCACAGGATCCTCAGCTGCTTTTCCTGCTCATGGCCGAATATGCGAACGCGAACCGGCAAGGCGAGGGCGCGGAGTTTTTCACCGCGCGGCTGAAGGAATTCGAGCCGCGCCTGGCGGACAGCCAAAAAGCACTGTATCTGAGCGCCATCGGCTTGTTGCGGGCACAGCACGCTTCTTCAGTATCCCTGATACACCGCGTGGGCTACGTGAAAGAAACCATCGGGATACTCGATCAGGCCAAGCAGCTTTCCGGGGGGAAGATTTTCGTTGTGAACTGGATTGCCGGAATCGTCCGCGCTGAACTTCCCGGCGTTTTTCATCAGAAAAAGGCGGCCGAAGCCGAGCTGGCCTGGTGCCTGGAAAATATCGACAAAGCGCCTCATGTTGGTTGGCTGCGTGAAGTCTACTATCATCTCGGAAAGCTGGCCCTTGCTGACGGAGACCAAACAAAGGCCCAAGACTATCTTCGGCGCAGCGGCTACAAAGACTTCGACCGCCCGATTACCCTCACCACTTCTTTTTCGGAGGACGCCGCAATCGGCAACGCTTTCGTTCCCCGCCGGATCAGTGAGATCGTGCCGGGGCGTGTCTACGCGCTCTCCGGTTTCGAGTTCACGGAATACTATTTCGTCGTCTCCGACGATCGCCGCGAACTGATTGGCATTGATGCGGGCACGCGCCCGGACTCCGCCAAAGCCGCCTACGAAGCGTTGCAAGCGTATGCGCCCGGCCTGCCGGAACTGACGACCGTCTTTATCACTCACTCTCATTGGGATCACATCGGCGGGCAGACGTACTTCCGCTCGCTAAACCCTCGCGTGAAATTCTATGCAAGAAGCAACTACGAAGAA
>Ga0207130_1231_pt1 | contig 14433 bp, 11 predicted proteins | sample Alteio_BWMinHeat_16_FD_153545 | JGI IMG/M metagenome (GOLD analysis project Ga0207130, IMG submission 153545) | Enriched cells from forest soil in Barre Woods Harvard Forest LTER site, Petersham, Massachusetts, United States -... | ecosystem: Environmental > Terrestrial > Soil > Temperate forest >... | reverse complement strand
CGGATCACGTGACCAGCCTTCGCACCGCTACGGCTCGGCAAGAGAGCGGCTGGCGGCCCGTCTGGAGTTACTCAAAGCCGAGAAGGAACTTACTCGGCGAAGCGATGAGGCGATTGTCACGGCTTCTGCGCTGAAGAACAGACGCAGCGCACAAGCTGCGCCAACTTCACGCTTCGCGTGAGACATCCGCGTCCTTTGGCGCGTTCCGTTTCCACTCGCCTGGCTCGTGTGTCGAGAGCCAGGTCGTCCAATGGGTCGTCCAATTTTTTGAAGCGGACGCAACCTTTACCCATGTCGAGCAAAAGAGAGGATCAGCGAGGTTGACAGGTGACTAGCGAGGGAAAGGCACGTTTCCATATTCTAAAGCATCGATTTGATGTGCATCGTGGAGACTGTGCGCGGGCAGCGCGAGCACGCACGCAAATGTTCCGGCGCGTGGTCCTTCCAACGTTCAGCACATCTCGCTCTGGCTTCATCGAGTGAAAATCTGCGTGCCGTTTTGAGCCTGGGATTGCGACCGAAGGCGAGTCGATTACCTTCTGTTAAAGAGATAGGCAGACTTCATCCGCTCAGTTACACTAGATGGTGCCGCCGGAGTCCGACGATAATCTGCGCCTGGAGATCGGGCATGTCCTGTTCATCGACATCGTCAATTACTCCAAGCTCTTGATCGAAGAGCAGAAGGAGCGCATTGGCCAACTAACATCGATCGTGCTCGGGACGGCGCAGGTGCGTGAGTCGACCGACGAACAACTGGTTAGGCTGCCCACTGGCGACGGCATGGCGTTGGTCTTTCGTCACAGCGCGGAGGAACCTGCGCGTTGCGCGCTGGAGATCGCTGAAGCGCTGCGCAAGCATCCGGAACTTCCCGTGCGGATGGGCATTCACAGCGGGCCGGTGAGCGAGATGACGGATGTAAGCGGTCGCACCAACATCGCGGGGGCCGGGATTAACATGGCGCAACGGGTCATGGATTGCGGCGACGCTGACCACATCCTGCTTTCCCAACACGTGGCCGATGATCTGGCGCAATACCGCCAATGGGCGCCGCGCTTGCGCGACCTTGGCGAATGCGAAGTGAAGCACGGCGTTAGGCTCCATTTGGTTAATCTCTATGCTGAGCCGTTAGGCAACCCGGAGCCGCCGGCCAAGTTTAAGCAGAGTGCCGCGGTCGCGACGCCTTCGACGGGTAGTAAACCACGAGGAGTCCCGTGGCACGAAGTCGTCATTGCGCTTCTCCTTCTCGGGGCCGTGATCGCTGGCGTTTTCTTTTTCCGCCAGCGGACCTCTGGCACCGCTTCGACTTCAACAACTGCTCCTGCCATTCCCGAAAAATCGATCGCGGTTCTTCCCTTTGAAAATCTGAGCGAGGAAAAACAAAACGAATTCTTTACCGATGGCGTGCAGGACCAAATCTTGACCGATCTTTCGCAAGTTGCTGATTTGAAAGTGATCAGCCGCACGAGTGTGATGCAGTACAAAAGCGGGGCGCCGCGCAATCTGCGCGAGATCGGCCAGCAACTCGGGGTGGCCCATGTCCTCGAAGGCAGTGTGCAGCGGGCGGCGAACAAAGTACGCGTCAACGCGCAGCTGATTGATGCCCGCAACGACGCGCATCTGTGGGCCCAAACCTATGATCGCGATCTGGCCGATGTCTTCGCCATCCAAAGCGAGATCGCCAAAGCGATTGCCGACCAGTTGCGGGCGAAGCTCTCGCCTAACGAGAAGAAAGCCATTGAGCAGCCGCCGACCACAGACCTAGCGGCGTTCGACCTTTTCAGCCGGGCGAAGACTATTCTCCTCACCAAAACTCAGAGTGTGACCAGCGAGCAAGACGTGCGAGAGGCAATCGAGCTCCTTGATCAAGCGGTGAAGCGCGATCCATCATTTTTCGATGCTTACTGCCAGCTCGCCTGGGCGCACGAACTTCTTTACTCAGTATTGGGGTTTGATCACACCTCCGCGCGGCTTGCCCTGGCTGAAGCGGCCGTCCAAGCGGCGGCCCGCCTGCGGCCAGACGCCGGCGAGACTCATTTGACCCGCGCGCAATATCTCTACTACGGGCTGCGCGATTACGCCGCTGCCCTCGCGGAACTGGACGACGCCCGGCGAACTTTACCGAATGATGCACGCATCTTTGAATTGACCGCGTACATTTTGCGCCGCCGCGGCCAGCAGGAGGAAGGTGTTCGGAATTTGGAGCGCGCGCTGGAGCTTGACCCACGCAACTTCAATACTCTGCAACAGATGGGGCTCGGTTACCAAAACCTGGGCCGCTACTCCGAGGGGATCGCCGCCTTTGATCGCGCGCTCACCATCGTTCCTGACAATATCGAAACGAGAGCTGGTCGGGCACAATTTGAGTTCTATTGGAAAGCCGACACGCGCCCGCTCCACCAGACGATTGATTCAATCCTGGCGCAAGGTCCCGGCGCTATCACCCCGGCGACCGATGCCTGGTTCTTTAACGCGCTGGCCGAGCGCGATCCGGGTGGGGCCGAGCGGGCGTTGGTCGCAATGGGAGACAATCCCTGCTGGGGCGATAACGGCATCGTTCTGAGCCGCAACTTTGGCGAAGGCCTGCTGGCGCGGATGACAAAAGACGAAGCAAGAGCGCGCGCTGCTTTTGGCGCGGCGCGCGCGCAGCAGGAAAAGACGGTGCAGGCACAGCCGAGCTATGGGCCCGCGCTCTGCATCCTTGGCATGATCGACGCCGCTCTCGGACGCAAAGAGGTAGCCTTGGAAGAAGGACGGCGCGCGATCGCACTTCTTCCCGTGGAAAAGGACGTCACCATTGGCAGCCGCATGGTTCAATACTTCGCGATCACCGCAACTTGGGCGGGCGAGAAAGACCTTGCCTTGGAGCAACTGGAAATCGGACTGCGTGCTCCCAGCGCCTCGGTCGCGCTGAGCTACGGCTCATTGAAACTGCTGCCCTTCTGGGATCCGCTCCGCGGCGATCCGCGCTTCGAAAAAATCGTGGCTGATCTCGCGCCGAAGGGCCAGTGACGAGCGAGGCACAGCAAAGCCCGACACGCTGCCATGGAGCGAATGGGATGAGCGACATAGAAGTAAAGTGACGAGGGTAGGAGCGAATGAGCGCGGGCAGCGAATGAGTTTCAAACTCTGAAACACCGATCCGCCTACGCGCGAGGCTACGGCGCGATTCGTCCGGCTGACGCAGGCGAAAAAGCGAGAAGCAGCGAGGTTGGCGCGTGACTAGCAAGGGAAAGGCACGTTTCCCTATTCTAAAGCATCAACCTGGTGTGCATCGTGGAGACTGTGCGCGGGAAGCGCGAGCACGCACGCAAATGTTCCGGCGCTCACTGCAATCATCATCGGGAAGGTTGAGAGTTGATGGTTGAGGGTTGAGGGACTCGGAAGTCAGCAGTCAGACTTGCCCTCTGAAATCATGTAAATCCTGTTAATCCTGTCTAGTTCCGTGTTCTTGCAGGCTATGTGCGGGCAGCGCCAGCACGCAGGCAAATGTTCCGGCGCTTACGGCGATCATCAACAGCAAGCCCAACCGAAATCCGCCTACGGTCGCGGCCAAGACAAACGCGCTGACACCGAGCGCAGCACCGATCTGCCGGATGAATTGCTGGCTGGTGGTCGCGCTACCCATGCGGGCAACCGGGACGCTATTCTGCACCACGACAGTAAGCGCGGGCGAGAGCAGTCCCATCCCAGCGCCTGAGACTAACGATGCGGCGATGACCCAGCCGAGTCCATGTTCGAATGCGACCATGAAAAGGAGTAGTCCCAAAATATGCACAACAATTCCAATCACACTCGGAAGTCGTTCGCCGATTCGATGGACCAATCGTCCCGCGGCGAAGGCGAACGTGCTCCATCCAATGGTGAACGCGCCAACCACCAGGCCTACGAACGCGCGGTTGTCATGAAAAGCGGCGTTGGTTGCGAGCGGCAGATAAGCGCTCAGGCCGAAGCCGCTGAAAAAGGCGAGGAATGACGAAGAAATCGAGGATGCGTAGCCGGCATGATGAAAGAAAGTCAACGGCAGAATCGGATGCGGCGTTCGTCCCTCATGCCGGACAAAGATGGCAAGCAGAATGATTCCGGCGCCAACGAGCGCGGCCTGCATCAGTCCGATTTGTCCCTCACCGAGATCGACAAACGCCCACATCAGGCAACTGCCGCCGGCGCCGGCGAGAAGCGCACCGGCAAAATCGAATTTTCCTACGCTATGCCCGATGCTCTCGTGCATTCCGGCGATCACGAGGAAGCCAGCCACAATGGCAATCGGCACGTTGATCAGAAAAGCCCAGCGCCATGAAACGTGCGTTACGATCAGCGTCCCAAGGAGTGGTCCGGCGACACTCGCGATCGCCCACGCGCTGCTGGCCGCGCCCAGCGCCCTGCCGCGTTTGTTAGGCGGGTAAACAACTCCGAGCAGAACAAACGGAAGAGTCGCAACGGCTCCCGCTCCCATGCCCTGGATGGCGCGAGCGCCGATGAACTCCATCATCGTGCGCGCGATGGCGCAGAGTCCGCTCCCGACCGTGAACGCGACAATGCCGACGAGATACGTGCGCCGGCGTCCCCACCGATCCGATCCCGGTCCCCAGATCGGCATCGATACCGCTGCGGCGAGCATGTAAGCCGCAAATGTCCACGCGTACAGGTGTGCACTCCCAAGCTCAGGCAAGGCCACTGGCATCACCGTGCTGACGATCGTGTTGTCGAGACCGGCAAGAATGATCGTGAACAACACACCGAGCAAGACCAGCACGCCGCTCTGTCCGGAGGAATCCACCTTTGAGGAACTACGTTGAGAGCTGAAAGCTGAAACCGCCCGGTTAGGCAGGCTTGATGGCGCTGGTCAGCAGGTAATCCTGCCGCACGACGTTATCGGCGAAGTACGGTTCGACGAGCGCGTCGTATTCGCGGCGAAATTCGGCCAGGCGAGCGGGCTCGGACGCGCTGAGCATCTCCACTAGTTTCAACATCGGGCCGGCCGTCTTTTCGATGTTGTCGCGATAGTTCGCGACGCTGAGCGCGGGGACGAACATGCAGCCGCGATCGAAGACAATGTTCGTGACCGAGTCGCCGAGGCGTTCGCGCACGACCTGGACATCGCCCCATTGCGGCGGAGGCGAGGTGCCGGGTGGCGGAGGCGGCATGTAGCGGCCGACAAGCGCAAAGCTCGCGCCGATCAGAAGCTCGGGCGGCCAGGTGGTGAAGGCAAGAGTGCCGCCGAGTTTCAGCACGCGCTGCATCTCGGCGATCGCAATCTGCGGCCGCGGAGCGAACATGTGGCCGAATTGACTGAGCACGACATCGAATTCGGCGTCGCCGAACGGCAATGCTTCAACGTCGCCTTCGCGAAACTCCACCTCGAAAGTCCCGATGCGCGCGTTCTCGCGTGCGCGCTCCAGCAATTCCGGCGTGAGGTCGAGGCCGGTAACAGTTGCGCCGGCCCGCGCCGCCGTGATTGAAACCACGCCGGTGCCGCATGCAACATCGAGCACACGCTGGCCCCGGCGCACTCCCGCAAATTGCACCAGATGCGCGGCCGGCCGCGTGGTCAAGCCTTCGAGTGGCGCGAAGTGCTTCCAGCCCTGGCGTTGCGCTTCTTTAAACTTTGCGATGGGATCCGCGCTCATCCCAAAACGATGCGATGCTCGCTCTCAACGGCAAATCATTTTTGATTGCGCGCAGCCTCGGCGCCAACTTTGTAATTACCGCGACACGGCGATGACGTGTGCCTGAATTTTGCCGTCCACTTCGGCTGACCCGAACCGGGCGGCGATCGCTTTTGTGGCGAGATCGGTTGCTTCGGCGAGGCGCGACGCGTCGCGCGTTTCGATTTCGCTGCGCAGCGGCGTCCCCTCACAGTAGGCGATCGCCGGCACGCGCGCGGATTCTGCGCGGCTGCGCATGGCGAGCGTGGAGATTGTTGGTTGTTCGGTGAAGCCGGCGGCCGCGAGATCCGCCGCTATCTTCGGTAATTCGTGATAGCCGTGCGGAGTCCGTGCCAGGAAACGCGGCGGATCGTGCGGGAACATCCCGGCAAGTGCTTGCGTCACGATGTCAGCAAATTCGTTCTCCTCGATGCGGTCCCAGACGTTGAACAGGAAGGTCCCGCCACGCCGCAGCACCCGCCGCATCTCGGAGAAGGCCCGGGCCTTGTCCGGGAAAAACATGGCGCCGAACTGGCAGACGACGATGTCGAACATTCCATCGCCGAAAGGCAACTGCATCGCATCCGCCTGGCGCCATTCGACTGCGCGGGCCGTGCCGGTAGTGGCAGCTTGTGCCAGCATCGGCTCGTTCAAGTCCGTGGCGGTGATCTGCACCTCGGGCGCAAGTCTCTTCGCCAGTTCGCGAGTGACTACGCCAGTGCCAGCTGCAATCTCGAGCACCGATGAGGGTTGGTGTTGAGCGACCCGACCCGCGATGTCCGCCGCATATGGCTGGAAAATCAATGGCACCAAATATTTTTCGACAGCTGCGGAATCGATCCGCTGAATCGTTTGTCAGTGTCGTCGCGCATCGCGCTTACGGTTATCCCTTTCAGATCTTTTCCCAAGCCCGGTCAGCGACTGGGTCGCGGCCTTCGTCGAATTCGATGTGATCGATGAGGGTTTCGATCGGTTTGCCGATGAGGCCGCTCTCCGCGATGCGCTGCGGGAGGACGCGGCTGCGTTCGTCGCGCCAGCCGAGCTTGGCGATGAAGCGGTTCCAGACGTGGCACTCTTCGTCGGTGCGCGGGGTGCCGTGGGCATGCGCCCAGTTCAGGATGGCTTCGTCGGTCTCGCCGGCGAGCGTGCGTTTTTTTATCTTGGAATAGGCGACGCCGAGGAACCGGCAGCAGCGTCCGTCGAGCGTGAACTGATGCTCGCCGAGATTCTCCACGTAATCCGGTGGGAGTTGACCGGCGGCGTGCAGGCGAATCTTGTCCAGCATCCGCCCGAAATAGATCAGACGTCCAACCTTGTCGTAGCAACTGCGTAGGCCCGGGATGTTTGGCATAAGAGAATAATAATGAGCTGCGAGTGGGCCGCGAGCGTCGTGTTTTTGGACCGGTGACGGAGACGGGAGCCGACGAAGCATGGCATAGAACACGCCGTGCTGGGAAGCCGGTGGCTAGATGATCAGATCGGCGAGGGTAGACGAAGAGCGAAAGGGATTGAGCGAATCAATGCAAACTTCCTGAGCCTAACGCGTATCCTGGATGTTGAAGCGAAGCCCCACGATGAAAGGGAGCGGTCAGTGGTCAGTGGTCAGTGGTCAGCAGTCAGCAGTTGAAAGCTTGTTACTGGACAGTCGCGGCATATATCTTTGCACGTCGATGCATCATCCAATGCTTGGAAAATTTCTTACAGTCCCAGTGGCCGCAGCTTATCTTTTTCTCGTTAGGTCCATCTCCGTCGGTCGTGAAAAACCAATTGCGTTGGAGTAAATGGGAACTGCAATGGGAAGCTCGGATATTGAGATGAGCGGGCAGCGTTCAGGGCAGGACTTTGCCGGGCGCGTTGTCATCGTCACCGGTGCCTGGCGCGGGCTCGGGCGTGCCGCGGCGGAGCGTTTCCACGAACGCGGCGCTGCGGTGGCAGTGAATGTGCGGGACCGAGCGCGTGCCGAAAGTCTCGCCGCGTCGATCGGCGAACGCACGCTAGCCGTACCGGGTGACATCGCCGCGCCCGGTGCGGCGGAGGAGATCGTGCGAATGACACTTGAGCGCTTTGGGCGCATCGACGTTATCGTTAACAACGCCGCGCTCGCGCGCTCCACGCGGTTTCCTGATCTGACTGCGGAGGAATGGCGCACCGCACTTGAGGTCAATCTCACCGCGCCATTCCTGCTCACGAAGGCGGCACTTCCGGCGATGCAGGCGCAGCGCTACGGCCGCATTATTAATATCTCCTCATCCGCCGGCCGAATGGTCAGCACCCTGGGCGGCGCACATTACACCGCATCAAAGGCGGGCCTGCTCGGCCTCACGCGCGCCGCAGCGAAGGAACTTGGCAAGTTCGGGATTACCGTGAACGCCGTCTGCCCCGGGATGATTGACACGGAGCTGACGCGCGAGCACGCCAACGACGAATTGCTGCAACGCCTCGCAGCAAGTTACCCGATCCCGCGCATCGGCACCGCTCGCGAAGTCGCCGACTTGATTTGCTTCGCTGCCTCGGAGGCCGCCGGCTACATCACCGGCGCATCATTCGATATCAACGGTGGCGACTTGATGATGTGATGAAAGAGAGCGCGCGCGTCCTTCTCGCTCTCGTCGCCGCGATCCTCGTCGGCGTCCTCATTGCGGCATCGCATAACGCCTCCCTAATCCGCGCCGCCGACGCGATCGCGCCAATCGGCACGCTCTGGGTCAACGGCATTCGCATGACAGTAATCCCTCTCGTCGTTTCGCTGCTGATCACCGGAGTCGCATCGGTGTCGGACATCAAGTCGATCGGCCGCCTCGGCGGACGAACGCTCGTTATTTTTGTGCTGCTTCTCATTGGAGTCGCGACCATCGTCATTCCGGTCGCGCTGGCGATGTTCGCGCTCCTTCCGCCTCACAGTGCACTGCAACTCCCATCCGGCGCGGTCGAAGCGGCGAATGAAATCTCTGCGGAAGGACAGGCGCAGACGTTCTCGGCGTGGCTTGTCTCGCTCCTCCCTGCGAACCCGATCGCCGCCGCCGCGAGCGGGGCGATGATGCCACTGATCCTTTTCACGCTGCTCCTCGCGCTGGCAATCGCGCGCTCCCCTGAGGCATCGCGTCAGACGCTGACGCGCTTCTTCCGCGCTCTGAGCGACGCGATGCTCGTCCTCGTCCGGTGGATCATCCTCGCTGCGCCGCTCGGCGTATTCGCGCTGGTCCTTCCACTGGCCGTCCATGCCGCCCCAACGCTGGCGGGCGCGATTGGCTTTTATGTCGCTGCCTACTCGGCCGCGAGCATCGCGGTAACGCTGCTGCTCTACCCCATTGTGGCAATCGCAGGCCGGATTCCGCTGCGCCGCTTCGCGCGTGCCGCTCTGCCGCCGCAGCTCATTGCCTTCAGCTCGAGCTCGTCGATCGCGTCGCTGCCGGCGCTCGTCGAGACGGCCGAGAAGAACTTGCAATTGCCCGAGCGGGTCACCGGATTTGTCCTGCCTCTTGCCGTCTCCACGTTTAAGATTGCGGCGCCGGTGTCATGGACGATCGGCGCGCTTTTTGTCGGCTGGTTCTACGGCACGCCGCTCCACGCCGGCAGCGTAGCGACGATCGCTTTCGCTGCAGTGTTCCTTGCGTTCGCCGTGCCAGGCATTCCGCGCGGCGCGTTCATCATGCTGACACCACTCTTTCTTGCCATCGGTCTGCCGACCGAAGGAATCGGGATCCTGATCGCAGTCGACGCGATCCCCGACGTCTTCGCCACGGTGTTGAACACAACCGGTCATCTCGTTGCAGCCGCGCTCGTCGCGCGAAGCTGTGACGACCGCGTCGGGTCGGTTCCGCTCGGATTTGCTGCTCTTGATTGATTGAAACTCGCTCGCTTCATGCGGCTTTTTCTTTCCGGGCGACAGGTTCACTCTTGGCTTGCATTGATTTCATGAGGGCGGCAGACGATGCTCCTTCCAGCGACAGTCCATAGCCAACTTCCCGCACGATGCGCTCCTTCAATGGTTGAACAAAGTGGATACGGGTGTTGCGACGCGTCACCTCGGGAGCCTTCAAGTACAACTCCGCTAATTCCCGTGCCCGACTGAGGGCCTTACCGTTCGGCACAACTTCGGCAACCACTCCCCATTCGTATGCGGTACGCGCCGCCAGCGGCTGTGGGTTCAGCAAGAACGCCTCCGCTCGTCCCGCTCCAGCGCGGTAACTCCAGGTCGTAAAGATGCCGTCACCCGGCGCAACGCCAACGGCGAAATGCCCCACATCCTGGAAAGTTGCGCCCTCCGCCGCCACAATGACACTGGCGAGTAGTGCGTAGTCCGAGTGTATGTGGGCGCGTCCCTCCACCGCCGCGATGACCGGCACGCGTATGTTGGCTATGTTTTCCAAAACCTGAACACCCTCGTCGTGAACCTGGCTCCAAACGCCTGGATCGGCGGCGTCGCCGAAAGAGGACCAATCGACATCAGTAATAAACTGCGCGCCTGCGCCCGTCATGATTACGATTTTGTTCCCTCGATCTTGCCCGATCCGGTAGAAGGCATCGACAAATTCTGTGTGAGATTGCGCGGTCATAAGGAACGGCCCGCCGTCGCTGTGGAATTCAGCAACCAGCACGCCGTTGGCATCTCGTGTCAGCTTTAGGTTGTGATAAGCAGTGAAGTAGTCACCTTGATGTTGCATCGCATTCTCCTCTCTGTGTTGCCCTGAATTAACGTTGAGGTATTCGAAGCGGGCTTGCTTTCGGACAGGCCGCACTCCTATTTGTGTTTCGCACGCGAGTGATCGAGCGGTTTGGAAAACAAAGTGGGGTCGTGTCTATATTTTTTGACGGTTGAAAGACGGGTCGCCAAAAGGGGAAAAAGAATAGGGGTCAGTCAACAAATCTTGACTGGCGGACTGGACTGGCGTCGCCGGTCACAGAGCTATCGTCGTGACGTCGAGCTTTGCGCGCATTACGATCGCGACAATATGAAAGAGCTAACTGTTTCTCTTGTCGTAGTCGTCGTGATGGCTGGTTTTGTTTTTGGGCAGGATGCCAACAAAAGCCAGGAGCCGGTGACGGTATCCAAGGCGCTCGAGCTCGGTGAGGAGGGATTGACACAATACACGGGCTTGAGCGAGGTCCGGCAGGACGAAGCAGCTGAGTATTATGCGACGGCGAAACGCCTCACCACCGAGCAAGCGCTTGGACAAAAAAGCGTTCAGCTCGTAATCGATCTTCAGAACTGGCGCGAGGCGATCTCCGCTTGTCGCAAGAGCATAGATTCCATGGCCTACGTCGTTAACGGCGGTGGTACGATGTACAGCCATGGTCAACGGCGCGACGTCTCAGCGGTAGAAAGTTTCTCGCCGAACTCGCGAAAAATTTGCCGTTGCCCGACGGCGAGGGTGACGCAAACGCAGACAAAGTGATTGATCGCACGATTGCGTTGCTCAAAAACCTCCGAGTCCAGGAGAAAGGCTACAAGAGTGAGCTCGCTGAACGGGTAAAGAGCGCGACCGAAAATTTCACGAACCTTAAAATTTGGTCGACGAGATTCCTGCTGCGGAGGCAAAGAAGATCGTCATGTTCGCCACGGGCGACGTCAGCGGCTGGCTACTGGACGATAACGAGGAAGGAAAGAAGTTTGAGAAGTTCAGGGAAATTCTAAAGCAGTGACCAGTGATCAGCTCAGAGCGTGCATCCTACCGGCTGCACCGGAACGTATCGCGAATCGCGTCCAGTTGCTTCCACGTGTCTCCATTGCGCGGCTCAAGCGACATACCGAAGAAGAAGACTGTGTTGTTTGACGTTCCGCAACCCGAGATCATCCGAACCTCGGAGTTCAACGTGATGATTTTGCCGTGGGTATCGTAGATGGTTTCGGTTCCGCTGAACGCCCGAGTTGCTGCGCCTCCCAACGTTCGCGACGGCGCTGAATCTTCTTTATATGTTACCGATACTTTCGAAAGATCCGGTGTGAATTTATTGGCTGCGCCTCGCTCCACGGCCAACCCGCGAAACCACGTTAACATGTCGGACTGCAACTGTTCCGCGCTCAGCATCTGTTTACCTTCCAGCGACATAAAGATTACATAAGAGTGATATTCGGGAGAATCAGTCTGGTCGAAGTTGGGCGAAAAGAAGAGATCTACGAAGCCGTGATAGGGGAGCGTCGGCGCCCATGACAAGGGAAACGGAGTACGTGGATCGCTACTCCAAATCCCGGGAACCACATACACGAATGGATCGGACGGGGGATTGGCATGCGGCGGGAATGGTGTTCGGACGAGAGTAATCTCCGATTTGCTGCCGTCGAACCTTGCAACGGTCAGACGGACCGTACCGCCAACAGGTCCGTTAATTTCCTTGTTCATGATCTCCGAGAATTCGCGTCCCAGCACGGGCACTCCATTGACTGCAAGGATGAAATCGCTGCAATGGATGCCAGCTTTGGCGGCGGGCGAATCTTGAACTACATGCATGACTGCCAGAACGCCACGGTGGTTTGGTTGCGTCTCGGAGAAGATCTGGCGAGCTACGATTCCGACCATGCCGCGGTCATCCGCTGAGGCACGCAACGGCGCCGAGGAAATCAGAAGAGTGAGGAAGACGGCCAGCGAAGCGAAGAAACAACGGACTACCTGGGAAGAAAACACACCGGTTGCGACCGAGTGATAATTGCAATCAGTAATCGGAAACCGATTCGTCCGGGATCCGTCTGCCTCCTCGCGCTTGATAATGAGATTTGTTTCTGCGGTTGGTTTCATAAATTTCCATCTATTTTGCTTTGAAATGCGTCGCATCTCGACCAGATTCAAGAGTCGTTTTTGCAGTTGCTAGCACGTGTTGCAATGCGCGTGCCACTTCTTTGGTCGAAGTCGTAACATGTTGTCCATGAGCGGCTCGCGATTGGCGGTCTTAACAGTGCCGCGCATGGATCGTTTCATTCGTGGGATGAGATCGTCCCGATCTTGGAACGAAGAATCTGTGAGATGGAAGATGGGACGTTACCGCGCGAAGAGCCGCCGCGAAAATCTGGCAGCGCGATCTTTATTCCGGCGCAGCTTAGGAATTATCTCTGAGGAACGCAGGAAAGGAGGAAGAATTCGGATTGTTTCCTGATGTGACCGGCCTTCGCCAAGGCGCTACGGCCTGGCAAACGAGTGACGAGCGGACTCCAGAGGTCAAGTCAGAAGCAGCAATCAATGAGTTAACTGACAGTCCGGCCATGTGGGTGAGTCGGGCGCGTTGAGTGGGCTTATCGGTGCGGGCACGGGCGCGGTGGGATCGAGAACGCCGATGCCTTTGTTGACCCAGTGCGTTTGATATGCCCAGGCGGGAAGCGGCGCGGCCGCCGATGTACATGACCAATTGTTGAAGTGCAGGTTCACCAGGTAAAAGGTTCGTTTTAGTTTCCGGAGCACCTCAAGGATTTTCGGATCGTTGTACCCGTGCATCTCCATGGTGATCTGCGGAAGCGACGAGAGAAGTTCGTCGGACGTTGCGAGGAGCGCATCCCATTCTGCGCCCTCAATGTCCATTTTGATGATCACACGCCGGCCCGACTCGGGCGCATCGCCATTTTTCCTCATCTGGTTTTCGAGCGTGTCGAAGAACCGCGATGTCCTTTCCCCGGTCCGGTCGCCGATGCATTCGTTGTGAAATATCAGCGTGCCACCATTGCAGGCTGGCCGGGCCGGATCAAAGCAGTCGTACTCATGGACCGGGACGTGATACCAGCGCGACATCTCGCAGCCCCAGTCGTCGTTGCTGCCAACGCCGTAGGAATAGGCTGCATCGATCGGCTCGATCAGGTTTTCGCACATCAGATATCCGCCGTCGTTTGTGCTCCCGAAGCGTTTCAAGGTGCAGTTCTGTAAAACAACCGGCTGAAGCTCGGCCAGGATCGCTTCGCGTAGCCTGCGCGCCGCGGCGCGGCGCCGGAGATCGCTCAACACAATCGTGACCGCGACTGCGAGGATAACAATGACGAACGCGATGCGATTGGAGGTTCGGCTCAAGGAAATTGAGATGTTGAGCGGTTGAAAGGTTGAGGCGCGAGCCGCACTGGCATGGTTGAGTTTGGAGAAACAGTGAGAAGCTGACAACTGAAAGCTGGCGTGCTGCTCGCGGTTATCGGTTCCGCCTTCGCGCAAGGCTGCGGCGCGATAAGTAATTGTATCTCGTCAGCGCCCGCTGAGCTCGACCGTTAGCTCACGGCTTTACCGGCCATGTCGCTCGCCCCAGTCGCTCCATTGTTAACGGTTATTGGGATAATTGTGGCGCGGGGTGAAGCACCCGATCGAGCCGGCGACCGAATAACAGGACGAGCAGGCCGCCGCCGGCGGCGATCGCCGCGTGCTTCTCAAAACTCGGCGAGCGTCATCTTCTCGTAAAAGCCGCCGATCCAACATAAGAAGTGACGAGTGACCCGCCACGGCGGATTACGTCCGGGGGCGAACATGTGACCAGTGACGAGCGGGGAGACGAAGAAGTTAACGATTGAGCGCGCGATGAGAAAGCCGCGCAAGATTGGCAGCGCGATCTCTATTCCGGCGCCGCTTGAATGTTAGAGGACGCCGTTGCCTCTCTATATATATAGAGAGAAAGATGGTGGGTGGGTTTTGCGGTGCCACCGATCGTCTTTTGGATATAGGCACGCCGTTGAACCGACGGGGGGGCCGCCCGTTTTTCCGTAACAAAATTACGCTACCGCTAGTGCATCGAAAGTGTGCCCGACTTATAGATCGCTGCAGAGCACAGGATTGTGACTTTACTTCGCACGACGTTTTTAAAGAATTTCGGGGGAAAGAATTGGGGT
>Ga0207130_1230_pt1 | contig 14568 bp, 14 predicted proteins | sample Alteio_BWMinHeat_16_FD_153545 | JGI IMG/M metagenome (GOLD analysis project Ga0207130, IMG submission 153545) | Enriched cells from forest soil in Barre Woods Harvard Forest LTER site, Petersham, Massachusetts, United States -... | ecosystem: Environmental > Terrestrial > Soil > Temperate forest >... | reverse complement strand
ATAATCCCAGTCAGGATCCGCACTTGTTTAGCGCCGATCCGAGTATCGCAGTAAAAATAGATCAAGCCGATATGGTGGTTGAAAATGGTCTTGGCTATGACAGTTGGATGGACAAGTTGTATCAGGCGGGTAATCATCGCGCCGTATTGCTCACCGTGGGCATGCTGATGGACAAAAAATCCGGCATGAATCCGCATATTTGGTACGATCCCAGGACTATGCCCACATTTGCCCGAGCGCTGGTGGTGCAATTGTGTGCCAGGGATCCTCAACATGCCACTTATTATCAACAGCAGTTAGCGATTTTTATAGAACAGGCCTATCTGTATCAGGAAGACGTAGATTGGTTAAGACAGCGGGTTGCTGGACAAACAGTGACGGCCACCGAACCCATTGCGGGATATCTGACAGAGGCTTTAAATCTTAAGATGCTAAATGTAGCCTTGCAATGGCGGATGATGAATGGCGCAGACCTGAGTCCTCAAGAAATTGTCCAATTTGAACGCAGTTTAACCACTCAGCGCGTACGTCTTTTAATTTATAACCGCCAGGTCACCAATCCAACTACCACGCAGCTGATGAATTTGGCCATTCAGAAAGGTATTCCAGTGGTTGGTGTTACAGAGACTATGCCGGCTGGCGTACATTATTGGGGGTGGATGCGCAGTCAGTTGGATATGCTTGCCCAGGCATTTGGAACAGAGGTTGTTCATGATTGAGCTGGATACTGTTACCTTACAAATTGATGGCCGCATCTTGCTTCAGCAATTTTCGGCCAAAATTCTACCGGGCGAATGTATCGGTATTTTTGGCCCGAACGGGGCGGGTAAGAGTACGTTTTTAAAAAGCCTGGTGGGCTTGTTTCCGGTTGCTTCGGGACGGATTGCTATCCAAGGAAATTCAGTCTTCAGGGCGCGTAGAGACATTGCTTATTTTCCGCAGGAAATGGATCCGGTACCTGATAATTATTCTGTGTTAGGATTTTTAACCTTGTTACGACAAGGCGCTTGCTTAGGGCTGCCAGCCTTTGGATGTCATCATATACGTCGGTGCGAAGCGGCACTGGCCAAGGTCAATGCGCTGTCCCTAAAAAATCGTTTATTCAAGGAGCTTTCAGGGGGTGAAAAGAAGCGTGTATTGCTTGCTGCCATGTTGTTGGAAGATCCTAAAATTTTGTTGCTGGACGAGCCATTGGCGAATCTAGATCCACGGTATCAGCGGGAGTTTATTCAGATTTTGTCCGAATTACACCAAGATCTCCAATTGACGGTGTTGATTACGGCGCATGACTTTAATCCCTTGTTGCCCTTGTTAAATCGTGTCATGTTTATTGGACAAGGAAGGGCAGTGCTGGACAGCCCTGAACGCGTTATTCAAGGTGATGTCTTGAGTGCGTTGTATCAAACGAAGGTAGAGGTAGTGACTGTCCATGGTCGGCGCTGGGTGGTTTCCCTGGAGGGAGCAGAATTATTTCAACCGAGTGATCATTGTCATGGAGGCAGCTGTGTTTCAGTATGATTTTATGCAGCATGCGTTATGGGCGATCTTGCTGGCCGCCTTCCTGGGCGGGCTGATGGGTTATCTGATCCTGCTGCGTCGCCTGGCCTTTGCTGCACATGGCTTGGGACATATCAGTTTTACTGGGGCAACCTTTGCCTTGTTGGTGAATGCCTCGCCCATGCTGGGTCAATTTGCAGCCACTGGGCTGGCGGCGTTTTTAATGGGATTTTTGGGACACACGTTGCAAAAGCGGGATACTGCTGTGGCCATGGTGCTGGCAGTGATGTTGGGGCTTGGGGTATTGTGCTTGCATTATTATGTGGGGTCTGCCAATACCGCGGCGAGCTTATTGTTTGGAGATGTGCTGGGTGTTTCAGTGCCGCAATTAAAAATCATGCTATTGGCCACACTCTTGGTCGTGGGTATTGTCATATTGATTTTGCGACCCTTAGTATTTAATTCGGTTGCGGGACAACTGGCCAGTGCCAAGGGGGTACAGAGTCGGGGAATCAATATGATTTTCTTGTTGCTGGTGGCCATTGCGGTGACCTTGGTGGCCCAGGTGGTGGGCGCCCTATTGGTGTTTGTGCTCCTGGTGGGACCCGCGGCCATCAGTTTAAATTGGACACGGTCTTTTTGGAGCGGAGTGCTGGTCAGCATTGGTATTGCGATAGCTCTGGGGGTGCTGTCCCTGGTCGTTGCATTTTATGGAAATCTGCCGGTTTCAGTGGATTTGACGGGCTTGGTGGCTGTGGTTTATCTGCTGTCGTTGTGTGTCAGAAGAGTCTAAAAATGCAGACAAAGAAAGTTATGTCCCCATACCTCTATATTTGTCATCCCCGCGAGTGTAGGGTCCCTCCCAGCGAAGGCTGGGACGGGGATCCAGGTGATCTTTAGTGTTTGAAGAGAGTTAAGAACACGGAGTAAGTACCTATCTGCTTCGAAATTCTACGGGCCGGGCACGCTGCCCTGTAAATTGAGTGAGCATGGGGGCATTATTCCGCTTCATGGCTCGTCGGCATCCTGCCTCCTGCGCTTAACTTCCGCTACATAACACCCCCATGCTCATGTGCAGGCACGTCGGAGAAACTCTACGGGTGGTAGGAAGGTGACAGCGGGCCTGCACGAATTTCTTCGCGCACCTCATTCCGTACTCAAAGTTTGATCAAGAATTAGTACGAATAGATTCCCAAAGTGACCATACCTGATATAATAAGCAAAAATTCCAATGTGTCTGCCTATGGAACACCCCCTCAGTCAGTTGAAAAAGCTCACCTGGAAGGAAGCGCGTGCCGAGGTGCATGCGGTCAATCCCAAGCTTGCGAAGATTATTGACGCCATTGATCCTGGCAAGCGTTACTGGCTTGCCAAGGTGTCGTATCCTTACGGCAGCCTGGTGATGAAACGCGCGCTTTTAATGCTGCCCAATGCGCAAGGCACATTGGTGCCTGTGACAGACCCCAGTTTGCCATCAGAAATTCGAGAAGGGCTCAGCTACAACCTCCTCTCCAATCCCGTCAGTTTGGTGTTGAAAAATACGTTTGAGATTTTTGTGCCTTTGGCCGATAGAATTATTCCATTAGGGGGATTGCTTTATCCTGGGACAGCTTTTGGAGCTTGGCGGATTTTAAATTTAGAACATACCCAACAGCCAGCTTTTATTTGGGATATGACTGCAGGGGCACGTTCGGTCTTTATGTTGCCCAAGATTACGGAAGTGAAGAAACACATGTTATTAAAGAAAAAATATGGAGTGGCAAGCAATGTGCCGCTGCTTTTAATGGATCATTGGGAGGTTTTTAGGCAACTGAGCAAGCACTCTCAGTTTCAACAACCTTGGCAGGCGGAAATTTTATATTTTCCAAAACAATGGTTTGAACATTTGGAAGACTTAAGTTGGATTAAATTTTATACATATTTCCAAAATAATTCCTGGGTAAACGCGGAATTTTGGAGAAACCAACCTCTTTGGAGTTTAATATTTTCTTTGATTTTGAATGATTATCCTGGACGTCCTAATGCTTATATTATGGATACTGTTAAATATTTAATACACATGGGAACCGGGGCATTACCAGGATTTGCAGCTGTGCAAGATGATTTAGCTGGACCACTTTCTGAAATACAAAGAATTTATATCGAAGAATATGGGCTGAGTTCGTATCCTCCTGTTATTATGCAACCCACTTTGTATAACTTGGGGTATGAAAAATCAAAACCAGTTTACTATTCATTGCAATTTCCAAATGCAGTGGAGTTTAAGCCAAGTTCTCGGTTACGCTCCAGTAATATTCTAGATTTACATGAGATTCGTTCTTTAATGATGCGATGTGAACAAGAATTACAGACTAATAAATTTAATGTTGAAGGCACAGCGCTTGGTGAAGTGTTTCAGAAGGCTAAATTTGATTATTTTCATAATGGCGTTGAATTGCATCTGGGTATGAAAAATAGCGCTTTGATGCCACAAGAAGATAAAAGTTTAGTTGCTACAATCAGTGGCAATACGTATACAAAATTTCCAGATATGTGCTCCTTTGTGAAAGGATGTGTACGTGTGTCTTAATAAGGACGTCTCTGAGAATTAATTATAAAAAAGTTTCATTCAGATTCGTCATCCCCGACTTGATCGGGGATCCAGAACTAGACAGAATATCTAACTGGATTCCCGCCTGCGCGGGAATGACAAGCATTTAAGTTAATTTTTAGAAATACCCAAGTACTAGCGTAGGGCATGTAGCCATCTTTCTCTTCTTGTAGTAGTAGTTAAATTTATTAAATTTTGATAATTAAGATCTGCCAGTTGTGCATAATGTAAAATTTCTTGCGCAGAAGGTTCGTAAGTACAAACTATTTTATTATTTACCATAGTTAAAAAAGTTTGGTCTCCTCGCTGTTCAGTGCACATCAGCGGTAAGACTTTTTGTGGCATAGTGTCAATTATAAAGTCACCGCCGGTTTTTAAAAAATTAGCTAATTTTAATACAAAAGCACTTTGTTCTTGATGTGAAAAATCCGCAATCCCCGACCACAACACCAAGATCAAATCAAATTTTTGCGGGAGATCAACCTGCATAATATCTCCATGTACCAACTCTACATTTGGATATTCGAAAAATTGCTTTTGCAAATGGTTAAAAAATACATTACATCGTTCGATGGCGGTAATCTGTCCTGTAAAGTGATGTTTCATTAAATAATCAATCACTCGTCCATAACCTGCACCCACCTCCAAAATAGACTGCGCTTTAGACCAATAAGGTTTTAGCAGGTCCAAGTCACAACCGGTAGAAAGTCCTGCTTTTTCTGCAAATTGCTGCAAGGTATCTACAGAAATTGCTTCGTAAAATGCGGTGTTATCGGTATTGCCCCAAGGGTGTCCAGTTTTTGTATCTGGAGCAGTCACGGATGCCTCAGGGTAAGTCAAGGGTACTCCTTAATAATTGGGTTGAACTATTTCACTGCAACATTTCGGTGCGTAAATAGCGTACCCAAAAAATGAACCCTTTAAGTACGTTCCAAGTGTTTTTGAAACATGGTCTGATGGAGACATCACTTAGGTTTTGCATCGAAATCGATACGCCAGGTACAAAACTAAACCTCAGAGTATATCGGATTTAAATGCAAAAGTTTGGGTTTAAATATAGTCAACAAAGGAGGACAAAAAATGTTAACTAAACTCGCTTTAGCATTAGATCGCTACTGGCATTTGCAGGATTTAGAAGATGACACTGTCAGTACAGAGGCATTTTTAAATTCGGCATTGACCATGTCTCGCTATGGGGAACATGTAGATCCCCTGGTGTGTTTCTTACAGCATAAGACGCTGGAACGCAATTAAACGGAGGGCTGTGTCATGACACGACGTAAAGTAATACCGGTTTCAGGTGAGGTTAAGGCGCACGAACGTGAAGTGCAACACAAAGATCATTCTAAACAGGGAAGCGGTACAATTAATTGGGAAGCAGTTGCCAAGGCACGCGCCAAGAGAATCCGGGCTTTGTATCGAGAGCTGCGGCGTGATCCTCTGACGGGGGTGGGCAATCGCTATCTGTTAGACAAACTGATGGAAAGACGCACGCAGTTAAAAACAGGGTATTTGGTGGCAGTAGTGGATTTGGATAATTTTAAGACGATCAATGACACCTTGGGACATGCCGTGGGGGATGAGGTGCTCAAGGCCGCAGCTAAGGCGTTGCGTCGGTGTTGTCGTGCTATGGATCGTGTGATTCGCCAGGGGGGAGATGAGTTCACGATCGTGATGCGCAAAATTTGCCCGGAGGATACTGCCCTGCGCAGGGAGTTAAAAATGCGGTTGGGCAGGGCCTCGCAGGGATTGCCCCATGGTACAGAATTTTCCTACGGTATTGCCCAGGGGCAGGCGTCTGAACTGTCGAAATTGATTAAGCTGGCCGATCAAGCAATGTATCGAAAAAAGACACGGTCTGAAAGCATGCGTAACAAGGCCGCGTGATATGCCAAAAGCCATCCCCCGTCAAATCTTTGTAGTTTCCATACGTCAAGTATTACGATGTCGGCGCATTGTCTTAGTGTGCAGGCAAGATCGATCCCGCTTTGAAATCAGCCCCTTAGCGTTTTTCAACAATAAAAGTTTGATGAGTCAATTAACCCAGGCAGACAAGGAGCTGGTGAGTTTTTGGGCGGGGGTGGAAGTGGGGATTTTGGATGCTGGAAAGACTGTGAGTCCAAATACAATATGCACTGAGTCGTTATTGGATTGACTTTAAAATTAAATCGAACTAGACTAACAGAACTTAGTTTATATGGAGACACATGATGAATACCGTTAATATTCATGAAGCCAAGACACATTTATCCCGTCTTGTCGGACAAGCTGCAAATGGAGAGTCTTTTATTATTGCCAAGGCGGGAAAGCCGCTGGTTAAGGTAGTGGCTTTAGGTACTCCTGCGTCAAAGCAGATGCGGCGTGTGGGTTTCCTGGCGGGAGAGATACGTGTTCCCGATAATTTTAACCGCATGGGCCAGAAAGAAATTGAGCGGTTATTTAGAGGTGATTTGTGAAATTTTTGTTAGACACCCAACTGCTGCTTTGGGCGGCAGGTTTTCCTGAAAAGCTCTCTAAAAATGCTCGTACGCTCATCAATAATAGTGAGAATGAGTTATTTTTCAGTGCAGCGAGTTTATGGGAGGTTGTTATTAAAAGCAGCCTGAGAAAGAGTGATTTTCAAGTAGACCCGCGGTTGCTTCGTCGAGGATTAGTTGATAATGGCTACTATGAGTTGCCTATTACCAGTGACCATGTCATTGCTGTGAACGATCTGCCTCCTGTTCATAAAGACCCTTTTGATCGCATCTTGATAGCACAGTCGATTATGGAAGGTATTATGCTGGTCACTACGGATACCTTAATGGCACGTTACTCTGGGCCGATTAAGAAAGTTTAAATCGACTAAGTTATTTTAGTGCTGGTGTATCCGTTGAGCTGGCCGAGGTAGGCGCGTTCGTTTGAGCAAAACATAGGGCGGAGTGAGCAGCCGCGAGCGGCGATAAAATTTCAAGAGCCTGTCTAATGTGCTCTTTGTGGTGATCTGGCATGAATGTGTCGGTAAGTAATACAGTGAGTATTGAAGCTATATCCGACTGCTTAAGAATCTCTAACTCGTTTGAACCCATGTCCTTTAAGAAAAAGATCAGTGCACAGGCAAGGTTTGATCTGACCTTTGGGGCATATTCTTTTTTCAGAAAAAGTGTTAGCAAGGCAGATTTAAATTCTGCAGGTAATTCCTTACCCATATTAGCCAGTAGGATATGTCGAAGAATCTTGGCTGTCCATACGTGTAGGTCTACACCAGAGGTTTGCTCAGTTAAGGTGAGGAAGAGGTGCAGGTTTTCAGGGGTAAACATAATTTTTGCACTTTCTAGAGACTTTTTCACTATGGTAAATAAAGCCGTTGTGGCAAGGAGTGCTGCCTCCGGATCAATACTTTGTCTAACTAGGGCGAGTAATGCTTCTAGTCCCCCAGAATTACAGACAGACTTTGCACTTTCAGGATGCCTGTTCATTAGAGAAGTTAAGACAGATGCTGCAAGAATTGCTGCTGTATGATGTACTTCATTTGGATCAACTTGTTTAATCATAGCGACTAAAGCTTCTATCGCTCCGGCCTTACAAATATCTTTTGTACTTTCAGGATACTGGTCTATCAGGACAGCTAAGGCAGTTGCGGGACAGTGTGCTATATCTGGATCAGCTTGTCTCATCATACCGAGTAAGGGCTCTATCGCTCCGGCTTCAAAAATAGCTTGTGCAATACAACGAACCTGTGGACTCACTTCGGCTTGATTTATTAGAGATTCTAGATGATCTACAATACTGCTTGTACTTTCGAGATACTGTTCTGCCATAGAAAACAAAGCGTATGCGCCAGCACTTGCTAGAGTTGGATCAGTCTGACTAAATAGGGAAAATAAAGTTTCCATTCCCCCGGCTTGATAAACAAGCTCTGCACTTTTGGGGTGCTGTTTCATCTTGGCGCCTAGCATTTTTGCAGTAGTGCCTGCCTCTGTGACAGATCCAGTGGTCAAAAATAACCGAAGATCGCTTAAAAGAGTAAGAGCCGTCGGATTATGTTTTTGATAGTCGCCAAGCATATTAATGCAATATTAATTTTTCGTATCGAAATAATACAATAAATATTGACATGATTAAATGAAATTTTGGCAGTCTAAATTTCACCTTCTATTTTTCTGAAGAAGTTGGTTTAATTGCTGCTTTTCTTCCACCGTTAATTCGGTATGGACTGCTTTTTCAAGTAATAAGTCCAGAATAGATAATTGTTCACGCTCATGCAGTGTTTTAAAAATTCCGGTCAATTCCAGTGCAACATTACCCTGTTGGTGGGTAGGGTGTTCAATCGTAGAAAAATAGGCCAGTTGTTGTTGGCTGTCAGGGTCTGACCATTGTTGTAATAATAACCCTGCGTGGGCGGGTTTTGTGGTTTGTAAAACAGTATACGGAACATGCCATTATCCCGCTCTTATTCAAATTAACTACACCGGAAACTTCTCAATCACGTTATCATATTGGGTCTGTGCGTTCCCAATAGACAGTTTCGAATAAATTTCTAACGATTGCTGACTCTCATGTCCAGAATATGGCTGAATCATCGCATCCTCAATCCCCTGTTTCTTAAGCCAGGTAAATAAAAAATGCCTCAACTTGTGCGGCGAAATTGAATATTCAATCCCCGCCTCCTGAGTGTAAATTGTCAGAATTTTTCTAATTCCCCGATCCGTATAGGGTCTCTTCCACGATGATTCAAATAAGTAATTTCCGCCCTTAGATTTAACACTGTGCGCGTGCATCGCTAACGTTTCTTTAAAATCATTTGGAAATGGAACTATACGATCTTTTTTGCCCTTGCCTTCAGTGATACGCAACTGGCAACGATCAAAATCTATTTCAGACAGTTTTATTTTAATCAGCTCACTGACTCTAACGCCGGTATATAATAGAGTCTTGATCATCACCACGTGTTTCATATTGCGAGACTTCCACACTGCTTGATAGTATTTTTGGATTTCCGCTTCAGTAGGAACAATGGGCAGTCTTTTAGGACATTCAGTCACCTCTACCTGCAGTTCCTTACGTAAATGCCGAAACAATTCTCTGAGGTAATCATAATCTGGTTTTTCAGATTTTAGCGCTTTAGCCAACCATTGTGCTTTTTTGCGCGCCGGGGTACGTTTTATTTCATTCAACTTCCATTTCCTATAAGAACGGGTGTTGGTACTTCAAGAGCCTAACACCAACTAAAAAAGCTCATTTTACGGACACAACTGAAGCAAATCAATAAATATTTCTACCACAAATTTATATTCGGAACTTAGTTTGACAGTCAGCAATGTTTGATGTAAGTTGCCCACTCGAGACAAAAGAGTATGGGGCCCGCATGGAAGCGGAAATTATACGGCAATTAAGAACACGTTTTGCAACAGTACAAGCTCAACAAGAGGAACTAACACGATTAGTTAATGAGTTTGGAAATACAGATACTTCTGAAATCAAATTTACTGTAAGTAATATTCTTTGTTTAGCAAAGATGCTGTACGAGGCTGGCAATAAAAGAGTTATCCGAAATATGCAAACTCGAATGGATGAACTTGAAGATGCACTTGAGCCTGAGGATGCGCTTGGTGGTGATCCTAATAGGAAGAGAGATTACTTACAAAAATTAACCATTCTTAGAAAATGCCTAACTAACTTCAAGCCCGCTATTTTTAAAAGTATCCAAATGCATTTCGCTGAAATGTATTCAATTTCTCCCGAATGGATAGCTTGTTTACCCAAAACAGTAGGGCAACAGATAGGTGCTAAGGCAATCATTCACAGAGCAAGCAATGATGAAAACCCAATAACCTTTTACGTGAAATCACATAGTGAATTCTGTTCAAAAACTCATTCTCAATATCTTGCCATCACCAGTGATGGAACAGGAGTGGTAGACTTTAAAGAATTGTTTATGTACAAAACTCTTGAACATGTGGGCTATGGATCAGAGACATACTTCATTGTTGATAGAGATGTATCTGGGAGTCGAGTGGATGAGGGTGTATTAATTGCAACACGAGACTTAAGCTGTACAGCACAACCAGATGTAGAAGCAAAATTATTTAATACCTTTGCTGAAGTGGGTGATGAATTGAGGAGCACACCAATTGACGCTATTGATGAAAATACCAAAAGAGATATCGTCGCCATTGACATGTTATCCAGAGCCTTTTTATTAGAAGACGTCATGATCAATCAAGGTAATTTTGGAAGAGAGTCTTCTACAAACCTCTCAAGCCAAATATCATCACATAACTGGAAAATTATTGATTTTATACCACCCGTATTAATGCTCGCAAGAGGAGATGATTATAGTTATAGTCGACATTACCCTGGTGGCGTCAGTATTTTTCATTCTTTTAGAGTTGGTAATGCCAGCCATACTTATAATAGAGAAGGCTTGGAAGTAATTCATCGCATGTTGTCAGAAGAGCATGCAAGACGCTTATGGTTACCTGTTGTTGAAAGACTTTCTACTGGTACAGAAAGATATTTACCGATCAGACAAGCACTTAACGCTGCATTTGAAAATATACGAGAGTTTATGATTAAAAATACAGAAATTCTTCACATTAAACCAGATCGCTTAGCTAGAAGGCTGGATGACTTGAATGCTTACAAAGAAAAAATTCTGCAAAATTTTATGGAATTGGAGCATGGCATCAGAGAGTATTGCAGTATTGCACCGCATCAACCTACGTTGGTTCAAGAACAACCCAATTTGAATATAGCCACTGGTGTAGCTCAAACACAGTTTGGACATATTGGAGTATTGGCTCAAGACAACCCAAAATCAGATGAGAAGACTGCGACTGCTGATCCGACAATATAACCTGCTCATAACACTAAGACTTCCTATTTTTCTGAAGCAGTTGGTTTAATTGCTGCTTTTCTTCCACCGTTAATTCGGTATGGACCGCTTTTTCAAGTAATAAGTCCAGAATAGATAATTGTTCACGCTCATGCAGTGTTTTAAAAATTCCGGTCAATTCCAATGCAACATTACCCTCTTGGTGGGTGGGGTGTTCAATCGTAGAGAAATAAGCCAGTTGCTGTTGGCTGTCAGCGTCTGACCATTGTTGTAATAATAACCCTGCGTGGGCGGGTTTTGTGGTTTGCAAAACGGTATAGAGCTGGTTGAGCAAACGTGCATTTTGAGACGACTCTGTAAGCCTAGGATGGGGAATTTCCAAGGCCAATGCGGGATAATGCAAGAGATGTACCAATGCCTGTTCTTCCAGGGATAGACCGGTCCAGAGTGATTGCGGGGTGGTCTCAGCCGGTGTTCTGCGCGAGTGATGTGCCTCTGAAATACCCGTACGTTTTTCAAGTTCGGCCTTTAATAAGCTTAGGTAGGGACCTTCGGGAATCAAGGTCAAATAAGGTTGCAGTTCAGCCATCAATTTGGCCTTGCCTTCCAGCGTAGAAAGGTTCAAGTGTTGAGCGATATGTTCAATCAGATAATTGGACAGTGGCTGGCTGTTTTGACACCGCTGTTCAAAGGCTGCCTGACCTTCTTTTTGAATCAATGAATCTGGATCTTCATCTTCGGGTAAAAATAAGAATCGAATGTCCGAAGAGCCATCTAAGTAGGGCAGGGATACCTTAAGTGCACGCCAGGCAGCCTCCTGGCCAGCACGGTCGCCGTCAAAGCAAAAAATCAGATGATGTGACTGACGCAGTAGAATGCGCAGATGGTGTGGGGTGGTGGCGGTTCCCAAGGTGGCTAATGCATACCGGATGCCGTGTTGAAATAACCCAATTACATCCATATAGCCTTCCACAATTAATACATAGGAAGCGTTTGGCAAGTAGGATTTATTTTCATACAGACCGTAGAGCGCCTGGCCTTTTTGGAAAACGGGAGTTTCGGGAGAGTTCAGATATTTGGGCTCTTCGTTGTCCATAACGCGTCCCCCAAAGCCAATCACCCGTCCCCGGTGGTCGCGAATGGGGAATATAATGCGGCCTCTGAAGCGGTCATAGACTCGGCCTTGTTCATTCTTGATTAACAACCCCGCGTTTTGGAGTGCTGTGCGATCTGCGGCGGTTTTTCCCAGGGCATTGTACAAACCGTCCCACTCAGGTGGCGAAAATCCGAGACTAAATATCTTGGCAGTTTCACCGCTGAGTCCACGTTTTTTCAAATATTCTATGGCTTGAGACGCCTTAGGATGTTGTTTTAATTGCTGCTGAAAGAAGTGTTGCGCGCTGGACAAATATTCGTACAAAAGGGGGGTGTTTTGAGAAGGCGCTGCGCCTGCATTTTCTGTGGGTATTTCTAGTCCGCAACGTTTAGATAACTCTTGAACAGCTTCTAAAAATTCCAGATGTTCGTGTGCCATCAAGAATCCAATCGCATTCCCATTGACGCCACAACCAAAACAATAATAAAACTGCTTGGTGGGGCTGACACTGAAGGAGGGGGTTTTTTCACCATGGAAGGGGCAACACGCCAGATAGTTATTACCTTTTTGTTTTAAGGGCACATAGGTAGAAATTAAATCGATAATGTCTGTGCGTTGGAGGAGCTGGTCAATAAAGGATTGTGGAATTTTCAAGCGGACTGCCTGCCGTGGCCAACAGGATAAATTTTGTCCAAGATCACGTATTCGGGCCAACCCTTGAGTACTTTGCCTGTAAAGGGTGACCAACCACACTTGGTTTTTAAATGTTCTGCATGCACAGTACGTTCTGCCGGTAAGTCAACTAACACCACATCTGGATAATGGGGTAGTTGAAACAATGCGCGAGGACCGCTGTGCGTCAGCCGTATGATATTTGCCAGGGTGATTTTACCTTGGTGATAGGCGGTCAATAATAAGGGCAGGGTGGTTTCAATTCCGGGAACTCCAGAAGGTGCCTGGCCATAGGGCAGATCCTTTTCAGCCATGGTGTGGGGGGCATGGTCAGAACCAATAGTATCAATCACGCCAGCTGCAATGGCTTGAAACAACGCTGCTTGATCTTCCAAGGTGCGTAGGGGAGGATTCATTTGTCCGCGTGTGCCCAAGGTGGCGTAATCCGCTTCTGAGAGAAACAGATGGTGGGGACACACTTCTGCAAAGACCGGTAAACCTTCCTGCTTGGCTTTTTGGATTTGGGCCAATTCGCCCTGGGTGCTGACGTGCAGGATGTACAGTCGTGTTCCGTAGAGTCGTACCAAATCTATGGCAAATTTAACGGCTTTTTCGGCGGCCTTGGGAGATCGAATTTTAGAGTGACAGCTGACATCAGTCGTACCTGCAAAATGTGCACGCTGGGCTTGAATTTCGCATTCATCTTCCGCATGCACAGCCACCAGGAGATTGAGTTTGGCGCACAGTGCAAATATGGCATGCAGACTGCTCTCGTCATCCATCAGAAGATCACCAGTGCTGGAGCCCATAAACACTTTCACGCCCACCACTTGATCACGTACTTCATGCAGGTGTTGAAAATGGTGTCGATCCGCCCCAAAGTACAGCCCATAATGCAAGGGAATGCCTGCAGTTTTAAGCTGCGATTCAATTTGAGAAATTTTATCGGCAAGACGTGCAGGTGTAATGCAGGCGGGCACATTGTTGGGCATGTCCAGTACGGTGGTATAGCCGCCCCGCAGACTTGCCTGTGCACCGGTGATCCAATCTTCTTTGTAAGCCTGGCCTGGAATCCGAAAGTGCACGTGGGGATCAATTAATCCTGGAAACACAGTTAACCCAGTTGCATCCAGGGTCTCAGTGACTTGACTGGGAATTTCCAACGTTGTCAGTTCACCTTCAATCGTACGGGCTTGGGAGATAGTGATCATGGGTGTCCAACACTAAAAGTTTGTTTGATATTGTATCTGGGTTTAGTTGCTCTTCACAACGTCCTTATGCACCCAGGAATATATATTAAATCTTCATTCTCAAAATCTCTATTGGAAGCTGTTTAGAAGCTGTGCTATACTGCCCCCATCTTTCACTTTTCTGATAAGGTTTTAAATGATTAAGAAAGGATGGTTATTGTTATCTTGTCTTCTTCTTTCCGCTTGTGCATCAACGCCCGCAACGCCTCCCGGCGGAACACCAATAGTTTCAGATCCTCTAGAACCTTATAACCGGGCGATGTTCCAATTTAACAGCAACTTTACCAATGCCTTTTTGAAGCCCATTAACAAGGGGTATACCACGGTGATACCTTCACCTGTTAGAACGGGTATCCATCATTTCTTTAGTAACGTCATGACGGTGCCGGACATTTTGAACGATGCCCTGCAATTTAATTTCCATTACATGTTTACAGACATTGCGCGGCTGATTATTAACACAACCGTGGGGTTAGGGGGTGTCTTTGATGTGGCCTCGCAGAACCACATTTATTCGCATTCACAATCTTTTGGTCTTACCTTTGAAAAATGGGGTTGGAAAAACTCACCTTATTTTGTAATCCCCATCCTCGGACCTTCTAATTTGGCAACTGCCACGGGCCTTGTTCCTGAGTATTTTGCAAGC
>Ga0207130_1229_pt1 | contig 14585 bp, 28 predicted proteins | sample Alteio_BWMinHeat_16_FD_153545 | JGI IMG/M metagenome (GOLD analysis project Ga0207130, IMG submission 153545) | Enriched cells from forest soil in Barre Woods Harvard Forest LTER site, Petersham, Massachusetts, United States -... | ecosystem: Environmental > Terrestrial > Soil > Temperate forest >... | reverse complement strand
CGACGTCGAGCTTGTATTTGCGCGCGGCGAGACGGTCGGCGGCGCAGGCGATGTCTTTGCGAAGAAGTTGGATGTCGATCATGGACGTAGGTAAATGGACGAAAGAATAAGCCGCCATTGTACCAAGCCCGGCCAGTGCTCGGCCAGCCAATCTAAGTGAATGAAATTATTAAAAATATAATAACAAGCCAGGCGGCGCCAGGCCGGACATGATGCCAGATCTAGCGCCCTGCCGCTTATTCGCCGGATTACTTGCCCAGATCGACCTTGCTGAAATCGTGCAATGCGAACGCCGACATCTTGAAGCCGATCACCTGCTTGCGGATCGGCGTATGCGTCAGCGAGTGCTGCATCCGTATATGGGTGGTATTGCCAAGCTGAGCGTATAAGTAATTGATTTGACGGGCTTATTTTTGTAAGTGAAAGCGGGCAACCAGGCTGTGACGGGGAAGCAATAAAAAGGCTTCCCAATATCAAAAAAAGCCTGCTATAATCTTGCGCTTTGCTGCATTAAACACAGCAAGTCGACCGAAAACCGGAGAGGTGGCAGAGTGGTCGAATGTACTTGACTCGAAATCAAGCGTACGTTAAATCGTACCGTGGGTTCGAATCCCACCCTCTCCGCCAGTTATTTGTTCCAAGTTGTTTCTTATTGATCAAAAAGCCGTGATTCTCCTAGGGAGTCGCGGCTTTTTTGTTTCTTACCGTTCCTTTTGGTTTCTTTACATCCCCAAAATATGTTGGTAAATTCGTTGGTGAAAATACTCACCACGAAAATTTAACCAACATGTCTCTCACAGACCTCGCTTGCCGTACAGCTAAGCCCAAAGAAAAGCTATACAAGCTTGCAGACGGTCGTGGCCTGTTCCTCATAGTTCATCAGAAGGGTAGTAAGTACTGGAGTGGGGCGTATCGATTCGAGGGCAAGCAGCGTTCTTTTTCTCTTGGCGTCTATCCCGAAGTTACGCTTCTGCAGGCGCGTGAGTCCTGGGAGGCGGCACGCAAGCAATTGAAGGCCGGCACAGATCCGAATGCAGAAAAACAGGCCATGAAGGCAGGGCGCCTGGAAACGTCAAAACAAACGTTTGAGATTACGGCGCGTGAGTGGCATAACGCGCGGCTCAGCACGTGGAAGGCAATAACCGCGAACAATAACATTCATCGCCTGGAAACCGACATTTTTCCTGTGTTCGGTTCAACTCCCGTAGGCAGCGTCACTCCGCAGCAAGTGCTCCTGGCGCTTCGTAAGATCGAAGCCCGTGGGGCGTTGGAGCTGTCCGGCCGAACCCGTGGCATCTGCGCGCGCGTGTTTAACTATGCGATCGCATGCGGGTATGCGACCAATAATCCGGCCGCGCCACTGAAAGACGTATTGAAGGTACCGGTCAAAGGCAATTTTGCAGCGATCGATGTGGAAGAGTTGCCGGCGTTTGTAAAAACGCTGAGCAATACACCTGATCGCATGTTTACGCCGACCAGGGTGGCGATTTGGCTGATGATGCACACGTTTGTACGTACCAGCGAGTTGATCGCTGTTCCCTGGAAGGAGCTTGATCTCGACAAGGCACTATGGACCATTCCTGGCGAGCGCATGAAGATGAATCGAGATCATATCGTGCCGCTGTCCAAACAGGCAGTTGCGCTATTTAGGGAAATGCTGCCACTAACGGGCAAAAATCACTATGTCTTTCCGAATCAACACCGGCCAAGTGATCACATGTCTGGCGGCGCTATATTGGCTTTGTTGAGACGACTTGGCTACAAAGGCAAAATGACTGGACATGGCTTTCGGTCATTGGCCATGGGGGCAATCAAGCAGGAGCTTGGTTACCTGCATGAGATCGTTGATCTGCAACTGGCACATGCCAAGGGCAATAAGGTAGATGCAGCCTACGATCGGGCCAAGTTTCTTGTTGAACGTACCAAAATGATGCAAGACTGGTCTGATTATATCGACCGACTTGCATCAGCGCCGGCGCCTTGATTTCTCGCTTTCATACGAGTCTCAATCCAAGCATCGACCTCGCTCTCCACCCATCCAACGGCCTTCGCACCTAGACTAATCGGCTGCGGGAATGTCTTGGCCTTCACCTGCCGGTATAGGTTTGTGCGCTGCATGCCGGTTTTGGCGATCACTTCTTTCATTCTCAAGACCGCGTGTGTCATTTTGGCCATCCGTAATTCTGTCATTGTTTCTTTGTGTAAATGACCTATGCTCGTTCATGTGGCGGTCAAGGTGATTAATTGGAGACTTGAATGGGAATGTTTATTGCTCCGCCATACAAAGGCCAATCTTTCACAGTAGAGGCTAAAGAGTTGCAGCCATCTTCGCTACGGTTTGCCGCCATAGTTCGTTTCAGAGTAAGTGGGGATATTGCTTCGCTTGGGGTTGTTGCTGACGTTGGTGAGCTTGGTGTATTTGACTCGGAAACTGAAGCGTTCGCGATCGGGAAAAAGGCCGCGTATGAATACATCGACCGTCTTCCTGGAAATCAACCCGGTTTGAATTAACTTGCACCGATGTGTCGCCCAAAGGTAGATTAGGAGAGTGATATGCCGTTTGCCGAGCATGAAGAAATTTACAGGGGATGCAATATATCCATCAGCGTTTGGGAGCACACTCTTGCGCAAAGCGGTGCAATTACTGCGCCTTTCTATACTGCTGTAATTGTCGTTTCTATTCATGAAGGAGATCAAACGAGTGATCGCAGATTCACGCCAGAAGACCAATTTTCCGATAGCGAAAGTTGCCTTCAAGCGTCGAAAATAAGAGCACGCGGATTCATTGATAAACAAAAATAACTGGCTCATTTGATTCTCGCAATTTCGCGTTCGTGAAATGTATTAGATTTCATGGCGGATTTTTCATGCATCTCGACTGTCGTGTATTAGACGTAAGCTAGGGGCTGATTTTTGCTTTTCGGTAGTAATTTTTACGACTCGTATCAGCTCATCGCATGCTTTTTTGGGCGTGGAAGAATGGGTACTAACGAACAAGGATAGATGCGGCACAACCTTTCGTGGATTTTCTCGCACACATGCATTCGCATAAGAGACGAGATCTTCCTGATCATCATCGGTCATATGCTTGTATGCCAATAGTAATGCAGTCTCTTGCGACGACAATTTCGATTTTTGCGTGTAGCTCATGATCAAGCGTCCATTTCTTCAACGACTAGGTCTCGGGCGATGGCGCAGAGATCAGCCAATAAAAAGAGACCTGCTGGCCATTTATTTTTGTCAATGAAGCCCGTATCGGTTGCATGTGCTAATGCATAAGCGAGATCGACGATGCCGGCCATGAGAACGGGGCGGGATAAGCCACTTTTTGTTTCTTCGGTCAGTGGCAGAGGCGATGGTTTGGCACTCATGCTGCACCGCCTTTCGTGAGTTGCTTTCCTTCTTCACGCACCAATGAAATCAATTCCTTCAGCTCTTCGGCGAGGCCCTGGGCAAGCCAAAGAACATTCTCTTGAACGTCGTCGTTATAGTTTCTGAAGGAAGCGGCAGCGTCGCCTATTGTTAGAAGGAGGAGGGCAGATAGTTGCGAGGCCCGCATGTCAGCGAGATTGCTTGCTTCATGACGTCCAACTAAGAGACGACTGTCAGTATAGAATGGCACGCCCTTGTGAAATTCGGACTCTGAATCGTCTTGCCCGACCTGGACAATAGAGACATTTTTATTGCTCATGATTTTCTCCAGCTGCAGTTATTGGCTACATTAGTAATGTCTTGTTCAATCATGTCGCACACAGCAGCAGCCATATAGACCAATGAGCTGAGAGCGTTATCGCTGATGGGCGTCGTTTCTGGAATATCGGGGTCGCACTCGTCTTCCAGAACCGCATTGCCGCCGACAATCCGAAGAGTCACAGCAAGCCCGCGACAAAGCGTGCGCGTCAGATTCATGTTCTTCATCATCCGAAACGTATCCATGGGATGAACCACGATCCGATCAGAGCAAATTTCCTGAATTTCTTTGTCAGAAAATTCGTTATAGGAATCCTCTAGTACGCTTACGGTATTTGCAGGCCGTTGCGTTTCCTGGATCGGTGGTGCTACTATTGGCTTAACCATTACTTGCTCCTCATAAGTGGGTTTGGTCGGCCGTCTGGTGTTCGCGCACCTGGCGGCTTTTTGATTTGTGGGATGTTCATCACATTCCACCGTGAAGCTTTAATAGGGCTGCGTCCAGCATGGACTCGTAATAGCTGTTGACCTCGCCGAATCGCGGATCCCTGACCTTGACGAAATCAAAGAACTGCGCGATTTTGTGGAGCTGCTTCTGACCTATGTCTACACTTTGCCGCAACGATTGCAGCAAATGAGAGCCCCGACTACTTAGATGATTTATGGAAGTGGTGGCGTTGTATTGCTGTTTCGCTAGAACAGCCCCGCCTTCGTTGCGGATCGCGGGATAATTCATGCTACGCCTTCTCGTTCACAGTCAAGCATGTTATGTGAATCATCAGCAATGCGAATTCCAATACGGGTGATGCCAAGAATTGCCGCATCGCCGCTTGCTTCGGCTATACGCTGAACAGCTCTTAGGACATCTCGCAACTCTGCAATCGCGTCCATTCCAAGTTTGGCTAGTTCAACAATTTCAAGTGTTTGATTGGAACGTTTTCCTCCAGAATCGGAGGGGTTAGTCCGAGTCTCTTTTGGGACTATTTCCGAATTTGATTTATGTCCAGATGTGGCAGTGTTCATAAGTTCTCCGTGAACTCAAAGCAGGGCAGGTGAAGATAACTATATCAAAATGATTTATAAAAGTAAATCAAAATGATTCATTTGTTTGCGGGGCATTTGCATCACACAAGTTCTTCGCCCGTCGTCGCCCACTGCCCATAATTTTCTGACCATAGAAGTTTGTTGTTTTGAGGAAACTCCGCTTTGCTCCGGCGGAGAGAAAGCTGGCGTGGAAGGTATGCGCGGGGGGCATGAGAGGATTCTCGTAAGTGACCACATAGGCCAATACTTGAATCCTGATTTATCTGATGGGCTGCGAGGACTAATTCGGAATTCGAAAACCGAATTCGGTTTTCCGTTAGGTCTTCCGTTCAGTTGTGGGTAAGACAGTATTTGCTGCCTGCTTTAAATATTTACGAACAGTGTCGTCTGAAACATCTATCCCAAGTGTTGCTAAGTCGTCCTGGATTTCCTTTGGGACGTTACTCTTTGATGCTCTAGAGTCATAGCTGTAACCCTTAATCGCCATGCCGATAAGAAGTTTTAATAACGTGTCGCGCTCGCGAGTGGTCAACGGCTTCTCGATTTTGGCAGACTCGTTATTTATCGATTGTTCGAACTCTCTAAGGGCATCGGTTCGAACAACTAAAACGCTATCTTTGGGCAGGCCTCCCGCTGGATAGTAGTCATTTGCACGAGGATTTGCTTTTCGTTTTTCGAGATAGCGTTTACGCATTTCTTTGTGAGTGTTTAGCAATTTTTCTGCTAACGAACCATCAATATTGTCTTCTTGTATTTTTCTTTTAATGGCTTCTAATTGGGCAGTCGAACCATCTTGGAATTCGTTATCGTCAAAGCTCTCCTGCAATTGACATATTAGTTGCCCATCTAGGGCTTCAACAAAAGTTCCGTCAAGGTTAGTGAGGGTAATCGGCGGCCCGTCGGTTAAATATTGATATGCATGTTCAATATCTAGCTTATCGGCGCCAATCATCGGTAAGTCCCAAATACCTGTCAATATCGAGACTTCATCACTTAGCGTTAAAAATCGATCCTCCCCGATTTGAAGAGACATCAGCATAAACTCAGGTTTTTTTGTCTCTTCTGGGGGGAAGTTTGGGTGCAGTGCGGCCATTGCGCCAGATGGCCACGCATGCCATTTCAAATCTTTTGGAAAATTGCCAGAGGCAACTGCGGCCTTTATATCTGTTCTAGTATATTTTGCAATTTTGCCTTTTCGAGCTCTTGCGTAATTTACGAAATTGACAGATAACGTCAGTCGCCCGTCTAAAGCTAGGCGCAATACATCAGATTCGGTGACATTTTCACCGAACACAATTGATAGATGCTTAGCGGTATCCGGAACCGTAAGCCATTCTTTTAAATTGAATAATTTTTTCAATGGCTTACGCCTTAGTCCCAAATCCCAAAAGCGCGGAGTTGTGCCACTACTGCATTTCTTTGTGCAGAGGATTGAATGCGATCGAATGCTCGGGCAACTTGCAACGCCTCTAATGAAATATCTGAAAGGCCAGTTTCGTTCGGCTTCAATGCCGCTTCACCTGTAGATTTTAGATATTCCTTTTCGGAATAGGGATGCTCAGTATCCAACCAGCCTTCAGGCTTGTCGCATGCCTTTTCCATCCGGCGTGCAATGCTATTCCCGATATTTCGGACTTGTTTGTCGCCAAGAATTTGCCACATATATGAATCGCTCATGCCTAATAGGCGGGCGAATTCAGCACGGTTGCCTACTTGGTCGGATAGGGTTCGCGCGTTTTGGACGCGGATTTGAGAGATCTTTTTCATGTTTTCGACACTATCAAAATTAATCAAAATGATATACTATCAAATTGATTGATTAAATTGGATCAATTTGATACATTGTCGGCATGGACCTTAAAACTTATTTCCAAATCACCAAGCCTGCGGAGCGCAATGCGTTGGCTGTAGCCTGCGAAACTTCGGCAGATTATCTTTATCTTGCATCTCGCGGGGATAGAAAAGTTGGCCCCAATCTTGCGAAAAAATTGGTGAAGAAAGAGAGGCGATTGACGCTTCACGAGCTTCGCCCGGATATTTGGTGCGCAGACATCTCTGAAAGCGACTCCGAGCCCCAGGAGCCGGCATGAGCCTATTCCTCGGCCACCGCCAGATTGGCCTTCACCTTGGCGGGAAGGGTGAACATATAAACAAGCATCATCTCGGTGAAGTGTTCGAGCTCAGTCGCTTGCTCGACAGACGGCTCATCGATCTCATGAAGGGCACCGTTTCCTTCCAGGCGAATCTTGTGCGCCCATGTTTGGAGATCTTTAGTAATGAGGCCCGCATTTGCAAGTTTATCAATGCGTTTCGCAAGATTCCCGGCTTCTACTGCATCGCTGTATTGCTTCGTTGCCACATCGATAGTGCGTCTAAACATTGCGATAGCCGCCGTTGCTCGCCGATCTTTCAAGCTTTCGGCGCCTTCAATAAATGCCTTCGCGGCAGCGGCCGGCACATATTCTGGGCTACTAGAAGCCAGTTTTACCGGGAATACACGAATATCTTTTGCAACTGGCCAAGCGTTTATGGCCCCGGGAGCGCTTTTAGGATCATTTCCGCCTGTAAGACACGTGGCAGCTATAGGAGCGGAACAGAGTGGACAGGCACCAAACATATTAAACAAGGTGCTGTCGTTAGCGCGAATTTGGGTAAAAACGATTGTGAACGCTGCGCCACGTGCGCCGCAATGAGGACAATCATGAAGAAGAGTGGCCATGGTCAATGAGATCGTAGTTATTGATTCAAAGTTGGACCGCCTTCTTTGCGAATCCCCTGGTGATGCTATTCGTTTGATAGCACAAGAATATCAGATTGCCTGTGATAAAGATGCTTTTGTCATGGCTCTGGCGACCAAGCTGGTTTTAGGTAAAGCGAGAGCGTCAATATGAGCGCGTTATTTCCTGCCGCGGTAGATCGCGATACGCGCATTTGGGGAGATCTGGCGCATGTACAGCTGGAGCGTATCCCCGTCGTCAGTCGTCAGCTGTGCAAGCTTGCTGACCCGTTTGCAGGACGGGCAGTTAAGTCTCTGCTCCTGAATGGGACGGGCGCCGGCTGCCAGTTGAATAACCGGGTACCGGCAATGGGGACAGGCGAGGGCGATTCTATCCAGTTTCATAGCGGTGTCGTCTCCTATTGGAGCGATGATTATAGCCAAGCGGAGCGCCAGTTATGAGTCGCGAATCATTTGTTCACATTTTTGGTGGTGACGTCGGCAAGCATGTTCTATCCGCTCGTGAGCTTTGCGGCATTCAGAGTATGCTAATCGTCCAACCATTTTTGGGAGACGGATGTGGCAGATTTCAATTGGAACGACGAAGAAAGCAAGGAAGACATCGTTATCAGACGTGTAGATGCGTTGTCTGTTTACGGGAATCTGCACGGAGATTTAGTCATTCGGCAGCAGGATCCCATGGGTGGAGACGAATCTGTAGTCATCATTCCAATCGCCCAAGTGGATACTCTGATCAATGCTATACAGAAGGCCGTGGAAATCCTGAGGCAAACGGACTAGTAGCTCTTCGCTCGCCCTCCCGCAACAGGAGGGCGAATTGAAACGTCCATCATTTCAATTTTATCCTGCAGATTGGCGGAACAACGCCAAGCTGCGTCGCTGTTCTTGGGCGGCACGTGGTGCATGGGTTGAGGTCATGGGCCTGCTGCATGACTCTGACGATTATGGGCTGCTTACCTGGCCTCTGAAAGAGATCGCGCAGGCGCTTGGCTGCCCGTTGTCGCTACTGAAGGAACTTGCCGAAAAAGGTGTTCTGAAGGGCGTCGACAAAGGCACGGCGCCGACTTTCATCTATACCCCGGTGTCCGGCCGCAAGTCTGGGCCGACTGTAACGCTTATCGAATCACGTGAAGGGCCTATTTGGTACTGCTCGCGCATGGTCCGTGATGAATATGTTCGCCAGAAAAAAGCGAATTTTGATTTATACAAGGACTCACCAAACCGCGCACCTCAGCTTCCACCTGATGATGCACCTCACAGTTCACCTATGCCCCCCATTGGTGAAGGCATTGATGCAGCACCAATGCCCCCCAATAGCGATTTGCCTACATCTTCATCTACATCTTCATTAAAAACAAAAGAATTAAAACCTTTGTCCGGCAGACCGGACGTCGCCGAGGTTTTGGACTATCTGAACCTGAAGGCCGGCAGAGCGTACCAGCACGTCGACGTCAACCTGAAGCTGATTGCCGCGAGGCTTGAAGGCGCCTCCGTCGACCAGTGCAAGGCCGTGATCGATTCCAAGATTTCGAAGTGGCGAGGTGACGAAAAAATGGACGAATACCTGCGACCGAAGACGCTGTTCAATGCCACGAATTTTGCGCAATACGTCGGTGAGTTGGGCGCATCAAAGGGTGCCGGCACTGATGGCCAGAAGCAAGATCCACGCTTCGCGGGGTGCCGATGATTGCCTTCAATGCTCAGCCGATAGTCGACGCCCGGGCCAATGGCTATAAGCCGAACGAGTTGGTCATCGTTTCGCTGATTGGTCGCCTGCCGAATCTCAACCACACCGTGCATGCTTCGACGGAGAAGGGCTACGACTGGTCTTGGGTACGCGGCTTGGAAATCTGCATCTATGCCGCTTCTGGCGTGAACTGGATGTCGACTGCACGGGCCATAGCTGCACAGCACCCAACTTGGCTGGCAATCTGGGACAGCAACCGGAAGGAGGGTGCCGAGGTTTGGTATCTGCCTGACGTGCGTGACATCGAAAAGCCACGCGATCAATGGCGTTGGAATTTGAGTTTCTGGCCGTTTGAGAAATTTCAGAACAGGGACTTTGAGGGAGGGCAACAATGCAATTGATACGGGAAAGCGTTGATCTGGCTGCCTACATGGTCGACACGGAGCAAGCGCACAAAGTTGAACCTGCCAGCAACTGGCTAGAGTCGGTTATCGATCATTTTTACAAGCCTCCTGAGGCGCCCAAGACGCGGATGGGCTGGATCAAGACTCAACATGATTTTGAGTTCCGTGATTCTGAGGTCACGCTCTGGGCCGGTATCAATGGCCATGGGAAAAGCCAATTTGTCGGGCAGGTTGCACTGGATCTGATGAATCAGGGTGAGCAAGTCTGCATCGCGTCATTGGAACTTTCTCCTACCCGAGTGATGGGGCGCATGGCACGCCAAGCACATGGGAGTGCTGAACCGCCTACCTCATATCTTAAAACGTTCAGCGCCTGGACCAATGGCCGTCTTTGGCTCTATGACCACGTTGGCAGCGTGAACCCAAAGACGATGCTGGCAGTAGTACGGTATGCGGTGGACAAGTTTCAGATTAAGCATTTCATCATCGACAACTTGCTTAAATGTGGAATGGCAGAGGACGACTATAACGGGCAGAAGGATTTTGTGAATGGTCTGTGCGCAATTTCCAAGGAAACCGGTGTGCATATCCACTTGGTTCTTCACATAAAAAAGGGCAAGAGCGAGAACGATGTGCCAGGCAAGTTCGACATCAAAGGGTCCGGCGCCATCTCTGACCTGGTCGACAACGTCTTTATTGTTTGGCGCAATAAGGGAAAAGAGGCAAAGGTGCGCGAGGCGAACTTTGAAGACTCGGATTTACCTGACGCGCTTCTGATTCTGGAAAAACAGCGTAACGGTGAAACCGAGGGACGCTATGCCTTCTGGTTCGATGGCCCGTCATTTCAGTATTTGGAAAATCGACTTGACCATCCGAAGTTTTACAAAGTCGAGCCGACTATCGCAGCGCATGAAGTGGAGTTTTGAGATGAACTATCCCATCACGCTATCCGACGATCTCAAATATCTGGCTGCCTATTACCAATGGTCGCCGGAAGATAAGGTCGAGATCCGGTCTGCTTTTACCGGCTCGCCTGAAATGGTCCGATTCTTCACCGTCTTGGCTGCCGCCCATCGTGCGGGTTATACACAGTGCGCCGGCAACGGCTTCATTAGGCTTAATGACTGGTGCAAGGAAAATGGCCTAGACGATCCATATGATCTTTGCTTCGATTTGAAGGCACTGGATGCTCTGGCAGTTCTGCCGCGGAAGGTTGCGGCATGACAGCGGCCCGGATCGAAATTACCGAAAACATGATCGCCGCGGCATTTGAAACTTGCCACAAGGCTCGGATATTTGCCGATCGCCCCAAGCGTGAAGATATTGAACGGCTAATAGACAGTGTCCTAAAGCTGGTGCCGGCCAGCTATGAGCGCGAGAGATTCGACCTCAGTGTGCGTGATCTACGCTTTGGCGTGGTCCGCGCGCGGTTCCTGTGTGTTACTGAGGAGCGCTGCTATTTCCAGGTCGAAACCGAACAGGGCGCAGTGATGCGGGTGCATGCGAACGATATTTATCCGAACACTCTTGATAAACCAAAAGCGTCACCAATTAGACAGGCTGGGAGATAACTTAATGAATGATCAAGAATTGCACGCGTACTGCGAAGCCTGGCGCCAATGGTGTATTACGCGAAAATATTTCATTGCCCCTGGAACGAAAAACATTCTTGGGCGGATGCAGCCATGTAACGTAGGTGAACCGCCGAACGCCAGGTTATCTGAGGACTTAAGCTATTTCAATATGGCAATCCATGCGCTTGTCGACATGAATGAGCGGGGAGCGAAATGCTTTGTCGATTTTTATTTCCACCGAGTCAAAAATATAAAATCAGCTGCAGCGGAAATGGGCATCGGGCGAAATACATTCTATGACCGGAAAATGCGCTTCGCTCGCGCGGCGTTGTCCATGTCAGTTAGTCTTCGCAACACTTATGAAAACAGTTTGCCAACACCAGCCGAAATGGCGGAGTCGACCGATTAAAAGTGTCCCATTTTTCTTGGGCAAAATAGCGCTCGAACAAATGGGACACTTAGCTTAAAATTTACCCTAATTTAGATAGTCTCAAAAACTGTCTGAATTTCAAGCAATGCCAATACGAGAGCATATTCACTCGCGGCGCGGTCACTTTGCAGATAGCACTGGAGTGCGCTAAGCTCTTCAAATATTGGTGGTATCAAAGTTCGCTTTTGCGAGCTTTTTTGTTTCTGTCATAATCGTTTCTCCTATAACAAGTTAAGGGGGAAACAAATGAATATTGTGACGCTTGCAGATATTACACTTGCCGAAGGCAACGCAAGGCTTCAGTCGCGTGCCCTTCATGCTCTTGCTACTTTCAATTTGATTCAACGGAGCTTACCGGCGACAGCGGCTTCACCTCAGGAGCGCAATGCGATTGCGGCGCAATTGACGATTGCTGCTCTCAGCTATCAGCCATAAGAAATTTTTCGTTCTTCCAAGCCCCGCCCCTTCACTGGTCCGGGGCTTTTTTGCGTTTACTTTCTGAGTGTATTGTCAGTCAGGTCAGACGGCCCGCCTTGGAAGTGAGAGGTCGCTAGTTCGAATCTAGCCACTCAGACCAATTCCAGCATCTCCTCCATGTGATCTCCCTTCACTGGAATTCGCCGCCCTTCGAAAGATCGGCGGCTTTTTTATTTGGAAATGGCAACTTAGCTCAGCTAGTAGAGCAGTGGATTGTCTATCCGCTTGTCAGGAGTTCGAGTCCCCTAGTTGCCAGTGTTTCTCCTGCGTTCAGCTACCGCTGAACTTCCGCCGTGACTCTTGATTGAGGACGCGGCATTTTTTTGAAAGTCCATCATGTCCATTCAGGAAAACCTCGACGCCGCCCAGGCTGCCGCCGACGTAGCCAACGCCAATCTCCTGGCAGCGCAACAGGCTTACAGCGCTGCTCAGCCGCATCTGTCCGTATTGGCCGAGATTGAAGCAGAAGCCGCAAAGCTCACCAGCGATGCAGCTGCAGCTATTACCGATCTGATCACCTGAAGATGTTTACTGACAAGATTGAGCATGGCGGCCACGTAACTCTGTCTATCGCCGACCAGATCAAACAGGCGCAGCTCTCGCAAAATTCAAGGTCACTATTCACAGCGGCGAAGGTGAAGGCGATAAGGGCGACGTTCCCATCGTTCACAATTTCAAACAGATCCTGATCCAGCGCGACAAGGAAGTGATCATCAACGAAAACTACCTCGACGTTCTGAAAAATGCGGTAGTGAATACCACGATAAAACAGGAAGACGGGACGATTACACCTATCCGCATTCCACGCTTTTCCTTCACCGTGACACCCGCATAATGTCTACGACCTGGACGCTGACTGCGCAGGACATCTGCAAGGATGCCCTGACGCACTGCGGTGCCATTGCAGCCAATGAGACGCCTAGCGCAGTGGATATGCAGCTGGCCCTGCGCGCGCTCGACGGCTTGCTCAAGACGATGCCTCTGGCCGGCTACAACTGGCCAAAGCTGTCCGGCGAAGTGCCGCTGGTATGGACCGGCGTCCAGACGATGGCGCTCCCGGCGGACTTCTATGCCTATCCGGTGGTCTGGATTACCTATCTCGGCAACAAGATCCCGCTCAAGCAGATTTCGCATGCCTATTGGGTCAATCTGACCAACAAGACGACGGCGGCGCCGCTGCCGAACAGCTTCTACATCGACCCGTCGAACACGCTTTATCTATGGCCAGTCCCGCCTGGCGATCCGGTGGCGACGATCCAATATCAGAAGATCATCAACGATTCCGTACAGGGAAGCATGCCGGATGTGATGCAGACCTGGCTGAATCCGCTCGGCTGGGGCGTGGCTAGTGAAATCGCCATGGACCTCACGGTACCCGCCACAGAACGCGCAGAACTGGCGCAGCGATGGGGCGCAAAACGTTCCGGCGCGCTGGAAAGCTCGATGCCGTCGGAGGTCATCATCATATCGGTGGCCGACTGATGAATGATCTGATCGTCCTCGGTGCCGATGGTGCGCCGACCTTCAACTACAACGGCGAAGCGCCGCTGGTGGTGCGCGCCAAGATCACAGAGCTGGTGCATAAGCTGCTGGCGCTGCCGAAGAACGATCAGATTGATTTCCCGGTCAAGCATGTCTTTGCCGACGGCATGTACATGCGCGAGCTGTTCATCCCGAAGGACTCCATGCTGGTAGGGAAGATTCACAAAAAAGAGTGCATCAATATCGTGCTCAAGGGCGACATCTCGGTGCTGACGGAAACCGGCTTCATGCGTGTGCAGGCCGGTTTCTCAATCGTCTCGCCGGCCGGCCTGCAGAAAGTCGGAATCGCCCACGAAGACACCGTTTTCACCAATATTTTTCTCAATCCAACAAACGAGCGCGACATCGAGAAGCTTGAGGCAATGATTGCCTGCGAGAGCTTCGATGACCTCGACCCTATGGTTATTGAAGGAGAAACATCATGTCAGTAGCATGGGTAGGGGCCGGTATTGCCGCCGTTGGCGTAGTTTCGAATATGTCGTCTGCAAATAGCGCACAGGGCGCACAGACTGATGCCGCGAATCAGGCAGATGCTACACAAATGGCGCAATACAACCAGACGCGGGCCGACAATCTGCCGTTCATGAACCGTGGCAACCAGGCCGGCGACACGCTGCAAACACTGCTCGGCATCGGCGGCAACACGACCAACAATCCTGAATATGGATCGCTGACCCGCAATTTCACGAATGCGGACTTTACGGCCGATCCTGGCTATCAGTTCCGGCTGGATCAGGGCATGCGTGGCGTCAATGCGTCGCTTGCGGCCAAGGGCGGCCTGTTGTCTGGCGCCGCAGTGAAGGCGGCCGCTGATTATAACCAGGGCTTCGCGTCCAACGAATTCGGGCAGGCTTATAACCGCTTCGTGAATAACCAGTCGAACACATATAACAAATTGGCTGGCATCGCCGGCACTGGCCAGACTGCGAATTCCTTGGTCGGTAATGTCGGCCAGCAAACGGCAAACAATGTTGCCAACAACCAGGTCGGTGTCGGCAAT
>Ga0207130_1228_pt1 | contig 14590 bp, 13 predicted proteins | sample Alteio_BWMinHeat_16_FD_153545 | JGI IMG/M metagenome (GOLD analysis project Ga0207130, IMG submission 153545) | Enriched cells from forest soil in Barre Woods Harvard Forest LTER site, Petersham, Massachusetts, United States -... | ecosystem: Environmental > Terrestrial > Soil > Temperate forest >... | reverse complement strand
CACAACTTTGCCGATCTCGTGATCGTTGAGCCCTTTCTTCAAGGTCACAACTAGGTTGGTCGAGATGTTGTGCCGGTTCAGCCTTTCGATGGCCTGCTCGCGCACCCGGCGCAGGTCGGCCCCGCGCAAAGCCATCAGGGGCTCGCGCTCGAAGGAATCAAATTGCAGATAGACTTCAAAATCTTCTTTGTACTCGGCCAGGCGGCTGACAAAATCCTCTTCCTGCGCGATGCGTACGCCGTTGGTGTTGACCATGAGATGGCGAATGGGCCGCGCCTTGGCCAGTTCGATGACTTTAAAGAAATCAGGATGCATCGTGGGCTCCCCTCCCGAGAGCTGCACCACGTCAGGCCGGCCCTCGTTGCGCACCACGGCATCCAGCATTTTTTCGATCAGGCTCAGATCGCGGAACTGCTGCCGCTCCGGACCGCTGGAGGCGTAACACACCGGACAGCGCAGATTGCAATAGTCGCAGATTTCGACCAGCGACAGGCAGGAGTGCTGTTCGTGGTCGGTGCACAGGCCGCAATCATAAGGACATCCCCAGCGCACCGGCGTGTTGTAAACCAGCGGCATCTCCGGCGGTTTAATGAAGACCTCGCGCGAGCGGCGGTAGTAATCCACGTCATCGGCGATGAGCACGCGTTCGTGGCCATGCTGCGGGCAGCGCTTGAGCAGATAAACCTTGCCATCCTGAAAAACCGTCTTGGCCTCGATCTTCTGAAAACAAGTGGAGCAGATGGAAACCACGACATCATAAAAAAGATAAGGACGAACTTTGTCAGTCATACAAAGACAGCTCCAAATTGCAGCCGCAAGCTGCAAGCTCCAAGCTTGCGCCTCAAACCCGTTCCACAATCACAAGGCCAGACTCCGAGAAGAAAGCGCTGTTTTGGCCGCAGATCATTCATGGTTTTTCTTCTGGCTTGCCGGGCGCGATGAGTGTGGGCTTGGATCCACGAATGGCGCGAATCAGAACGAGCACAAACCCCACCAAGCTAGCGATAGCTCCGGCAATAAAACTGCCGGCGAAAACTGCGGGCAGATTGCCGCCGGCATTGAGGTTGGCTAAAAACACCGCGCAGGAAGAAAGCGCCAGCACAATGCCGCCGCAAAATATCACCAGGGCCTGTTTCCAGGAAGGAAAGCGCTGTTTGGGCGGCTGCTCATTCATACATGATCTGCTCCTCTAAAAATGCACGTAGCGGTACAGCAAAGACGTAGAGAAATGCAGCAACAAAAGATAGATCGCCGAAACGGCGCCCCAGAGCGTCATCTGGGCCGCACTGTCAGGGCCGCGGCCCGCCGCCTGCCATGCCCGCCATGCAAATACCGCCGCCACGGCATTCGCAGCCGCTCCCACCAGGGAGCCACCCACAAAATAGAGTAAAACCGTGGATGACATTGCACCCGAAGATGAGTATCGCCATATCCAGGGCGAGGCTAGAAGGAAAAGAACGGTAAGGCAGGGCGAGAAAATTGAATACATGAAAGCCAGCGAAAGCGCCCAGGATTCAGCCCGCTGGCGTATGCCAAGCAAGACAGCAAAGTAAGGCGCCTGATAGAGCACAAAACCCAGAAGGCTGGGAACAATCATTGCAGCGATGTTTTTTGGGTTGCGCGCAAAACCCAGAAGAATCAGCGCGGCATGCGCAAGAATTACAACCAGGATTACCAGGCGGAGGTAAGCAAGCTTCTCTTCAATTTCTTTGGCCGAGGCTCTTGGCACGGGCGCTGAAACAGGCGCGCCTGCAGTTCCAGCCGCAGCGCGTAGCCTCTTGGGTCCGCGAAAAATGCGGATTGCCAGCATGGTTCCGCCGACGGGAACCAGTATGTTGAGAATGATGAATCCGATGATCCATGGCGCATCCGAAGAGTTGGATGAGCTTTGCAACATGATCCCGAAACAAAACGAGAACGGCAGCATGGCGAGAGTAAGCAGAAGCGTAACGATACAGAGAATGACCCCTGCGGCAACGCGCCACCCGCTTCGTTGTGGCGCGCTGGCTATTGCCGGGGCGGGTTGGCTACTTTCATCGGGCAAGTTGGCGTTTTCCATTTGAGTTAGAATGCCTCCTATTTCTTGTTTTGTTTGCCGACCAAATAACGTGCTCCCTGGCTTCAGCTACAAGCTGAGCCAGGTCAGCAGACAAATGTAAATTAGAGAAGCGATGCCGCACACCATCAATCGGGCTGCGCTGACCTTATTCCCTCCGTACACACGCAGCGACTGCCAGGCCAGGACAGCAACCCCGATATTGCAGACCAGGGCCAATGAGCACAGGGCAGCGGCTTGAATCAAAGCCGAGGAGATATGTTCGTGCCACAACCGAAAGGCCAGACCAACAATGATCGCCATGGAAAAAAGAACCGAGAACACAAGCGCCAATGAAAGCGTCCACTGTCCCCTCCACCGCCGAATAAGAAACCATGCAACCAGGGACGGAGCCAGATAAATCAGGTACATGAAAAGGACCCCGGTTGCAAGGCCCGACACTGCTGAATAATGGTTTGGATTTTTGAAAAACAATAGAATGCCGTTCACGAGAACTGCAGCCAGAACTGCCGACCGCAGACGTCTACGCCGAGCGAGAATCTTTCTTACTTCCAGCTCTCGCGCAGGCCCGGACGCGGAAGCAAGCTCAATTTCATCGTCATTTTCTCCAGGTTTGCCGGCCAGGCGCCGCGTTAACCAGATTCCGGCGATGGGAACGGCTGGAATCAGCGCTAACTCTGCATAGTCTTTTGGCCCCACTTCGTAACCATGCCCGGAACCATTCAACAGGACTGCGAAAAACGTGATGAGCCACATGCCCGCCGTGAAAACTCCAGCAAGCACGGCAGAAAGCACGGCAACAGCAAGGCCTGCAAGAAAACGCAGATCGCTTTTCTTTGGTGATGGTCCTTCTTGGCTCGATCCGCCGCTGAGATTAAGCAGTTCCATATGGATTAGAACGCCCTTTCTCCCATTTCTTGCATTGCTTTACAGGGCTTCCTGGGCGCGGGCTTCTTGAACACGATCCACCGCCGAATATCTCTTGCGTAGTAAACCAGGATCACAAGGCATATCCATTGAATCGAACAGAGCCCCAAGGCAACGTGCACATAGGGTTTCAGCCCGTCGCAAACAAGACGGAATGCCATGTAGCCAATCATGAAAAATTTGAAAGCATCGCCGGGCCGAAAGCGGGAAGCAAAATATTGGCCCCCTGGGGCTGTTTTTTTCGAAGACTCCGCAATGTTGCGCATGATGCATCGCAAAACAGGGACCAAAGCCAGAAGAAAAACAATCTCATAAACCTGCGTAGGATGCCGCCGGACACCGTCACCGAAATTGATTCCCCAGGGCAATCGTGTGGGCACACCGTAGGTGTTGTCGCTCAGGCCGGTGAGGAAGCACCCGATGCGCCCTATAGCAATGCTCAGGGCCACCGGGATGGCAAACAGGTCACCGGTTGATTGTTTTTCTCCCAGATATTTCTTGGCCCACTCCACGGCCATGAGCCCGCCCACCAGCCCGCCGATGATGCTCTTGCCGCCCATCAGAAAAAGGGGATCGCGCCAATGCAGAAGCGTCGCCGCAGGATCCTCCAGCAGGTACATGAGCTTGGAGCCAATAGCGCCACCCGCCACTGCGGCCGTGATTACGGACCAGCGCACAGGATCAGGGACGGAATCGCCGGAGCGTCTGCGCATCCATAGATACACCAGGACGCCGGCTATATAAGCGAGGCTCTCGAAAAACAAATGCGGATGGATCCGCACTCCAGCTACGTAGATGTAAACCGGAAAATGCACTTTTCAATACTTTGACTAAAGTTGTGGGATTATACCGCACCCTTGTAATTTCAGTGACTTAGGAAAGGGATTAAATAAACGGCTGAGGATGTTTTGGCAGAGCCGCTTGCTTCTGAGATTTCAATTACCGGGTAGTTAGCGATTTAGGCAGGGCACAAGAGAGATTATGATGCGGAAGGTGCAAAGGTTAAAAAATCAAGATGAAAGCTATTCTCATTGGCACAGACCACCGAATTCAAGTAAGCCTCGTACAAAATGAAAAAACCCAGGCTTGGGTGCCTCGGAGCGGAGGCATTCGATATCGAAAATTGATCACCTACTGTATCGAAAAATTAGGTGCAAAAGCTATCCTTGAGGAAATTCATGCTCGCCAAGAACAGATTGCCCCCACCATTGCCTCTACCTTGGCGAAACAGCATGGGTTAACTTGGCAAGCCCTTGGGATTGGTGAACCAGGAATTTCCGATGGCCTTTTTGATCCTCCTCTTTTTGAGGCTGCGTACTCCGGGGTTAAACCAGAATTACTTGCGGGCATATACCATCTCAAAACGCATGAAATTCGGGAGAGGTTTATGTACGACAAGATCATGGAAGCTGTGAGACCACACGGGTGTGTCCTAGCCGTCGTTGGTTTCATCCACCTTGGCGTGCTAGCGAGAATGTTGGAGGAGCATATCGACGTTGACGCTTTTATATTTACCGTCCCACTCGTGGTTGACGAAACCAGAACGTGAATCCTTACGGAGTGGCGGGTTTGAGTCGTCAGCATTCAGTTTTTTGGTGGCGCTGCGTATTCTATAGGTGTTCGAATTGAAATACCTGTAGCTGAGTGCTGAATGCTTCTTTATGCGAATCATTGCAGGCAAATTTCGCAGCCGGCAGTTGCGCTCCTTGCAGGGCGCCGACCTGCGTCCGACATCAGACCTCCTGCGCGAAACACTATTCAATGTCATTGCCGCAGCACACGCGATCGAAGACACCGTCTGGCTCGATTTGTTTGCCGGCACAGGCGCCGTTGGGATTGAAGCTCTCAGCCGCGGAGCTAAGAAAGTCTACTTCGCCGAAGCTGCACGTAAATCGGCAGAGCTGATCGCGCAAAACCTGCGGTCGCTGAAAATTGAAGATGGGTTCCAAATTCTTCAACAGGATGCCGTCACCGCCATCGGCAAAGTTGCGGGCCCTGTCGACATCTGTTTTCTTGATCCGCCCTACAAGATGGAAGAGCAATACGAAAAAGTGCTTGCCGCTCTTTCCAAGTCAGTAACATTGCACGAAAACTCCATAGTTATCGCCGAACACAGCAAACACTTCGACCCTGAAGACCAATACGGCCGGCTGCAGCGCTTCCGCAAGCTGGTCCAGGGCGATGCCGTATTGAGTTTTTATCATTAAGTTTATTGTTTTTAAGAGCGGAAAGCTTTGCCTAATAAAAATCGTTCGGTGCGTGTTCTTTGCGACAGATTCGTGGGGAACGTGAATGCCTGCATCGTCCAGGTACAGCCCGGAACGGGCGGCCGAGAGTAGCCCAGCGGCGTTAGCCCTGGGAAAGCAATAACAAACCCTTTACTTCCACTCGCCGAGGGCATGCGCGCAGCGAAGCGGAGCGCATAGAAAGAACGTTTTTCAGCAGCCTCTTCTAGCCCTTGAGGTGATGGAACTTTGTCACCCTGGCACCATTGTGGTATCAAATTCTTCTTTCCTGCAGGAACTTGCGGTATGCTCAGCAATGAAAGTGTATCCAGCGTCCCCAGGGATGCGGGGCTGAGAGCAGAACAAGGATTAGAAAAACCCACAGGTTCTTTGAAAATTCGATTGCGGCCAGATGCCGATGCAGATCCAGGCTGAAGATATCTCCTCCGTAGGTTGGTTGGACCAATCAAGTGGCCATTCGAAGTCTCCTGAGTTATGAATGACTTACGAATGCCACCCCAAGCAAACAGGGTATCCCCCCTCCCCATGTAAACGGCAAACACGAACAGCGGTTTCACGGTCCCAATTTGGGGCATGGATGACTCACTGGTTATCTCCAACCATGCAAGGGGGGTACCCCTCCAGGTCCGATTTTCCTGCTGACATTTGTCACATGCGATTGGTGACACGCGGCACTGGTTTGCCTCGCTCCATGCGCACATACTGGCACACGAATTTGGGAATCGTAACCCTGAGTTCAAAGAAGGTGCCAGATGAACATCCAGAGCAACATTGAATACAACCCGCAAGACCAAGCCCCCGGAGAAGTCGCGGCTGAATTTTGCGGCGTGAGCAAATGTTACGGCCAGGTGCCCGCTCTTAACAACGTGAGCTTTCGCATGTATCCGGGAGAGTTGGTTTCGCTGCTCGGCGCCAATGGAGCGGGAAAAACAACCGCGGTCAAACTCCTGCTGGGATTGGCTGCGCCCAACCAGGGAAGAATCCAGATTTTTGGAGAAAACCCGCGCAGCACGCAAGCCAAGATTCGTGTGGGCGCCATGCTGCAGGTCGCCAAAGTCCCGGAAACTCTGAAGGTGCGCGAACACATCCAGTTGTTTTCCTGTTATTACCCTAACCCGCTTCCGCAACGCGCCGTAATAGAAGCCGCTGGACTGCAGGGATTGGAAGACCGCAAGTTTGGCGAGCTTTCCGGCGGGCAAAGGCAGCGTGTTCTGTTTGCCCTGGCGATTTGCGGTGATCCCGATCTTTTGTTTCTCGATGAGCCCACGGTCGGGCTCGATGTAGATAGCCGGCGCGCTTTCTGGCAACAGATCCGTGCCCTTGTGCAGCGCGGACGCAGCGTGCTGCTCACCACGCATTACCTGGAAGAGGCGGACGCGCTGGCCGACCGCATCCTGGTTTTAAACCGGGGCACGATTATTGCGCAGGGAACGCCGGCAGAGATCAAAGCCAAAACCGCCGGCAAGACCATTCGCTGCACCACAGGACTCTCTATCGAAGAGGTGCAAGCCATTGCCGGGGTCAGCAGCGTGCGCCCGCAGAAAGACGGCCTCGAAATTCTTACTTCCCGCGCCGAGATGGTCGTGCGTGAATTGCTGGCCCGTGATGCCTCGCTTGCCAATGTTGAAGTTGTCAGCACCGGATTGGAAGAAGCATTCCTGGAAATTACTCGGCGCGATAGCGCCAATAACCCGCACGAAAGCAAAATGGAGGTGGCTTTATGAGCAGTTCCGCACAAGTTCACATCAAAGCGGCAGCCTGGAGCGGCGGCCAAACCATGCGCACCCCGAACCAGACCTTGCGTATTTATTTCAACGAGGCAAAATACGAGTTCCTGAAGCTATTGCGGCTTCCCATCTATGCGATATCGACAATTGCTTTTCCACTGATGTTTTACGTGCTCTTCGGACTGGTGTTAAACCAGAGGCAGACGGTCGGCTCAATAAGCGTTGCCACCTATCTGCTCGCGTCGTATGGGGCCTTCGGCGTAATTGGCGCTTCCCTCTTCGGCTTTGGGGTGGGAGTGGCGACAGAGCGCGGTCAGGGTTGGCTGCAGGTGAAGCGCGCCTCACCCATGCCTCCCTTCGCCTACTTCCTGGCCAAACTCATCATGAGTTCCCTGTTCAGCCTCATTGTGGTCTTGCTTTTGTTCACGTTAGGCGCAGCTTTCGGCCATGTGCGCATGCCATTGGCCACCTGGGCTGCACTGGCCGGTACGCTGGTCATGGGCGCGCTTCCCTTCGGCGCCATGGGATTGGCCATAGGATATTTCGCCGGACCGAACTCGGCGCCGGCAGTGTGCAACGTTCTTTATCTGCCCATGGCATTTGCGTCGGGCCTTTGGGTGCCAATGGAGTTTTTGCCGAAATTCATGCAAAGCATCGCGCCTTTCTTACCACCGTACCATTTTGTCCAACTGGCGCTCGCTCAGGTTGGAGCCCGTCACATCGGCGGCCAGTGGGTGCACATAGCCGCCCTCAACGGATTTACACTCTTGTTCCTCGTGCTCGCGGCCGTGGGCTATCGCCGTGACGAGGGCAAGATGTACGGGTGATTATGATTGGGCCATTTGGTCATTGAGTCATCGAATCATCAGGTCATTGATTCATCGAGTTAATGACCAATGACCAATGATTCGATGACCCAATAAGCTCGAAAATGCTATACGCTAAGCGGTAACAATGAGACTCCTTCCCGAAAAGATTAGAGCTGAGGTCGGCTGGATGCCTTATGTCTGGCTGGTCTGGCTGTTTTATTACGTGCTTGAACCGGCCTCAGGCCAGACCTCCATTGGCAAGTGGGTGGAGATGCTGATAGGGCTCTGCATCTTCCTGGCGCTCTATTTCCTGGGTTATTGGCTTGAAGGGAAGCGTAAGCTTTGGGTCATTGCCGCCCTCACGGTGCTGGCCATGGTGCTCATTCCGCGCAATTGGGGCGCTTCAGTATTCTTCGTTTACGCGGCGGCGTTCGCGGGATTTGGTGGGGAGACCGAGTTGGCAATCGCTGTCCTGCTGGTGCTTGAGGCCTGCGCCAGCATCATGATGTGGGTCTTTCATCTGCCATGGGGGCTCTGGGTTTCCATGTCCTTCCTGATCGCCGCGATCGGGGCCATGAATATTCAGCATGCGAAACGCATAGCGGCGAACGCCCGCTTGCGCCTGGCTCATGAAGAAATTGAGCACCTGGCCAAGACCGCCGAGCGCGAACGCATTGCCCGCGACCTGCATGACGTCCTGGGACACACGCTTTCCGTCATCATCCTGAAATCGGAGTTGGCATCAAGGCTTGCCGACAAAGACACGCAGCGCGCCATCCAGGAGATCCGCGACGTTGAGCGCATCTCGCGAGAGGCGCTGGCGGAAGTACGAAGCGCGCTGAAAGGCTACCGTGCCGCCGGCCTGGATGCGGAAATTGCCCAGGCACGTGCCACACTGGAAACCGCCGGCATCAAGGTGCAAGCCTCGGCTTCCGGCCGTTTGGAGCTCAGCTCTGCCCAGGAGGGAGTGCTGGCTCTGGTGATTCGGGAGGCAGTGACCAATATCCTGCGCCACTCCCAGGCCACCGAGTGCAACCTGCGATTGTTGCAGAGCGATGGTGTGTGCACCCTGGAAGTTGCCGACAATGGTTGCGGCAGCAACGGCGTAGAAGGCGAAGGCATCAAAGGCATGCGCCAGCGGGTGGAGACCCTCGGCGGCAACTTGCAGCGCACGAACGCTCCCGGTACCACGCTGACCATCACCCTCCCCCGCACAACCATCAATCCGAATGGAGTGCAATGAAGATTCGGGTCATTATTGCAGAAGACCAATCCATGGTGCTGGGTGCGCTGGCAGCGCTGCTGGAAAGCGAAGGCGACATTGAAGTCGTAGGCCAGGCACACAATGGGCAGGAGGCCATGAAGATGGTCCGCTCGCTCAAGCCGGATTTACTTTTGACCGACATTGAAATGCCCGAGATGAGCGGATTGGAAGTGGCCGCCGAGCTGAAACGCCAGCAATCGCCAGTGCGTGTGATTATTCTGACTACATTTGCGCGTGCCGGGTATCTGCGCCGTGCGCTCGATTCAGGTGCGGCCGGGTATCTGTTGAAGGATTCCCCGGCATCCCAGTTGGCCAGCGCCGTGCGGCGCGTGCACGCCGGCATGCGGGCGATTGCCCCGGAGCTGGCGGCGGAAGCCTGGGGTGAAAGCGATCCGCTGACAGACCGCGAGCGCCAGATTCTGCGGCTGGCAGGAGAAGGTATCTCGAGCACCGAAATCGCAGCCAAATTCCGCTTGTCCGAGGGAACGGTCCGCAATTATCTTTCCGAAGCTATCAGCAAGCTGGGCGCAAGCAACCGGGTTGAAGCTGCACGCATTGCCCGGCAAAAAGGCTGGCTTTAACTGCAGTTTCAAGTTTACAGTTTCAAGTTTCAAGTTTTCGAGCTGCTACAGAATGAGCGCCGTTCCGCCCCGCATGAGAGGTGCGGACGAGGCCTTCAGATCAAAGCGGAACATCCAAAAAACAGCCGAGAATATTTAATCCGTCCTCAGTCTTCAGCCGGGACAGATTCTGTCTTGTTCTGTCTTGAAACTTGAAACTGGAAACTCGAAACTTCTAACCAGACGACTGCGGACTGATGACTCAACTAGGCTTTCGCCTCTTCCCGTTCGATCTCGCTTATTTTTTCCACGCGCCGCAAATGGCGTCCGCCGGCGAAGGAGGTCTCCAGCCATTTGTGAATGATCTGGAAGGCCATCTGGTCGCTGAGGACGCGCGCACCCAGCGCGAGAACATTGGCGTCGTTGTGCTCGCGGCTTAATTGGGCTTCGTATTCGCTGCTGACATTTGCCGCACGCACGCCCAAAACCTTGTTGGCGGCTATGGACATTCCGATTCCGCTGCCGCATACCAGAATGCCAAGATCGGCCTTGCGATTGGCCACTTCCTCCCCCACCTTGCGGGCGAAATCAGGATAATCCACTGATTCGCTCGAGAGCGTGCCCTGATCGTTCACCTGCAGGCCCTCTTGAAGAAGCAGTTTCTTGATCTTTTCCTTCAATTCGAAGCCGGCATGATCGGCACCGAGGGAGATTTTCATGGCTTCAATATTGTAAATGAGCAGCCCTGATGAGCAGCCGCAAGTCAGTTAATACGGAAGATTCAGCCTATTCGAATAATGGTAGTAACTCCGCAGCACCCCTTCGGGCTTGTTTAAAACCCGATTTCGTCGCATAATCACGCGAAACAGCTTTGCTTTTTGACCCCTGCTTATTTGGGGCTTGTTTTTTGTGGAGGTCGTTCATGGTAGTGGTTGGCACGGCAACGCAAACACCTGCGAAGGTAAACAAATATATTCTCTTCGATACGTCCACCTTTGTGGCCCACATCACCCTGAATCATCCGCCCTACAACGTGCTGACCGTGCAATTGATGGTTGAAGTGGCCGAAGCGGTGGAGAGCCTGAATGGACGCAATGACATCAAGTGCATTGTCCTGGATTCTTCGCAGAAGGCCTTTTGTGCGGGAATATCGCTGGAAGACTCCAAGGCCGACCGCGTCTTCCAGACCCTGGATGCCTTCAACCGTATCTTTCAGGCCTTTCGTGACATCTCCAAGCCGTTGATCGTAGTCGTGAATGGAGCTGCCATTGGCGCAGGCTCCGAACTGGTTGCCTTCGGCGACATGGTGATTGCCACGCCCAACGCCAAGTTCGCACAACCCGAGGTCAAGATGGGCGTCTTTCCGCCTTTTGCCGCTATTATGCTGCCGCAATTGATCGGCCCTAAGAAGACCTACGAGTTGATTCTTACCGGGGAAGCCCTGAGCGCCGACGACGCTCTTCGCCTGGGATTCGTGAACAAGCTGGTTCCAGAAACAGGACTGCGGGCCGCAGTTGAGCAGATCCTCACCCGCATCAATGAATTCAGTGGACCGGTGCTGGAGATGACCAAGACCGTGATCTCCACTTCGCTTGGCCTGCCCTGGAATGAGGCCATGAAGAAATCCCAGGACATCTACCTCAATCAGCTTATGGATTTGGAAGACGTACAAGAGGGTCTACGTGCCGTCCTGGAAAAACGCAAGCCCATCTGGAAGAACAAGTAGCGCTAGCTCCAGCTGCAAGCTCCAAGTTGCAAGCTCCAAGGAAAAAACCAAGACACAGCCGGGGACGGCTGTGCCACACAAGCTGTGCCTGAGGCCAAGTCTTGTCGCCTGCTGGGGCCAGGTTAATGACTTCCGCGCGTAACGAATGTTTTGCTGGCGCGGTCGTGCCAGCAAAGGTGGTCTTCATCCAGCAAGACCCAGAGGAATCCCAGTCCCAGCGCGAAGGTTGAGAGCCCTATACTCAAAGCTCGTGCACGGCGGCGGGAGGAAGAAACGGCATCGCCTTCAAAGCTGGTGAGTCTAAGGCCGGCAAGCCGCATTCCGGGTGTGCTTCCCGTATTTACCAGAAATAGATACTGGTAGAGCGCCCAGAAAAACCCCGGCAAAATGGCCGACATGATGGTGAACGCCCTTCCCTCCGGCAAGACGCCTGCCCACAACAAGATGAAGCCGAATAGCAAGAATCCAGCCCCAGAGACGCAGAAATCAACGGCTTCCATCGTTGCCCGCAAATAAATCGGTGCCACCAGCAACAGCGCCTGCATTCCCGGCGGCGGTTGTGTGCTTTCCGGCGCTGCAGACAGTTCCACAAGGGCAATCGGCGGGGTCGGTTCCACAAAAACCTCTGCCTGAGCGGCAAGCTCGGCCTGGTTGATCTCTTCCTCTTCAAAGACATGGGGTGACAGCATGACCGGGTCAGCCAATTCTTCATCCGGTTCAATGTTTGTCTGAATCGGGCTCACCGCAACCGGAGTCAAGGTGACCGGAGCTTCAATGAACTCGTCTTCGCCGGCCGGCTGCTCGGCTGCGAAAACTGCCTCAGTCAAGTCAGAAATTATGCTGCCATCGAACTGCTCGGAAAAAATTACAGGCGTTTCTACTGGAACTGGATCGTTTTTAATGATAATAACCACATCCTTTGCTACAGCCAGATCATCTTGTGCTGCCAGGTCTTCCTCTATCTGTTCGAACTGAGCAGCCTGGGGTTGAACAGGTTGGAACTGCGCAGCTTCAGGGTCGTGCTTCCAGAAGGGCTTCTGATTGCGTGGCGCAACGTTAGGCCAATAGCGCTCTACACCATAGAGCTCGATCTGCATGGCCGTTAACTCTTCCGCGCTTGCATTTGTCTCATTCGCAGGCGCGACGGTACTCGCCATCTGCCCACCTGGTTCGGCTGAGGGCTCCGCAATGCTGGGATTCGCAACGCTTTGCTGTTGCGCCGTCGCACTCTGCTCGTGCTCAACCGCGCTCGCTTCGTGCTCACCCAGTTGTAGAGAAAGCTCTGGATTCACAAGCGGCGTTAGTGGTGGAGTTGCAACTTCTTTCCTGATGGGAATCGCTGGAGCTGAGGAGGAAGGAGGTGCGGGTTCGAAGTTCAGGCCCAACGAACGTGGCCTCTCCACCCGCGGACGCCTGCGCGCGCGGTAGCGGTTCACGCGCGATGAAACCTCCCGCCGCCATTCACCCGGTTCAAGCGGGCGTTCGGCGGTGTTAGGTTCCACCAGAACAATGGTCCTTCGCGCCGGCCTCAGTTGCGCCAGGCGCTCAGAACGCGCCGCCGCTTCGAGCGCGGTGGTGACATCAGGTTCATTATCTAAGGGCTCCGCAACGCTTCGCTGCTGCGCCCTCGCGTCTGGCTCGCGCACTCCAGCGCTCGCCATCCGCTCACCCGGCGCACCTTGTAGACTGGCTGCGAAGTTTTCTTCGCTGAAATCGTAATGTTCTGGGTCAACGACAACAGCAACGTGCTCGCTCACCGTAGATGGTTCAGCAGCATCGTTGCGTCCACATCGGCAAATACCCGGACAGACGGGACAAGCCATCAGGTTGTGGAAGAACCGCGCGAGAGCTCACTTCCAAATAAACGGCAAAATCCGTCTGCTACGCGCTGTTGGGCGCATAACGCCGGCTTGAATTATTCAACCCCCGCCGAAGACTCCGCTCAAGTCCGCAGCAGGCGAAAACCTTCAACCCTTAGTAACCCTCATTGCACTACCGACAATAAACTTTACCAATGCCGCCGGAGCGTGCTAATTTCGATGGTTCCTCATGAGTTGCCGCTATCGTTGGTTTACCATTGCCGCCGTCTCCTGTCAGCTTGTTTTTGCATTTCTACTATTAACTAGTGGGTTACGAGTCCGGGCCCAGGATTTGCCACCCTTATCTGCCGATGGCCCCTCGCAACCCGCGTCGTATTCCAAGGGACAAGGGGAAGAAGCCACCATCCGTGCCGTGAGCCAGGAAAAACATGGAGACGTGTGGACCCTGCGCGGGAACGCCGAGATTGACTATAAAGACCTGATATTGCACGCGGACCAGATCACGTATAACGACGCTACCGGAGATGCGGTCGCGACCGGCAATGTGACTCTGGATGGAGGTCTCTATAGCGAACATATCGTGGGAACGGTTGCCGAATACAACGTCCGCACTGAAACCGGAAAGCTGTACGACGCCGCTGGTACCACCGGCATCCGCATGAAGGGGAAAAATATGACTCTGATCACATCCAACCCCTTCGCTTTCACGGGAAAAATTGTGGAGAAAGTCGGACCGGAGCGTTACGTCATTCACAACGGCACGGTGACTTCCTGCGAACTGCCCAATCCCAAGTGGACCTTTTCCGCAATACGGATTGTGGTGGATGTAGGAGAAACCGCAAAAATCTACAATAGCGTCTTTAAGATTAAAAAGGTACCGGTCTTTTATTTTCCCTTTGCCCGGCATCCGGTAGAAAAACTGCCGCGGCAGAGCGGCTTTCTTACGCCGATGTTTGGCACTTCCAACCGAAAAGGCACGATTCTGGGCGACTCTTTTTACTGGGCCATCAATCGCAGCATGGATGCCACCATTGGCGCTGAATACTGGTCCTCGAGAGGATGGGCGCAGCGCGGCGTGTTTCGCGCTACTCCGACGGATAAGAGCTACCTGAATGCAAGTTTTTTCAGCGTCGTGGACCGCAAACAGAGTGCTCCCTTTGGAGATCTAAGCGGGCAGGAGGTCAACATCAACGGCAACGCTATATTCCCCCATGATGTGCGCGGAGTCATCTCGGCGGAATATTTGAGCAGCTTCAAGTTCCGGGTCAGCTTTGCCGATACTTATTATCAAGCCATCAACTCCGAAGTTAACTCCGTAGCGTTTCTGACCAAGAACTACGATGGCTATTCTTTTAATCTTCTGGCTTCGCGCTATCAGAATTTTCAGAGCCCCACAAAGGGTGATGTGATCAGCATTTTTCATACTCCCAGCTTTGATACATCTTCCGTGGACCG
>Ga0207130_1166_pt2 | contig 14861 bp, 12 predicted proteins | sample Alteio_BWMinHeat_16_FD_153545 | JGI IMG/M metagenome (GOLD analysis project Ga0207130, IMG submission 153545) | Enriched cells from forest soil in Barre Woods Harvard Forest LTER site, Petersham, Massachusetts, United States -... | ecosystem: Environmental > Terrestrial > Soil > Temperate forest >... | reverse complement strand
GTGGGCATGAAGACTTTGCCGCTGCTTACCAACAAAATAACGGGCACTACCACACTTGCAATTCTGTTTGATCCGGCTAATGCGGCATCAAAGCAAGAGGCCAGTGGAATTAAAGCCATTCTCGATGGCAACTTCGTGGGCCCCGATGAACTCAAACTCAACGGCATGCTCGTACCGGTGAATGACTTAAGCAAAATAACGGGAAGCAAGCTCGCCATACTCACCGATGGGCTGAGTGCTCATTACGACGCCATCAGCGCCGCCGCCATCAGTAACGGCACTCTTACCATGTCAACCGATCTGGGCTGCGTGCAGGCCAATAAATGCGTGCTGGGCATAGTATCGAAACCTCATGTGGAAATTTATTACAGCAAGGCGGCAGCCGAAGCGGCCAGAATCACCTTCGGCCAAGTATTCACCATGCTGGTCAAACAAATCTGACGGGAAGAATGAGGCACATGAAAAATAAGCAAGGTATCCTTATGAAATATAATGCTACTTATCGTATATTGCCATTGACTCTTTTGACCGCATTGCTTGTCCCCGATAGCGCATGGGCAGAAGCGGTGGACTACGGTTCGTTGCAGTCCCTTTTCGGCGAACCTGTAACCACGAGCGCCACCGGCACGCCTCAGAGAGTCAGCGACGTTCCCGCCAACATGACCATCATCACCGCCGATGAAATCCGCCAATCCGGCAGCCGCAGCATTCCCGAAATTCTCTCCCGCGTTCCGGGACTGGACATTCTGCAGACAGGCGAAAACTCTTTTGATGTCGGCGTGCGCGGCTATCAACAGGCTTTCCAGCCACGCCTGCTGGTACTGGTGGATGGTCGTCAAGTCTTTCTGGATGATTATTCCCGTACCATCTGGAGTAATATTCCGGTGAATATCGACGATATCCGCCAGATTGAAGTGGTGAAAGGGGCGAGTTCCGCCTTGTTCGGATCAAACGCGGCGGGCGGTGTGATCAACATCGTTACCTACAGCCCTGTGTATGATAAAAATAACGTAGCGAACGGCACATTTGGCACTCAGCAAAGCTGGACCGGAGATGCCACCGCCACAGCAAAACTGGCAGAGCAAAGCGGGATTAAATTTTCTGCAGGCGGCACAAATGCAAATGAGTTTCATACGGATCCCCGCCCCGCAGACTTCCAAACGTACAATCCCACCAGCCGGTATGCTGTAGAGAGTTCGGTTTTCCAGATAACACCCAGTCTGCAGGCGAATACGGAGTTGACCTATTCAGAAAGCTGGGCGAATCCAGGACAGGTTGCTTTCGAGACGGATAGCGAAGATGCAACCACCTACTCCATCCGGGGCGGGTTATCATGGCAATCCCCCATCGGGTTAATCTCAAACAATAATTACATCAATCATACGTTTTCACATGCCTTCGGAAATGGCTTTAAAAGCGACAGCACGACGCAATTGATTGTAAGCCAGGTGGCAGACCAGTTTAAAATCGGGACGGATAACTTCTTCCGTATAGCACTGGAATATCGCAATAAGACCTATTGGGGCACAGATACCGTACAAGTGTTTCCTCAGTCACCTTATTTTGAGCAGAATGTGTATTCTGTTAGTGGTTCATGGCTCAAACAATTCAATGATAAACTCTCCTGGACTAACGCAATTCGTATCGATCATCAGGATTCGGAGCAAACTGGCACGCTTTTCGCCGACGCGTTTGAAACCAATGCGGACTACAGCCATGTGATCAACGCCTTCAGTGCCAATTCCGGGTTGGTATACAAAGCCACGGACGTGGACACTTTGCGTGCAACGTATGGGCGTGGCGTGCAAATACCTGGCCTTATCCAGGAAGGATTGACCGATACCATAGTAGGCCCGGCACCCAATGTTTTCTTTGATGTGGAAGGCAATCCTGCCTTGAAACCTACCGTGGTCACCAATTACGAGTTGGGCTACGATCGCGTGATACCTTCTCTTTTTTCGACGGCAAAATTTTCAGTCTATTATGAAATGAACCAGGATGTCGCAGGGTTTGATGCCGGTTCCTTCCTTAGAACCGTAGGCAGCAACACTTATATTGTGCTCCAGAGCGTCAATGTCGGAAACAGCCAGGGTCTGGGGGGCGAGTTTGAATTAAAAGGGAGCCATAATGGATTCCGTTGGGACGGCAGTTACAGTTATGCGCGTGTTATCGACACGTCCGGAGTGGAGAGTGCTGTGGGCTATGAAGGCTCCGCACCACAGCATCACGTGCGTCTATTGGGAGGGTATACTATCGGACCGTGGGAACTGGATGCTAATGCGCAGTATTTAAGCTCAACCAATATGCTGCGTGTCACAGGCCTCGCCGGCGGCTTTGCTCCTACCTATACGGACGGATATGTAAGTTTCGGCGGACGTGTCGGTTATGCCGTCAACAGCAATGTCACCGTTGCGGTTTCAGGCATCGACCTTACCCGTGGCACATTGCAGGAAAGCCCTTATCCCGCCATTGAGCGTCAGGTTTTCCTAAGCCTGACGGGGAGATTCTGATATGTACAGTCAGCAGTATCGGCGGAGCCAAAGAATCCTGACTAATATACAGGCTTGGATAAAAAGCATACTGCCCATGGTTGTAACCGTGATGCTTTCCCTCCCAGCTTTTGCTGCAACGGATGAAGCGGATCTGGCGGTGGGCATGAAGACTTTGCCGCTGCTTACCAACAAAATAACGGGCACTACCACACTTGCAATTCTGTTTGATCCGGCTAATGCGGCATCAAAGCAAGAGGCCAGTGGAATTAAAGCCATTCTCGATGGCAACTTCGTGGGCCCCGATGAACTCAAACTCAACGGCATGCTCGTACCGGTGAATGACTTAAGCAAAATAACGGGAAGCAAGCTCGCCGTACTTACCGATGGGCTGAGTGCTCATTACGACGCCATCAGCGCTGCGGCCATCAGTAACGGCATTCTTACCATGTCAACCGACCTGAGCTGCGTGCAGGCCAATAAATGCGTGTTGGGCATCGTATCTAAGCCTCACGTGGAAATTTATTACAGCAGAACAGCTGCCGAAGCAGCCAGAATCACCTTCGGGCAAGTATTCACCATGCTGGTCAAACAAATCTGACAGAAAGTAATAACGCATATGAAAAAATCCCATCACATCTGCAAAATATTCCTGTTGGTTTTTGCAACAACACTGACGATACCGCTTAGTGCGGAAGCGCAGATGGTCGATTACGGCTCGCTGCAGTCCCTTTTCGGCGAGCCCATCACTACCAGTGCCACGGGAACACCGCAACGCGCCAAAGACGTGCCTGCCGATATGACCATTCTTACCGCAGACGATATACGCCGTTCCGGCAGCCGCAACATTCCAGAAGCGTTGCGCGATATTCCAGGTATCGACGTGCTGCGCACGGGCAATAACACCTACGATGTCGGTGTGCGAGGCCTTAATCAGCCTAACTCCAACCGCTTGCTGGTACTAGTCAATGGCCGCCAGGTGTTCTTCGACGACTTCTCGCGCACCAACTGGAATGCCATCCCCGTAAATATCGACGAAATTCGCCAGATCGAAGTGGTCAAAGGCCCGAATGCGGCATTGTTTGGCAATAATGCCGTAGGAGGTGTGATCAATATCATCACCTATAATCCGATGTACGACAAAGTAAATGTCGTCAATATCACGGCAGGTACACAGGAAAGCAGAAGTGCCGATGCAACGGTAACGCACAAATGGGGAGATTGGGGTGCGGTGAAAGTGTCAGCAGGCGATTACGGCGCGCATGAATTCGACACATCCCGCACGGCTGCAGAACAATCCCAGAACGTTGATCCCGCGCGGCGTTATGTATCTGCGGACGGTGTCTTTCAGCTTGCGCCCCAGGCTCAAGGAGAACTGGAGACAACCTACATCAAGGCGAGGGCAAGTGGAGCAAGCGTTGCCGATCTCTATGGCAATGAAGCAGATGAGATTGCCTCAATCAAAGCGATGATCACAGGCCAGACAGGCTGGGGACTGGTAAAAGCCACCTCTTATTTGAATCGTACGCATAACGAAAATAACATCGGCATCGGCACTCCGATTGCGATCGACAACGATCTGTGGGTGAATCAACTGGAGGATCAGTTCAAGCTTGGCACCGATCATACCTTTCGCATTGCCGGGGAATACCGCACGAATTATTTTGACTACTCGGTGCCGCAAACCACCTTTCAGAATCCCCGGCCCGAGATGATGATGGCTTCCTTAAGCGGGATGTGGAGCTGGCAGGTGCGCCCCGATGTCAGCTTTACCAACGCCGTGCGGGTTGACCAATGGCATTTGAAGCAGCTTGGCTCTTTGATTCCGCAAGCGCAATTCAGCGCCGGCGATTATGACAAATATGATACCAATGTTGATGTCAACAGCGGGGTAGTATGGCAAGCAACGGATATTGATACTCTGCGCCTTTCCTATGGCCGAGGAGTCCAGTTCCCAAGCTTCTTCGAAAGCGGTTATGCGCAAGCCTCTTTTATGTCGCCCGTGACTATAAGTTTTCAATCGAATCCTGGGATCCATCCGACCATTGTCACCAATTACGAAGCTGATTATGACCGCGAGATCAAATCCCTGTTCTCAACCGTCAGCTTTTCTGTCTTCTACCAGAAGAACGAGGATATAAAAGGACTGACAGAGACCGTGACTCCGGGATTTCCCATTACTTTCGTAACGAATAACACTTTGGGTGATGATCACGCGATTGGGCTGGAAGTAGGTATTCAAGGTAAGAAAAACGGCTTTCGCTGGGGCTTAAGCGACAGCCTCGCCCATGTGCAAGCCGGGTTTCAGGTGCAGGATAATTTCCATGTGCAACAATCCGCACCGCAAAACTCTGTCAAAGCGCACTTAGGCTATAGCTGGGGCAATTGGGAAATGGACGGATTCGGCAATTACATCAGCAGGAGGACATCTGAAACCGAACGGCCAGAAAGCCTGTCCGGATTTCCCGTACTGACGGCAACCGACTATTTCAGCTTTTCGGGCCGCATAGGGTATAATATCACCGATAATTTTACACTTGCCCTTTCCGGAACTGATGTCAATCATCAAGAAATCGAGACATTCGCCGGCGTTCCTAATATCGAACGCCAGGTTTTTCTATCATTGACGGGAAAATTCTAGAGATGGTCGGAAAACGATTACCTCTTTATTATCTTTCCCGGCCGCCCGCTGTCAGCTAACGGATATGCAATGACGACAGATTTCGCCAATGTGATGATGAGTGAAACGAAAGCCGGGGAGACACCCATCGCTTTCCCCGCAAAACTGCTGGGCATGTCCATGCTGCTCACCTTGAGCGTTGTGATATGGATGGGAGGCAACAGCGTACATATCCATCATTTTCTTACGCATGCCATGAGTCAGGATCAACATGTCGCCGAGCAGGCGGATGACATCTTATATCTGGACAGCGTGCTCTCCCAGTATGCGCGAACCGGCGGAAACACGGGGGATGCAGATTTCGATAGGCGCTATCACGACGCATTGCGGCATGATCTCGACACTAAAATCGACAAATTACCCCCTGATCTCCGGGATGTCGCCAATGCGGCCAGTCAGGCCAATGATCATATAGCGCAACTGGAAGCGCGCTATCGGAACTTGATGGAACAGAATAAACTCAAGGATGCGCTGGCGCTGTTGAATGGCTCAGACTACCGCAAGGACAGCGAGACGCATCTGGACGGACGCCGGAAGCTATCCGAGAAAGTCCGCCATGCTTCCCAGCAGAATCTGCTCAACCTGGAAAGTAACATCTACACCACCCTTTCCCTGGCAGCGATAGCTATCGTCGCATTATGCATCACCTGGTACTTTGCCCTGAAAAGCATTCGTCAGTGGCGCAGCGAGCTTGAGTCGGCGCGTATCCGGCTTACGCAGCGTATCGCCGAGAAAGAACGCCTGGAAAAACAAATGAGGGAGTATCTCGAGCAGGTGCAGATGGCACAGCAGGATGCCATGGCCGCCAAGGAAATCGCAGAAAAAGCGAACGCGGCAAAATCGGATTTTCTTGCCAATATGAGTCATGAAATCCGCACGCCGATGAATGCCGTGCTCGGCATGGCCGGCTTGCTCACCGACACCGAGTTGAATCATGAGCAGCGCGGATGGATAGACATCATCCGAAAATCAGGGGAAGGGCTGCTCGATATCATTAACGATATTCTGGACTTCTCCAAGATCGAAGCAGGCAAGCTGAAACTGGAGCCCATCCCCTTTAATATGGGCGAGACCATGATGGAAATCGGCGACATGATATCGCTGAGGATGCAGGAAAAAGAGCTTGAGTTCATTATACATATCGCCCCCGATCTTCCGCTGGACGTCGTAGGCGATTCGGTACGGCTTCGCCAGATCATCATCAACCTCATCAGCAATGCCATAAAATTCACGGAAAACGGGTATGTCGCATTGCGGGCCCGCTGGAAGGAGGAACCGGAGCAGCATATACGCCTGTATTTCGAGGTGGAGGATACCGGTATCGGTATTCCGCCGAATAAATTGGACCATATATTCGATAAATTCGCACAGGCGGAAGAATCCACCACCCGCCGTTTCGGGGGCACCGGACTCGGTCTTACCATCTGCCATAAACTGGTGGAGATGATGGAGGGATCCATTGATGTGGTGAGCACCCCGGGCAAAGGCTCCGTTTTTCGCTTTAATGTTCAGCTGAAACTCGGAAAGAAGCTGGAAAGCCAGGTACCCGCAGTGGATCTGGCAGGCCTGCGCGCATTGGTAATGGACAGCACATTGCTTAACTGCGAGATCCTGGTGGAATATTTTGAAGCCTGGCATATGCGTTGCGATATCTGCACCACGGCACAGGAAGCCATAGAATTATTGGAGCAAGGCGCCCAAAACAAGGACCCCTATTCTTTCGCCCTGCTCGATTACCGTATCGGCGAAGATAAAACCATGCAGCTTGCGGAGGGGATCAAAACATCTTCCCTTAAGCTTGACCCTACGCTGCTGATGATCACATCGCTTAATCGTGTAATCACCAGCAAAAGCCTTCTTGAAAATGGTTTCTCCGGGCTTTTCGTCAAACCGTTTCTTCCCAGCCAGCTTAAAGCTGCATTGCAGATATTGTGGGACGCCAGGCAGCACAACAAGAAACTACCGCTGGTGACGCGTCATAAGGCGATGCAAATGCTGCGCCCGCACTCCAAGAGCACCGGCATCTCCGCTGACATGTTTCCGGGTGTCAACGTCCTCGTGGTGGAAGATATGAAGGTCAATTTATTGCTCATCACCAGGATTCTGGAGAAGCATGGATGTGTGGTGCACTCTGCCGATAACGGCTTAAAAGGCGTGCAGAAGATGCTTGAAAGCCGGTTTGACATCGTCTTCATGGACTGTCAGATGCCGGAGATGGATGGGTTTGAGGCCACCCGGCGCATTCGTAAGGAAGAAGTCGCGCAGCAACCCACTCCGATTATAGCCCTTACGGCAGACGCGATGACCGGCGATCGTGAAAAATGCCTGATGGCAGGCATGAATGATTATCTTAACAAGCCCTTCAAGCCCGAGCAGATTACGCAAATGCTCCGCAAATGGTTAGGCAAGCAATCATAGAAGCTCCTGACCGTAGGCAAGGTATTCTTATATGACGCTTCCGAGCTTGAAGGGCTTTTCCGCGTATTTTCCTTCCTCGGACTGGGTATAAGCCTGATTGGACTTAGCTGGTTCTACTCACGGTTCGTGTTTGGCAATAAACGAATCATGGAATGAGACGGAAAAGCATTTTCTGCTTCCGGGAATGGTGGGCCCGGGACGAGTTGAACGTCCGACCTCACGCTTATCAGCGCAGAATAATAGAGGCTACTCATGCTTGCACCCATACCCCATGGGTTTCCCCGTCAGAACCTAATCTGGTGCGCAAGCTACTTAACTAGATTATCACTAATTGCAATAAGCCACTGAAGCCACATGTTGGCTAAAAACCATGCCCTACCCAAGCGCCATGGTTTCCGCGGTAAGGATGATCCCTGTCCGCATGCCGCAGATGCGATTTTGCATTATTGAATGCTGCTTTCACATCGATGGCATTATCCACGGTCAATGTCATGGTTTTGCCATTGATCTCTTTTATTATAAATGTGCCCTCTGGCAGGGAACTATCTTGAGCAGCAGCACCTTCCGTATGCTTGATGCTATTGTCTGCGGGTTTTCCATTCGTAACGGAGTCTTTTGCAAGAGCGCCTACCGCTGATTTATCGTCTCTTTCCTCATAGTTATAGGCTGCAGCCGTAATACCCACCCGATGCGCATCGTCCCCTTCTCCCACCAGCTCGCTGACCGTGATTACCATCTGCCCTGTCTGCACTCCCTCCGAGAGTTTGGAGGTGTCCTGGCTCACATTTCTATCTATATTTATCAAGTGGCCATCCTTGAAAAATATGCCGTTCTCAAAATCAAATGCGTCTTTTGGCAATTTTGCAAAGGCTTTGTGAAGCAAATCTTCAGAGCAATTCGGCAGAACTTCGCTGTAGTCGCCCAGCAGAAAGCGAATTTGTTTCGGGCTCAATAATTCGGAGATATTTTCAATCCTTTCACCACTGATATTTGCGCTTTTGGTCTCGATATCGTGCACAATATCCATCATGGCGTCTTTTAATTTTTGAGCGGTTATTTTGACGCTATCGGCAGCGTAATGCTTCTCGGAGGAAGGAGTAATACTGGCTGCTTTTGCGCCCGCTGGTGCGAGCGAACCACTCACAAGTGCAGCCCAAGCTATGTTTTTTAATTTCCTCATAAATCAATGCTCCATGTTTTTTATTATATTTCCATTTTTGTCGGAATATTATGCGTTATTATAAGAATTAACTAAAGTTAAGAATTCATGACAGCGGACCTAAATCTGGTGCGTCTGCTAATTCCGCCACACCCGCGCGCAATTTGTGGTCTGGGTTTAACCTATGTCACGGCAACAGTAAAAGGCTTTTTTATCTGGTTTTACTGTTTGATGGAGCGATTTAAGTTTGCGGGATTAGTCGTGGGCGCGGTCGGTAAATCGACAGGTTGCGAGAGAGTCTTGTTCCATGCATCCTGTATACTACTGTGCAAACCCGCTGCAAACACAGACCATTTCGGGTGCTTCCTACCTTGTCCTTGCTGACTATTTAAATCTTAGGGAAATGAAGCCGATTGCGGCTTCCGGGAATGGTGGGCCCGGGACGAGTTGAACGTCCGACCTCACGCTTATCAGGCGTGCGCTCTAACCACCTGAGCTACGAGCCCCTTCGTCAAGAAGAGGGGGTGTTTGTAGAAGCCGGTGGCGCAAAAGTCAACGACTTACCTAAGAACTAAATCGTCTCTATGTATCAATGCGCTACGGCCTTTAAAGCCAAGAATTTTCTCGATATCCTGGCTTTTATGGCCGCGGATGCGGGCGGCGTCTTCGCTGGAATAGGCAATAAGACCCTTGCCCAGTTCGCGACCTGCCGTGTCTTTTATGAGCACGGCATCGCCCCGCCCGAAATGACCTTCAAGCGCCGTGACGCCCGCAGGCAGCAGACTCTTGCCGCCCTTGAGCGCGGCAGCCGCGCCGTCATCCACCGTGATGACGCCGGCGGGCGCAATCGCGCCGCTGATCCAGTGCTTGCGCGCACTCGTGGGGGTCGACGATGCCACGAACCATGTGCCATGTCCGGTCTTCTCGTAAGCTGCGATAGGATGCAGCGTCTTGCCCGAAGCGATGATCATATGGCACCCGGCGGCGAGCGCTATCTTGGCGGCCTCTATCTTGGTTACCATGCCTCCCGAGCCGACTGCAGACGCCACACCGCCCGCCATCGCCTCGATGTCGGGCGTGATGGCATCGACCTTTTCGATGAAGCGCGCGGTCTTGTCCACATGCGGATTGGCACTATAAAGCCCGTCGATGTCCGACAGCAGGAGCAGCATGTCGGCGCTCGCCATCTGCGCCACACGCGCGGCAAGGCGGTCGTTGTCGCCGAAGCGCAGCTCGGCGGTCGCCACCGTGTCGTTCTCATTGATGACGGGTACGACCCTTTCGTTATTCAGCAGCGTCTCGATCGTATTTCTGGCATTCAGGTAACGGCGGCGATTCTCGGTGTCTTCAAGCGTCAATAGTATCTGTGCGGGATAAAGCCATCTATCAAGCGCGTGGGTGCCCCCGAACTGGAACGATGTGGCCCAGCCCGCTGCCATCAGCGCTGTTTGCCCGCATGCCGCCGCTGCCTGCTTTTCCTCCAGCGTCAGCGCTTTACTTTTATACTCGGTACCCAGAACATTCCGCCCAAGCGCAACGGCGCCCGAGGTGACCACAATAATCTGGGTACCGTTTTTCTTAATTTCGGCAATATCCTCAGCCAACGTCGCAAGCCAATCCCTGCGAATATGATTGTCCTCTCCTACAATCAGTGAGGAGCCGACCTTGACGACCAAGCGTTTGACCTTATCTAGTTTCACTTGCTTCTCGCTTCTCTTCGATGACCTTCCACATCGCGCGCAGCAGATCTTCGATCCCGGTGCCCGCCGCGGCCGATATGGGATAGACCTTGCTTTTGCAGGCGCGCTTGAGCGCCGCGCACTTCTTCTTTATCACGTCGGGTGTCAGCGCGTCACATTTGTTGAGCGCCACCAGTTCTTCCTTATCCGCCAGCACCTCGCTGTACTCGCTGATCTCCTTGCGGATGGTCTTATACGCCCCCACCACATCGTCCTGCGTCCCGTCAATCAGGTGCAGCAGCACGCCGCAGCGCTCCACATGCGCCAGGAATTTGAGGCCTAAGCCCACCCCTTCATGCGCGCCCTCGATGAGGCCGGGGATGTCCGCCAGCACAAACTCCCTGTCGTCGATGTACACCACGCCAAGCTGGGGTGTGAGCGTCGTGAAGGGATAGTCCGCTATCTTGGGCTTGGCGCGCGAGACACGTGCCAGGAACGTCGACTTGCCCGCATTGGGAATGCCCAGAAGCCCTGCATCCGAGAACAGCTTGAGGCGCAGCCATATCCACATCTCCTGCGCAGGCTCACCGGGCTGGGCGTATTTGGGCGCACGGTTGACGGAGCTTTTGAAATGGGCATTGCCCATGCCACCGCGCCCACCGTTAAGTAAAATACAGCGCTGGCCTTCTTCCGTCATATCGGCAATCACCGTTTCCTTGTCTTCAGCCAGGATCTCGGTGCCCAGCGGCACTTTGAGCACCATGTCGTCCGCACCTACACCGCTGCGGTTGGCCCCTTTGCCGTTCTCGCCTTTCTTGGCCTTGAAATGCTGCTGGTAGCGGTAGTCGATGAGCGTGTTGAGCGCGTTCTGCGCCTCCACGACGATACTGCCGCCGCGCCCGCCTGAGCCGCCATCGGGACCGCCCATATCGATGAACTTCTCGCGGCGGAAACTAACCGCTCCCGAGCCGCCTTCACCGCTGCGTACGTATATTTTTGCTTCGTCGAGAAATTTCATAAGTAGAAACCGTTATGCCAATAAAAAAGGGGATAGTCACCTATCCCCTTTTTAAATTCATTAAAGAAGAGAGGGTTAGGCTTGCGCCTGTGCCTGTGCTTCAATCGATACGTAGGTTTTGCCTTGCGCCTTCTGGTGGAAAACGACCTTGCCGTTGGCGGTGGCAAAAATAGTATGATCGCGACCGAGACCTACGTTCTTGCCCGGGTAGAATTTGGTGCCGCGCTGACGCACGATGATGCTGCCGGAGAGCACGATTTCGCCTTCGTACTTCTTTACGCCAAGCCTGCGGCCTGCCGAATCGCGACCGTTGCGTGAACTACCACCTGCTTTTTTATGTGCCATGGAAGGTTATCCTTTGATGTCCGTTATCTTGATCGCCGTCAGGTGCTGACGGTGGCCGTTCTTGCGGCGATAGTTGTGGCGGCGGCGCTTCTTGAAGATAATCACCTTATCTCCGCGCGTCTGCTCCAGAATTTCGGCGGCAACCGTTGCGCCTGCAACGAGCGGGGCGCCGATTTTACCGTCTAATGCCAGCACTTCGACATCGATTTTATCGCCAGCCTTGCCCTCGAGCTTTTCGACGAGGATGACTTGGTCTTTGGCGACCGTATATTGCTTTCCGCCGGTGCGGATCACTGCGAACATGGTTATTCTCCTGATTGGGAGGGGGAATATAGCCGCAAGCGCCCGCTTGTCAACCAAATTCCCGCCTTCAGGAAAGGCTCCGTAGGTATCTTTGAAAAATCATACCAATATATTGTATTATAGACATTTAACGGAACATAAAAATGACCCGTCGCCCCGTGACCTCAAGAGAAATTATACCAGCACACGATTATCGTAATCATGATGAAGATGGAAAGCGGACGGTCCTTCCACGCACTCTCAAGCCATTTATTCGCCAGCTTCGCCAGTCCCACCAAAAGCAGAAGGGCAAATATATAGCCGCCCACCCTATCCCAGGAGTCCCCCCACCCCACATCACCGTAATACACCTTATGGAATATGGTATAGATGGCGTAGAGAAGCAGGCTCAGCCCGATGGGCTCGCCGAACATACTGACTGCTTTCCTGCCGAGCACCACCAGAAATGCCGCCCACAAGAACGGATTGCGAACGGAAGGGTTGCTGGCAGGCTTTCCAGTCGATTTTTCTGGATCCGCACGGGCTGCCTGCCTTGCGCTTTCCATGTGCCGCCGGGCCAGTTCCAGATGCGCTGCGCTGTCGCCGCTCTCCGCCCTCCGGCTTACCTCTTCATAAGGCAGATCGCAATAATCATCGAGCATGTAGACGTATTCCTTGAAAGGCCGTTACTCGTTATACGTTTATCCCGACATAATACTACGGCTTGCAACACTGGACATGGTTTTCTGGTCTGCTATAACGCCAACGCTTTGAACAGAGGTGGCCGAATGGCTGCCAAGGGTTTCGCAAGAAAACCGTCGCCAGAAACTAAATCGCCTTCAGCCGAAGCCAGCTGGAGGAATCTGTGGAGAGGGGGCCGAGTGGCTGCCCGGGGTTTCGCAAGAAAACCATCTCCATCTAAACCGCCTTCAGCCACTTGGGTCAGAGGCGGGGATATGCGGAGAGGTGGCCGAGTGGCTGAAGGCACTAGTCTCGAAAACTGGCATACCCGCAAGGGTATCGTGGGTTCGAATCCCACCCTCTCCGCCAACACAATTACTTAGTTCATATTGGCGAAGAGGGGATTCAGGGCCCCTGTTCCATAATAACCCGTACGGGCATTCTGAGCTTTGTAAAAATTAATTAGGTTGAACGATGACAGTGGTGGGGCGGCTATTATTATATCCTGTGCTGCCTTTTGCACCTGTATTACCCTTTTTCCCCTGATCTCCGGTGGCTCCCTGCTGGCCAGTATCACCGGTATCACCCGTGTTTCCCTGATTGCCGGTTGCACCCGTTGCACCCGTGTAACCGGTATTGCCGGTGTTGCCTTGCTGGCCAGTATCGCCCGTATTGCCCTGATTGCCGGTGGCCCCCGTCGCACCCGTATACCCGGTATTGCCCGTGTTGCCTTGCGGGCCGGCAGGACCGGTGCAAGCAGCGAGGCCAAGTGCAAGAACCAATAGTGTGGATGGTATTAAGAATTTCATGAGATTGCTCCTTAAGGATGAATGGATTACATGCAGGCGTATTCCAACCCCACACACCTTATAAGTGGCAGGTTCTAAATAAGGGGAACATCCTTATTCATAAGGATGTCATAAGGAACGTGATGGCTTGTATGGACGTAGGACGCGTCAAAACGCTGCGAGAAGCTAAGCTTGCCGCGTCCGGCTACGATGTGTCGAGATTATGATAGAAGCCGCGCGTTAAGAACGCTAAGAAAGATATTCTTGAATCCTTGGAGCGTCATGGAATTTCCGCTCGAACTCTTTTTCCTGATCTTGAAGGGCTCTGTGCTTATCTCAATTGGAAATATAAAACGATATAACTCTCCCCTATGCACCAACGCAGCAACCTCTTCATTATCTCGCTCCTGGGCGCGCTCAGCGTCGTAAGCCCTTTTTCCATCGACATGTGCCTGCCAGCATTCCCGCAGATGGCTCAGGAATTCGGCACGACGAGCGCCGTCGTTTCGCTCTCGCTGTCGAGTTATTTTATCGGCCTGGCGCTGGGACAGGTTTTTTACGGACCGTTGCTGGACCGGTTTGGCCGCAAAAGACCGTTATATGCGGGACTTGCTATTTTCATCCTTGCTTCCATCGGATGTTCTTACGCCAAAACCATTACCGCCCTCGTCCTGTTGCGCTTTCTTCAAGCCATCGGCGGATGTGGTGCGCAGGTGGCTTCGGTGGCCATGGTACGCGACTTCTTTCCCGTGAAGGAAAGCGCCAGGGTATTTTCACTTTTGTTTCTTTTCATAGGCGTCTCTCCTCTGTTTGCGCCGAGCGTCGGCAGTATCATCATAGCGGCGTGGGGCTGGAAGGCGGTGTTTCTGATTCTGGCGGGAATCGTAGGTCTTATCCTTGCGCTCACCTTTTTCCTGCTGCCCGAAGGCCATGCGCCAGACCGCACTATTTCCCTGCATCCCCGACCGATCATGGCAGAATTCATGAGCATCCTGAAACATCCGCAATTTGCCACCTATGCCATAGCCGGCGCATTTTCTTTTGCCGGATTATTTGCCTATGTCGCCGGTTCACCCATTATTTTCATGGAGGGGTTTCACTTAAGTGCACAGGCTTACGGGGGAGTCTTCGCGCTTCTCACGATGGGATTTATCGGTGGCAGCCAGATCAATGTACAGCTACTGCGTAGATTCAGCAGCGAAGTTATTTTTTCACGTAGCATCATCCTGCAGGCGCTGGCCGGATTAGTGTTCGTGATAGGCTCTTATGAGAATTGGTACGGCCTGCCTGCTACCCTGGTTTTATTTTTCATCTTCTTAAGC
>Ga0207130_1226_pt1 | contig 14920 bp, 12 predicted proteins | sample Alteio_BWMinHeat_16_FD_153545 | JGI IMG/M metagenome (GOLD analysis project Ga0207130, IMG submission 153545) | Enriched cells from forest soil in Barre Woods Harvard Forest LTER site, Petersham, Massachusetts, United States -... | ecosystem: Environmental > Terrestrial > Soil > Temperate forest >... | reverse complement strand
CGATGATTACATGCTCGATCACATGTTGCACTCGCAGATGGCGAAATTAACCGGCGGCATGTCGCCCATAGCGCTTGCCCTAGCCGGATTCGACTGGTCGGCGCATCTGATGTCTTCACCTGTGAAAATGCAGAAATTGCACCAAAGTCTGCTCAGCAAAGCCGCCCAACTCAGCTCCTATACCATGCAGGCCGCATCGGGTGCTGCAAGCACGCCACCTATCACGCCGCCGCCCACCGATCATCGCTTCGTAAGCGAAGGCTGGAAGGGTTGGCCGTTCAATGTGGTCGAGCAGGGATTCCTGCTTTGCCAGCAGTGGTGGGAAGAAGCGACCAGCGATGTGCGCGGTGTATCCAAACACCATCTGAATCTGACATCTTTCACCGCGCGTCAGATGCTGGATATTGCTTCTCCTTCCAACAATCCGCTCACCAACCCCGATATTTTGCAAATTACTAGAGATGAAGGCGGCAAAAATTTCTGGCAAGGCGCGCTGAATTTTCTGGATGATGCCACACGCACTGCCACCCATAAACCGCCTGTGGGCATGGAAGCATTTAAGGTGGGCAAAGATGTCGCGTGCACACCAGGGAAAGTTGTCTACCGCAACGACCTCATCGAATTGATCCAGTATACGCCGACGACAGCGCAGGTGTACGCCGAGCCGATACTCATCACACCTGCATGGATCATGAAGTATTACATTCTCGATCTCTCGTCGGGCAATTCGCTCGTGAAATACTTGGTGGGCAAAGGCCATACTGTGTTCATGATCTCATGGAAAAACCCTGACGCTTGCGACCGCAACATGGGGTTGGACGATTACCTGCATACTGGGCTTGGTGAGGCTATGCGCGCTGTTAAATCTATCACCCATGCGCCGCAGATGAATGCCATGGGCTATTGCCTCGGCGGTACACTGCTTTCCATCATGGCGGCCACGCTTGCACGCGACGGCGATAATTCGTTCAAAACCATAACGCTCCTTGCCTCGCAGGTCGATTTTGAGGAGGCCGGTGAAATTCTGCTGTTTGTCGATGAAGATCAGGTGGCCTTTCTGGAAGATGTCATGTGGGACAAAGGCTATCTCGATAAATCGCAGATGGCTGGCGCATTCCAGATGCTGCGTTCCAATGATTTGATCTGGTCACGCATGATTACCGACTATATGGAGGGCAAACGCACATCGATGTTCGATATGATGGCGTGGGACGCGGATGCGACGCGCATGCCTTACCGTATGCATAGCGAGTATCTGCGCCAGCTTTTCCTGAGAAACGACCTCGCCGAAGGCCGTTTTATGGTAAACGGTGCGCCAGTGGCGCTTCAGGACATCAGCACTCCAATCTTTTCCGTGGGGACAGGGCGAGACCACGTTGCGCCATGGAAATCGGTCTATAAAATCCTGCTGCTCACCGAAAGTGATGTGACGTTTGTGTTGACCAGCGGCGGACATAACGCCGGCATTGTCAGCGAACCCGGACATAAAGGCCGCCATTACCAGATCGCCGCGATGCCCGGCACTGCGCGTTATATACCGCCAGGCCAGTGGCAGAGCACTACTCCTACAAAGGAAGGTTCATGGTGGGAAGAATGGCAGACGTGGCTTGCCAGTCATTCGGAAGGCAAAATCAAGCCGCCCATGGTGGGCAACGCCAAAGATTATGCGCCGATAGAAGATGCACCCGGCAATTATGTATTGATGAAATAATTATCTTATATGGAGACTTCAAATTGCGGCGTGGTTGTGTTGGTACGGGGAAGTGTGGTCGATGTACGGTTTGAAACCCACTTGCCGCCCATTTACACGGTTCTGCATGCCGGGCCCCAGGGCAAAATCATTATTGAGGTGCTCTCGCAACTGGATGCGCAGCGCGTGCGCTGCATTGCACTGACTGCGACGGGTGGTCTGGCGCGTGGAATGAGGGTGGAAGACACAGGCGGCACGCTCAAGGCACCTGTGGGGAAAGAAATTCTCTCCCGCATGTTCGATGTTTTTGGCAACACGATAGACCGGCTAGAACCGCTTCCCGCGATGCAGTGGCGGTCGGTGCACCAAGACCCACCACCCCTGGCGAGGCGCTCCACGAAGTCGGAAATCTTTGAAACGGGAATCAAGGTCATCGATATACTGACGCCGCTGGAACGCGGCGGCAAAGCAGGCCTCTTTGGTGGGGCAGGCGTGGGAAAAACGGTGCTGCTCACCGAGATGATTCACAACATGGTCGGAAGTCAGAAGGGCGTGAGTATTTTTTGCGGCATAGGGGAGCGCTGCCGCGAGGGACAGGAGCTTTACCATGACATGAAGGAAGCAGGAGTGCTGGAAAACATGGTCATGGTCTTCGGCCAGATGAACGAACCTCCGGGCGCCCGTTTCCGTGTTGGGCACGCCGCACTGACAATGGCCGAATATTTCCGGGATGATGAGCATCGCGATGTACTACTACTTATCGACAATATTTTCCGCTTCATCCAGGCGGGAGCGGAAATATCCGGCCTTATGGGCCAGATGCCCTCGCGTTTGGGTTACCAGCCGACGATGGGCACCGAGCTGTCGCGGCTGGAAGAACGCATCGCCAATACTGACTCAGGCGCTATCACCTCTATTCAGGCGGTGTATGTCCCGGCGGATGATTTTACCGACCCAGCGGCGGTGCACACGTTCTCCCATCTTTCGGCCTCCATCGTTCTGTCGCGCCAGCGCACAGCTGAGGGGCTGTTTCCGGCTATTAATCCGCTTGAGTCCAGTTCCCGCATGGCAGCACCCGGCATTGTCGGGCAGCGTCATTACGCACTCGCGCAGGAAATCAGGCAAACGCTCGCAGAATATGGGCAGCTGAAAGACATCATCGCCATGCTCGGGCTTGAGCAGCTTTCACCGCATGACCGTGACGTAGTTGGCCGCGCCCGACGTTTAGAGCGTTTTCTGACCCAGCCTTTCTTCACGACTGAGCAATTCACCGGCTTGACTGGAAAATCGGTCAGCCTTGAAGATGCTTTGGACGGCTGTGAGCGCATTCTGAAGGATGAATTTAAAGATATTCCCGAAAGCGCGCTGTACATGATCGGAACCATCGACGAGGCTAAATTGCTGCAGAAAGGAACTGAAAATGTCATCAGAGTTCATGCGGCTTAAGGTGTTGCTGCCTTTTAAGATCTTTGCGCAGCGGGAAGGCGTGAAGCGCATTGTGGCAAAGACTGATCAGGGATTTTTAGGGCTTCTGCCGCATCGGCTGGACTGCGTGAGTGCTCTCACACCGGGGATTCTGACATGGGAGAGCGAATCGGAAGGGGAAGTGGTTATCGCCGTTGATGAGGGGCTCCTGGTTAAGGCGGGCATGGAGGTGCTTATTTCGGTGCGTAACGCCATCGGTGGAACAGACCTGGGAAAGCTGCACGAAGCAGTAAAACAGGAATTTATGAAGGTAAGTGAGCAGGAAAGAGATATGAGCCTCGCGCTTACCAAACTGGAGAGTGGATTCATCAGCCGCTTCGCGGAATTGCAACATGGTTGAAGAAACCAATAAGGCTTTCAGCGAACAGGTGGCTACGCAAGCAGCGCGCAAGCTGAAAGCAAAGCGAAAAGGCGATGGGAATGTCTGGTTCGGATTCGGCATGTTCGGGCTTATCGGCTGGTCAGTGGCGATCCCGACTCTGGGGGGGGCGTTGCTCGGTATCTGGCTGGATGAGAAATATCCCGGCTCTCATTCATGGACGCTGGCACTACTCATCGCTGGCCTTTGCATCGGCTGTTGGAACGCAGCGCGGTGGGTGGCCAAAGAAGGCAAGGATATGCTGGAAGAGGAAAAAACAGATGACTGATGTATGGACTCTGGCACCGGCATTCGGCGCAGGTTGCCTGTTAGGAGCCATTTTTTATGGTGGCCTGTGGTGGACGGTTTGCAAAGGCGTTTCGTCCGCACATCCGGTACTATGGTTCTTTGCCAGCTTCTGGCTGCGGCTAGGCATTGTTCTGACGGGGTTTTATGAGGTCGCAAGTGGTGACTGGAAGAGGCTGCTTGCATGCCTTGCCGGGTTTATCATTGCGCGTATCGCAGTAGCGCGGCTGACACGGAAGCCTGCTCATGCGCATTAGTCCCGATGAGCTGATATTGTGGCAGCACGGTTTTTTCAAACTCAACAGCACCATAGTCACAAGTTGGGCATTAATGCTTGTGCTGACTGTCGGTGCCATGCTTGTGACCCGGCGATTGGTGCAGGAGGCGACTGTCTCGCGCTGGCAAAGTTTTATTGAAATCATTGTCACCGGCATCAATACCCAAATCAAGGCGGTGGGGCTACCTCATCCGGAGAAATACATTGGCTTCATCGGCACTTTATTCCTGTTTATCGGCCTATCGAGTATCTGTACTCTCATTCCCGGCTATGAGCCGCCTACAGGTTCGCTCTCAACCACCGTGGCACTGGCGCTCTGCGTTTTTATCGCCGTACCATTTTTCGGCATCTCGGCCCAGGGGGTGGGCGGCTATCTCGCATCCTACGTGCATCCGACATTCATCATGTTGCCCTTTAACATCATCAGCGAATTCTCGCGCACGCTGGCCATGGCTGTCCGCCTGTTCGGCAACATGATGAGCGGCGGCATGATTGTCGGCATTCTGCTTTCCATCACGCCCTTTCTTTTTCCCATCGTCATGACGGTGCTCGGTTTGCTCACCGGTATGGTGCAGGCTTATATCTTCAGCATATTAGCTACGGTTTATATCGCTGGGGCCGTTCGCTCCCGCAAACCAACACCCACTACTCACAACAATGAAGAGGTACAACATGGATAGTATGACATTAATCGCGGTGGCTTCAATCGTCACTGCCGGGATTACAACCTGTTTTGGCTGCTTAGGTCCGGCGCTGGGTGAAGGTTATTCCGTAGCGACGGCACTCAAGTCACTGGCGCAACAACCTGATGCATCGGCCACCATTACCCGCACCTTGTTCGTAGGCCTTGCGATGATCGAGTCCACGGCCATCTATTGCTTCGTGGTGTCGATGATTCTTATTTTCGCCAATCCGTTCTGGAATCACGCCATTGCAACCGCAACAGGACATTAGGCCATGCATATTGACTGGTTCACCGTTGCCGCCCAGGCCATCAACTTCCTGGTGCTGATGTGGCTGCTCAAGCGATTCCTTTATAAGCCCATTCTGAACGCCATTGCCGCGCGCGAAAAGAATATTGCCGATCAACTTGCCGATGCAAAAGCGAAAGAAGCTGGAGCACAAAAAGAGCAGGACGATTTCAAGCAAAAGAATAACGCTTTCGATAAGCAAAAAACGGAACTCATGAGTAATGCAAAAAAAGAGGCAGACGACGCCCGCGCGAATCTTTTAAAGGAAGCGCAGATGGAAGCCGATGCCCTGCGCGCAAAAAGAAAGGAGGCTTTAAAAAATGAGGAGCATGACCTGAATCAGGAAATCATCACACGGACAAAACAGGAAATTTTTGCTATTGCGGCAAAGATATTGCGCGATCTTGCCGATGTGAGCCTGGAAGAGCAGATGTGCACGGTATTCATCAAGCACCTGCAAAGCCTGACGGAGGAAGATAACCATACCTTAACCTCCGCCCTCCAGACCTATTCGCCAAGCACATTCGTCGCAAGTGCATTTGCCCTGTCGCCAGCACAGCAGAAGGAAATTACGGCAGCGATCATCAAAATTTCTGGCACGGATAAGAGTAAACTCCAATTTAAAATTGTACCGGAACTGGTGAGCGGCATAGAGCTGTCGGTGAGCGGGCATAAGCTCGCCTGGAGTATAGCGGATTACCTTGGCGCGTTGGAAAAGGGCGTTGACGAAGCTATGTCGGGAAAATCCGATAGTGAGGAAAAAGCCAAGCCACAGCCGGAGTCAGCCCATGCAGCCTGATAGCCTGCACAGTACTCTGGAGCACTCCTTCGCAGTTATGGGGCGGACCCGGGAAGGATTGGTTTCAAAACTGAAGCTGCGCGAAGTCGGGGTAATTGCGAATATATCGACAGGGATTGCGACAGTTACGGGCCTTCCGAGTGTAGGTTTTGAGGAACTGGTGGAGTTTTCAGGCGGGGTGCAGGGCATTGCGTTTAACGTTGATGAAGATGATATCGGCGTCGTTCTTCTCGGTAATTACTGGCAACTCCATACGGGAGATGAAGTCGTGCGCACGGGACGCGTCATGGACGTGCCGGTGGGCGACACATTAATCGGGCGCATCATCAACCCGCTCGGCGCGCCGCTTGATGGAAAAGGGCCGGTTGTCACAGCCAGGCGACTGCCAATCGAACGGCCTGCGCCTGCTATCATGGATCGTTCTCCCGTTACAGTGTCGCTGCAAACCGGCATCATGGCCATTGATGCGCTGATCCCCGTCGGGCGAGGCCAGCGCGAACTGATTCTCGGTGACCGGCAAACAGGCAAGACCGCCATCGCCATCGATACGATCCTGAATCAGAAGGGTCAGAACGTGCTCTGCGTCTATTGTGCCATCGGCCAGCGCGCATCTTCCGTCGCTAAGAGCATCGCCCGGCTGCGTGAGCACGGAGCGATGGAGTATACTGTGGTGGTGGTAAGTGAAGGAAACGACCCTCCGGGGCTTACCTACATCGCCCCTTATGCCGCCACCAGCATTGCCGAACATTTCATGGAGGAAGGCCGCGACGTGCTTATCGTTTACGACGATCTCACGAGTCATGCGCGCGCTTATCGGGAGATTTCGCTTCTGTTGCGCCGCCCTCCTGGACGGGAAGCCTTTCCCGGCGATATTTTTTATATTCATTCACGGCTGCTGGAGCGTGCAACGCATCTGAGCAAGGAAAAGGGCGGTGGATCGCTTACGGCGCTGCCCATTATCGAAACGGAAGCGCAGGACATCTCCGCTTACATACCGACCAACCTGATTTCCATCACCGATGGTCAGATATACCTTTCGCCCACATTATTCGAGCTGGGCATTTTACCGGCGGTGGATGTAGGCAAATCCGTTTCCCGCGTCGGCAGCAAGGCACAATTTGCGTCCTATCGCGCCGTGACAGGCGATCTTAAGCTCGCTTATGCGCAGTTCCTGGAGCTTGAGACTTTTGCCCGTTTTGGCACCAGGCTCGATGAACACACCAGCAAGATCATTGCCCACGGAAAACGCATTCGCAGTTGCCTGATACAAGGGGAATCGGAGCCTAAGTCCGTGCCTGAGCAGATCACTGTGCTGCTGGCACTCAGCGAGGGCCTGTTCGACAGCGTATCTGAAGATAAAATGAAGGAGGCTGAGCATGCCCTTTGTGTGGCGTCGGCGGATATACAAGCAGATATACTTAAACGATTTACTTCCCAGGAAACACTCGCCGATGCGGACCGCAAGGCCATTATACAAATCGCAGGCAAAGCCCTGGCGCCTTTCCATCCCAAGCCGCACACAGAGAAAAAAACATGAGCAACACGCTGGAGAACCTGCGCAGGAAAATCGTCGGAGCACAGCAGCTTGAATCCGTGGTTAGCACGATGAAGGCGCAGGCCGCAGCCAACATCGGACAGTATGAAACAGCGATGAAGGCGCTCAGTGATTATGAGCGCACGGTGGAGCTTGGCCTGACAGCCTGTTTTCGGCAAAGCGCGCCTATATCTGTTAATGAGCGGTCAGACGAGAGCATGAATGACATTGCTGCGGTTGTTTTTGGCTCGGATCAGGGCCTTGTCGGCCAGTTTAATGATCGGTTGGCCGAGTATGTACAAACGAAGCTTGACGCGTTGCCGGGTACAAAGACGCTCTGGGCAGTGGGGGAGCGCGTATGCGGACGTTTGGCAGATGCAGGTTTCACGGTGAAGAGAATATTCGAGGTGCCGGGTGCAATCACTTCTATCACATCGCTTATCGGGCAAATTCTGACGGAGAGTGTAATAAACCGCAGGCAAGGTGAATTTTCATCCCTGTTCATTTTTCACAACCGCTCTGAGTTCGGCACAGTGTATGAGCCTGTGTGTCAGCAGTTGCTGCCGATGGATGCCACATGGCAACACTCTCTGGCGCAGGCAGACTGGCCGACAAGAAACTTGGCCGAAATCATCGGGGATGCTACTGCGCCGGCCCTACGCGCGCTTATCCGTGAATATCTTTTTATCTCGCTGTTTAAAGCCTGTGCTGAATCCCTGGCCAGCGAAAATGCCAGCCGCCTAAACGCCATGCAGCGTGCAGAAAAAAACATCAATGATCTGCTGAAAAACTTGAAACAAACCTCTCGTACCTTACGCCAAGGCTCCATTGACGAGGAGCTTTTCGACGTCATTGCAGGCTATGTATTGTCGACGGAACAAAGAAACCAAGGGAAGAAATTCTGAGGAAGCTTCTCAAACTTAGATACATCCAGCCAATGCGATTGATGCAGCACCGGCAGGCTGGTTTGCTATGATCACCGGCCAAGCTGTAACTGCTTTGACAATAGCAGGCAGTTAGTAACTAAAGGAATAATTTCCGAATAATGCAAGGTTCGAAGTGTATCAATCAGTGCCACACCTTCAATAACCGAACATTTCCAAGAGCCGGGTGCTGACCGTTTTGGCAGTTGATTCCGTAAGTGATCCTAGCTTTTTGACCAGCCGTGTCTTATCCACTGTGCGTATCTGATCGAGCACCACCTGTCCTTTCTTGTTCTGAAAGGTGAGGGTAACACGGGAGGGATAGTCATTACCTTTGCTTGTCATCGGGGCGATAATGACGGTGCGGATATAACGGTTCATCTCATCGGGTGAGATAATAACGCAAGGACGGGTTTTTTTGATTTCAGAACCGACAGTAGGATCGAGTGAAACGAGAAACACGTCAAATCGCTGCACCTCTACCATTGCCATTCACTCTTATCGAAGGCAGTGGCTGATGTATCCAACAGTTTGTCATCCTTTTTAACAGCCATCGTCTTAAACGCATCTTCCCAACCATTACGCAACTGAGGTGTGGGGGTTAAGACAAGGTGGTTGTCCTCCACCTCGATTTCAACACTTTTACTAAAACCGCATTGTTCCAGCAGCGCTTTGGGAATACGTATGCCCTTTGAGTTACCAATCGGGATAATATCGACTTTCATACATGATGCTCCATATTAATGTAATTACAATGTACATACATTTAGTGCATTTGTAAAGCGGCTTTGATACGGGATTGCAATCCGAGATACCAAGTAATCCAAATCTATAAAAATGACTTCCAAAGCCAACTTTATATATTAAACCTCAAAATGCCCTATACTGAAACGCCCAGTGGAAGCCAAAAATATCTAATTTATACACTTTACTTACACACCAAGATATTTGATGGCTATTATATATAATAGTAACAATATGTTATGAAAAAATAAAACAGACTTGAAATCCGTTGCGAGTTAATCGCTTGCGGGTCTCAAGTCCGACCGCGGGAGATGATGAAAGGCATTCTAGGGAATGAATCTTAATATCTTTTATAAGAAATTCCTGCTGACAATTCAATTTTTGCGTGTATTGATTTGATGCGTATTTCACTAACAAGCGCTCATGCAAAAGGCGCAGGCCGCATACAACAAAAACGGGGGTGGGTGGGTATGTCAGAACGGCATCAGGGCGTAAGCCCGGTCAGTATTTTTCTCACCCGCCGCCTCCTGCCAGCTGCTGCATTATGCACCATCGCAGCAGGGTTGTTCGCGTTGCCCGATGCGGCGCAGTCGCTTAGCAGCAAGCAAATTTCTGCACCTGATTTCTCTGCTGGCAAGCATTCAGCGTCGCCTGTTTCACACAAAGTCCCTGTGCAGGTCGAGATGCCTGTGCCACCGCCGATGCGCATCATGCCGGGGTTGGATGAGCCGTTGGTGGCGACCGGTGATGTGACACCGGAAGAGAATAAGGATCTGGATGCTGCACTTGCCGCCTTCCACGATGCACCGGTCAAGGTGGACGCCAGCAGTGATTTTAGTGACTATGGCAAACCGCTGATTGCTTTCCTGGATGCACACCCGAAGTCCAACTGGAACGCGGCGCTGCTTACCAATATCGGGTTTGGCTATTATCACGCAGGCTATTTCAGCAAGGCCTTCCTCGCCTGGCAGGGAGCATGGGATCAGGGGCGCAATGCCACATCGCCGCAGGCGCGCCTTATGGTGGACCGTGCGGTGGGCGAGATCGCCCGCATGCACGCGCGCGTCGGGCACCGGAAGGAACTGGAAGCATTGTTTGCCGACATTGGCCAGCGCCCCATCGGCGGACCGGCGACGGAAACGATACAGGGTGCGCATGAAGGGTTGTGGAATTTCAAGAACGATCCCGGCATCTCCTATCTATGCGGACCAATGGCGCTTAAAAACGTCCTGATTGCGCTCAAGGCCACGCCGAAGCAGATTAAGATTGCCGAAGACGCGCGTTCTGGCGCGCAAGGGGTTTCACTGACGGAGCTGGCGGCGCTCGCCGACAAGACCAAGCTCAAATACTCACTCATCCACCGCGAGTCGGGCCAGCCTATACCCGTGCCATCGGTCATCAACTGGAACATCCATCACTATGCCGCCATCGTGAAGCAGCAGGGCGATCATTACCTGATAATCGACCCGACATTTGGAAATGGTGGCGTGCTGGACGTGACACGCAAGGCCATCGATGCCGAGAGCAGCGGCTACTTCCTCGTGCCCGCCAAGGTGGCGGCGCTGTATCCGAAAACCGGCTGGCGCACAGTTGCCGCCCGCTCTCCCGAAGCACAGGCGGTGTACGGCATGGGGAGCACGACCAACAACGTGCCGGGCGAGGTGATGTGCGCAAGTTGCTCGATGAATTCCACGCAGGCGGACGCCCCCGCGCCCCATATCGGCATGCCCGCGACGAACGCGCATACGATGGTGGTGAGCCTATCGTTGAGCGACACGCCCATCGGCTACAAGCCGCAGAAAGGTCCGTCCGCCTACACGTCGCTGTACTATAATCAACGCGAAGCCAATCAGCCCGCAACGTTCGGCTACTCGAACCTCGGCCCGAAATGGACGATCAACTGGCTGTCCTTCGTCCAGGAGACGATAGGCAGCACGTTCGGGATGCCTATCACCTATGTTCCCGGCGGCGGTGGCGGCTATGCCTACGCCTATTCCCCGGGCGCACCTCCCGCCCTACCCGAGCTCTGGAGCAACACCAAGTTGGTGCGCATCCCGGTCGCCGGCACGTCGACATCGTATGAACGCCACCTGCCTGACGGCAGCAAGGAAGTGTTCACCAAGTTCGACGGTGCGACCAGCGGCCTGCGCAATGACTTCATCACCCAGCGCACCGATCCGCAGGGCAACACCCTCACGTTTAACTATGACAGCACGCTGCGCATCACCTCCGTCGTGGACGCGATGGGCCGCAGCACCACCTTCACCTACGGCCTCACCCTCTATCCGCTGCTTATTACCCAGATCACGGATCCGTTCGGCCGCTATGCCCAGTTCACCTACGACACCAGCGGGCGACTCTCCACGGTGACCGATGCGCTCGGTATCACCTCGACCTTCACCTATTCCACGACTGAGCCCACGTTCATCACAACCCTGACCACGCCTTACGGCACCTCGACGTTTTCCGACGCCGTCGACCCGAACGACACGGTGGAGAGCAACACGCGCTCACTCACTCTCACCGATCCATTGGGCTATACCGACTACCTGTATTACTACCCCAATTACACGATCATTCCGGCCTATGACCCCGCTTCGACCCTGCCCACAGGCATGAGCCCCGGCGTGTATAACGGCCTGCAACAGTACCGCAACATGTTCTACTGGGACAAACATGCCTTCGCACTGGGCTGCACGATGACCAGCGGCGTGGTCACCGCGCACGACTATACCAAGGCGTTCCTCACCCACTGGATCCACGATACCAATACCGGCACCAATACCGGTGACGTGCCCGAGAGCGTCAAACCGCCGCTGGAAAACCGGATCTGGTTCAACTATCCGGGACAGGGTACCACCTACGCAGGCGGAACCCTGAACAAACAGACCTCCGTCGCGCGCGTGCTGGATAACGGCACGACGCAGATATCGAAGGCGACGTACACGCAGCCCAATCCGTTCGGCGGCCTGCCGCTCAGTGCCACCGACGCCAAGGGCCGTGCCACCAAATACACCTACGCCACCAACAATATCGATCTGCTCACCGTGCAACAGCTCACCACCACGCCGTCTACCTATACCACCATCGGCACCTACGGCTCCTACAACACGCTGCACGAGCCGCAAACCTACACAGGCGCGGACGGGCAGGTCTGGCACATGACCTACAACGCGGCGGGCCAGCGCGCGACGATCACGGACCCCAATTCCGGCGTCACGACCTTTAACTACGACGCATCGGCACGGCTCTCGACGGTGCAGAACGCGAATCTGGTCACGGCGGTCACCTATACCTACGACTCGGCGGACCGGATACGCACGCGCACGGACTCCGAGGGCTACGTGCTCACCTACGACTACGACAATCTCGACCGCATCACGAAAATCACCTATCCCGATGGGACCACGGACCTGAACGACTATAACTTCCAGAGCGGTCCCAACGTGGGTACGCCGAGCTTGGAGCTGCGCAAGCACACCGACCGTCTCGGTCGTGTGACCACGTGGGACTTCGACGCGAACCGCCGCCTGACTTCAGTGACCGAGCCGGTGGCTGGCACCACCACGCGCACGACCTCATATGTGTATTACGAAGACGGTACACTGAAGGAGATCACCGACGCCAACGGCAACGTGACGCACTGGAATATTGACATCGAGTCGCGTTCCACCTCCAAAATCTATGCCTACGGCACGGCTGTGGCCAAGACCGAAACCTATACCTACGAAAACACGACCTCACGGCTCAAATCCATCACGGACGCGTTGGGGCAGGTGAAGACCTTCACCTACGGACTGGACGACCGCATCACCGCCATCGCCTATACGAGCACGGTGAACCCGACGCCGGGCGTCACGTTCGCGTACGATACCTACTTCCCGCGCCTGACGAGCATGGTGGACGGGTTGGGCACCACGACCTACGGCTACACCGCTATCGGCACAAGCGGCGCGCTCAAGCTCTCGTCCATCGACGGGCCGTACAGCAACGATGTGCTGGGGCTGACATACGACACGCTGGGCCGCCTCGCGGGCCGGACAATTACGGGAGGAAATGAAACTTTCGGCTACGACGCCATCAACCGTCTCACCACGCACGTGACGCCTTTGGGGTCGTTTACGAACACCTATCTGGGCCAGACCGCGCAGCAGGCGAGCCGCTCGGTGACCGTCGGCGCGGTCACGACCTCTACCAGCTGGGGCTATGACACGAACACGAACGACCGGCGTCTCATCTCCATCGCCAACAGCGGTGTGACCCGAAGTTATACGCTCGGCTACGGCACGACTCCGGTGAATCCCTATGACATCATGAGCATCACCGACACCGCCGCGGCGACGCACCCGTGGGCGACGCAGTCGCATGCCTATAGCTATGACGACGCGGACCGGGCGCTCACGGCTTCGGCCACGACACCCGGCAACTTCGCCTATGCCTATGACAAGCTCGACAACGCCACGTCCGTCACAACGCCGTCGGGTGCTATCTCGCCGGCGCCCGCCTATAACGGCCTCAACCAGTTGGCCGCGTGGGCATCCAATACCTACGCCTACGACAATAACGGCAACACCCTCTCCGGCGATGGACTCAAGACCTACAAATGGGATGCTGAGAACCGGCTCATTGAAATCGACTATGTCGGCACCTCCAACAAATCCGTCTTCTCCTATGACGGCGCAGGCCACCGCACCGTAGATGCCGAAACCGTCTCCGGCGTCACCACCACCACCCGCTACCTCTGGTGCGGCGACACCATCTGCCAGACGAGGGACGGATCAGATACCGTACTAAGGAGAGATCTGGATGAGGGTGAGTATAACGTCACCACCGGACAGAAGCTCCTCTACATGCCGGACCAGCTAGGCAGTGTGAGAGACGTCCTCGACGCAACAACGGGCAATCTGGTGCAGTCGTATGACTTCACACCATATGGCGCAATAGCGCAAACTAACGGCTCAACTCCAACTGACTACCAATACGCAGGGTTGTTCTATCATGTCCCGAGCGGCCTCAACCTCGCAACTTATAGAACACTGGATGGAATTACGGGACGGTTCCTAAATCGTGACCCTATCAGGGAGGCGGGAGGGATAAACCAATATATGTACACAGGCGCGAATCCACTAAACAGGATCGATCCGGATGGCCTGATAGAGATAACAATTCCAATAGAAGAGCCGTGGTTTACATGGCCTACCGTCTCTCCAATGGCTCGACCGACAACAATTGACCCTGCAGGTGCTGTACCATTACCTACCACAGGTGATCCTAACAATGATAAAAATAATTGCGATCCCTGTAAGGGACTTCTAGACCAACTTCAAGAGCACGAAAAAAAACTTGCGGACTATAAAGCCAATCCTTCTGCATATGATAATAAGGGCTTTTTGGGCCAAGGACGGGATGAACAAGTAATTAGGACTAGAATAACTAAACTTGAGAAATCAATTGAGAATTTTAGGAGCCAATACTATGCGTGTTTGATAAAACATGGAGCAATTTAGATCAGAAAGAAATCATTATGAAAGATGAACAAAATCTTAGAGTTATTGACGTGCAAAAACTAAAATTAATCACCAATATGATTCTAGATCGTATGATTAATAAATTAGAAATTCATGAAGTTAACATAGAATACGACAAAGATTATTATTGGGATTTATATGCAGAAGATATTTTCAAGGTTAAGGAAGACCAGCCAAAGTTAGGTATTGGGCGCTTGGCAGATGATTGGGAGTTTTTGCAGAATATTCTAGAGGAACGCGATAATGCTGTTTCATTAATGCTAATACACGTAGCTCCGCTACTTCGATATATCGGAGAGAAAATA
>Ga0207130_1214_pt2 | contig 15100 bp, 10 predicted proteins | sample Alteio_BWMinHeat_16_FD_153545 | JGI IMG/M metagenome (GOLD analysis project Ga0207130, IMG submission 153545) | Enriched cells from forest soil in Barre Woods Harvard Forest LTER site, Petersham, Massachusetts, United States -... | ecosystem: Environmental > Terrestrial > Soil > Temperate forest >... | reverse complement strand
GCACGATTGCGAAATGAAGGCTTCTTCCATCCGGCGCCGGTAAGGCGAAAATGGAAAGAGCATCTATCAGGCCAATGCAATTGGCAATATCCGCTGTGGGATGTGCTGATGTTTCAAGCGTGGCTGGAGGAACAATAGTGAAGAAGAAAATCGTATACGTCATCAACCATGCGGCCTTTTTTGTATCTCATCGATTACCTTTGGCGATAGCGGCTCGCGAGGCAGGATGGGACGTTCATTTACTGATCGGCCAGTCAGGGAGTGCACTTATGGAGCCGTTGGCGGAGGCGGAACTCAAGCGCCAGAGCGTCCCATATACGCGACTAAGCTTTCGCACGGTTGGATTCAATCCCATATGGGAGTTGATAGGCATGCTTCAGCTGCTGTGGCACATTGCGCGGATGCAGCCATCGATTGTTCATACCGCTTCTCCCAAGGGTGGACTGTATGGCGGCTTGGTCAGCCGTCTCTTGCGGGTGCCGGGTCTTGTTGTTGCTATTTCTGGCATGGGCTTTCTGTTCACCGGTCAAGCGAACGGACTTAAGGGCATGTTGAAGCGTTTGTACAGCGCGTTGCTGGCGTGGGTGTGCAGGCATCCCAATGTGACGGTTATTGTTCAGAATCAAGACGACAAGCGGACGTTGCTGCAATCTGGCACGGTTCGTCCAAGCGACGTAATACTTATCCCAGGGTCGGGAGTCAATCTCTCAAATTACTCGCTTGCTCGTGGCGACGAATCGCAACGCCTCATTGTGCTGCCCGCTCGCTTGTTGCGAGACAAAGGAGTCGAAGAGTTCGTGACAGCTGCGAAGATGATCAAGGAAAAGGGGAGCGATTGGCGATTTGCTTTGATTGGAACCGCAGATTATGCGAATCCGTCGTCGATCCCTGAGACCCAGATCAAGGCTTGGGCCAATTCCGGAGTTGTTGAGTGGGGGGGCCATCGAGAGGACATGCCAATTGTCTATGCTCAAGCGGACATCGTGTGCTTGCCATCATATCGCGAAGGCATGCCCAAATGCCTGTTGGAGGCAGCAGCAGCAGGATGCGCGGTGGTGACATCCGATGTGATCGGTTGTCGGGAAGCCATCATTCCCGGCGAAACGGGAGATCTGGTTCCTGCCCGTGAGGCCGCGGCATTGGCATCGGCGCTGCATGCATTGATTTCCGACCCAGACCGCTGTCAACGTTATGGTAAAGCCGGACGCGCCTTGGCGATTGCGCGATTCGGCCTGGAAGCCGTGCTGGAAACTACGTTGAATGCCTATGACAAGCTGTTGGCGGGCGCAACGCTCCGGTAGGGAAATTCAAAAATAATCGGAGCTGCTGAAAATTACCCTCCTCTTCTGAAAAGGACTCCCCGTTCGAGGCGAGTTCCACCGCAATTCATTTCCTTTATTCGATGGAGGATGCATTGAAAACCTTAAACAACAAGCGACTAATCCTGGTGGAGTTGAACGAAGTTAACTTTGAGTTTGCGCTGGCTTATGCTGAGCGCAATGCCCTCATTCATCTACAGCGCGTGATCAGAGGCATGCAACGCACCAGTTCAGAAATGGACTACGAAAAATTGGAGCCGTGGATACAATGGGTATCAGTCCACACTGGAAAAGTCGCCGCGGAACATCGCATCGTTCGGCTGGGAGATATCGTCGGCAGTGGAATTCCGCAGTTTTTTGAAGTGATTGAGGCAGCTGGATACAAGGTCGGCGCCATCTCTGCGATGAACACGGAAAACCGCCTGCAAGCGCCCGCATATTTTATTCCTGACCCTTGGACTGTCACTCCATCCGATGGATCTTTTTGGAGTACAGCCATAGGCCGTGCTGTGTCGCAAGCTGTCAACGATAATTCAGACGCGCAGTTAAGCGTCAAGAGCATATTGGCTCTACTGGGAGGTCTAATTCGGTTTGCCAGGCCCTGTAACTATTCCCATTATTTTCGTCTCGCCCTGCGCAGTCGCGGAAGCCCGTGGCGTAAAGCGCTATTCCTGGATCTTTTCCTGCACGACCTTCACCTACGGATGTTTTCACGAAAGCGGCCTGATTTCTCAACGGTTTTCTTAAACGCCGGCGCTTTCATCCAACACCATTACCTCTTCAATGCACGCGACGCGGTCAAGAGCAATCTCCGTAATCCCGGCTGGTATGTCCGTGCCGATCAGGATCCCTTCGAAGAAATGTTAGTGGTTTATGACCGCATTCTTGGCGACTATTTTGCGATGGCAGACGTCGATCTGATTATCGCCACCGGCCTTACGCAGAAGCCGTACGACCGAGTAAAGTATTACTGGCGCTTGAAAGATCATATGGCTTTCATGGAGCATATTGGCGTGAATTGCAAGGCAGTTCATCCACGCATGACACGGGATTTCATGATCGAGTTCGATTCCATCGAAGCGACTAGATATGGCGCCAAACAATTGGCAGAAATAATTTGTGAAACTGACGGAAAGCCGATTTTTGGAGAAATTGATAATCGCGGCTTAAGCCTGTTTGTGACTCTGACATACGGCGAGAAAATTGAGAACGAATTGATCGTTAAAAGAGGCAATAAGCGGATCGATCTAAAGCAGCATGTCGTTTTCGTCGCCATAAAAAACGGTATGCACGACGGTAAGGGATTCGTCTACTACAAGGGGAGAGTGGCGGATTTCGCTGTGGAGGACGGAGCTCACGTTAAAGGCTTATATACGGTGGTGTCGAAGTATTTCGGACTGGATATTCCAGGCCATGTTGCGCTAGTTCGAGATTCTGAAACAGAAGCCGATTTCCATGCTTAACATGGGGGGCGATTACTCGCATTGCTGATGCGAGAAGATGATTTAGAACGCATTGTAGTGCGACGCCTATTTTGCACTCGACGTAGCTGCAGGTCGAGCCGATTGAATTGATGTGCGATGGACCGTTCCTGGCTGCAGAGTATGAACAGGCATCGCAAATAAAAGGGCATGCATCGTGTTGAAAGAAATGAAGAGCTGGAGATTTGTTTTGTCATCAAAATCACTGCTTTTTTGTGCTCTGGTGGCTCCCTGCTTCCTGCAGTTTTCAATGGCTCAAAATAGTGAAATTACGGGTGATGAGATATTACGCAAGGCTGCCGCTGTCGCTCCGCCTGCATCTTCGAAGATCTTCGAGACTCGTCCGTTCGGTGCCGTTGCTGCGGGAAAAGTCGATTATGCGCCGACGATCAGACGCGCCATACAGGCCGCGCAGGAGGCTGGCGGCGGAGTAGTGCGCTTGCCGAAAGGCGAAATCTGGGTTGCTGTGGATGCGTCTGGAAACGCAATTACTGTGCCGTCTGGAATATTTCTGGATATGAGGGGAACGATCCTTCGCCTGATCGAGAATGACCGCAGCGGGTATAACATCATCTTGTTCAAGGATAGAGGCGCACCGAGTGGCGCGATAGGCGGAGAGCTAATTGGCGATCGTGATTCTCATCTTGGTAAAGAGGGGGAATGGGGAATGTGCATCGCTGTCAGGGGAGGGGCTAATGTATCGATTAAAGGAACAAAGGCAAGCAAGTGTTGGGGGGATGGTATTTATCTCGGAGCGGCCCTGTCAGGCGATCCATCGACTTTTGCAGACAATGTCGAGATTGACGGCGTAGAGGCGTCGTACAACCGTCGTAACAATATCAGTGTGGTAAATGCTAGAGGATACCGAATCTGCAATGTATACGTACATCATGCCAATGGCACGTTGCCGGAATCTGGAATTGGCATTGAGCCAGACAAAGGAGGTTTGGCGAGTGAAGGCCTTTTATGCAATATTCTTTCCGAATTCAACGCAAAACGCGGCTTGATGATTGGCGGTGGCAAGGATCGAAAGATACGCGGATTAAAACTTCAGCAAATAACTTCAAGAAATAATAATGCGGCGGGTTTCTGGCTAGAGGGTGGGCAGGATGTTAAAGCAACTATTCTTACTGCCCACAATAATGCTGAAGAAGGCCTGGTGCTCAATCTTACTGCAGATGTCATTGTTAACGAGTATGCGGGGAAGGGGAACGGAAAAAAAGCGATAAGCGGCCAAAGTGAAATAAGAGTTAATGACTCGAACCGGGTCTCGCTGGGCCGACTTTCTTCTTTTGCTGGACAACGCGCTCAGTTCCAATTTCCAGTCATTGTGGTCAAAAAATCGATGGGCGTCACTATCGACAAATTTGTTTTGGATTCCGGTCATATCCTGAAAAATTCTGTCTTTGTTGATTCAACATCCGACGCAACTCTAGAGTCAATAACGTTCAAAAAGAGAGAGTAAAATGTCGCTCCGCTTCGGAGTTGATGCTATCTAATTGATCCGGGTGCCGCTGTCGTGCAAAGGCTGAAATGAGCTTCCCTCGGGTTTAGGGTTCCAATCGGAAGTTTTATGCATGCATCCCGTTTTCCCCGATTTTTCTCACTGTTCAGCTGGTCCGAAAATCCCGGGGCAGGTCAGTCTTTTTAAATCTTAAAAAGATAAATCCTTTATTTATTATGCTTGCGACGAGTGGTTCGAATCCCCGTCGTTGTTTATAAGGCCTCCCGAACGGGAGGCCTTTTTCATTTGCACTATAGAACCCGGTTGTGCTGTGCTTTGGCTTGCGAAATTGCCTCTATGCGCGATCGCTACCACGTAGCAGGGTAGTGCCATTTTTTCGGTTGCAGAGCCTTAGAAAAAATTGAAAAAGCACACCTTAAAAAAATCAGCCCGATTCTAATTCATACCCGATATTTTCAAAGACGCTTCTTACCTATAGTAATAACCAGCATCAGGAAGTCGTAGATGAGATTTTTCGATCCTACGGCATTGTCTGATAGTGGAAAATTTACGAGAAAGTCTATCCATGTTTGGCCTTAATCACTTTAGGAAATGCCCAATAGAACAACGGATTTCACATTTCATTGTAGTGGGAGCAGCGTTATCTGGATTATCGTATTCGATGATATTGCCCGCACATGCTTCACTGGATTTAGAGTCGTCCGTAGTGATCGTCAACCAAACAGATGGTGAAGGGAGCATTGGACTGCGTAACACTTCAAGTGAACCATTATTGCTGCATTCCGAAATAATCGATATACCTGAGGATGTCAGCGACGTTTTATTTGTGGCGCCATCGATTACGCGCGTGGAACCCGGTGATACCCAAATAGTTCGCTTCATTCTTAAAGATGATGCAAGCCTGAAGGTGGAGCGTCTCAAACGTGTTTCTTTTGAAGGGATTCCGTACGCCGAACCCAATGTAGTGCGGATTACGATTCGCCAAAATATTCCGCTCATCATACGTCCTGCTCAATTGCCACCTGATAGCGAGCCGTGGAAGTTTCTGAAATGGGAAAACTTGGACGGGCAGATCGCGGTTGAAAATACCGGCCCATATGTCGTGCGCATGGGGGCGGAAATTCAAGTACAGCCGTCTGGGGATGGCATATTCCTCCCAAAAAATTATATTTTGCCTGGTGAGAGAGTGCTTCTTCGCAGCCAGCAGTTTTATCCCGAGATCAGAAAAATATTATTCAGACCGGCATCGGTTAACGGCTATTTGCTGGACAACCAGGAAGCGCTTGTCGTGGAAGGGGAGGTCACAGGAAATTGAATTCATTGAGGTAATTAATGAATGCACCACCCGTAGTAGATTTTATAACCCGCATTTATTTTTCGAAAGGAATAGAGATGAAATCATGCATTTTATTATTGGCCGGTTTGGGATTGACAACGGTAGCGGGCGTGGCTGCCGGGCAAACTAGCCAAGTCATGAAGGTCACAGGGACTCTTACTTCTCCAGCCTGCAAAATTTCGTTGAGTGATGGCGGAGAGGTGAAGTTTGGTTCCTTCTCCCGGGCCATCCTCAGTCCAACGCAAACAACACCGATCGGCTCACGTACGATTGATGCCAATGTTGAATGTACAGCTGCCACGGTGATTGCTATCAAGCTTACCGATAATCGCGCTACGGATAAACCCGCAGGAAATATGAGTGTTAAATTTGATCAGATTGCGCCCGGCCCGGCTTTACAGGTGGCCGCCGATAACCTTTTCGGACTGGGAAAAGCTGATAACAGCAAAGCTATTGGAGCTTATGCGATACGTTTTGGAACCCCGCAAGTAGATGGCAAGGGAGTTTCCTTTCTCGCCAATAATGTCACTACAGCGGCTGCTGGCTGGGCTAATCTGGCATTTCCCGCTGCTTTGTTTTCGCATGGCAGGCCTTACATAACGGCCTCAACTTCAGCGTCGCCATCTGCAACATCTGCTGCAATTGGCTCGCAGTTTAAGTTTCCCATGGATGTAGCGGTGTCTCTGGATGTCAGCTCAAACATTCCGGGAGCAGGAGAGGTCCACTTCGACGGCAACGCGACGATAGAAGTGTTTTATCTATAAGGGATACATTCAGTCAGTGGCGACGCCGGCAATCATGTCACCGCGCAGCCTTTTATTTTTTGGTATGCCATGAGAATGAAGTCGCTTACCGGAATGGCTGTCCTTCTGTTTGTTCCATTGGTATTGCTTATTGCCGCAAACAATGCCAATTCTAATGATAAATTGTTTGATCGTGAAACCTTGAAGGCAAGAGGGCTTTCCCCTGAGATTGCCTTCTTTTTTAAGGATGAAAAGCGCTTTAACAAGGGTGGCAATTATGTCACCCTGTTCGTTAACGGCGTCAAGATTGGCCGGGCTCATGGGCAATTTGATGAGCAAGGAAAATTGTGTGCTGATGCGGATTTTCTTAGGCGTGCCGATATCATCGTTCCCCCTCAGGATCATCTTGCGTCATGCATTGATCTGCACAAGCTGTATCCGCAAACTATCGTGCGCTTGCATCCGAGCCGAGAAGAAGTAGAGTTAATTGTGCCGCAAAACGCTTTGCGTGTTTCCACCGGATTGAATGTCGATCAGTTTATTAGCGGCGGCACGGCCGGCCTGTTGAATTACGAATTGGCGTATATGAAAGACGGTTCAACGAGCGGCAATACAACAATTCTGGCCAATACCGAGACAGGATTGAATGTGTTTGATTGGATGTTGCGCAGCCGGCAAACGTATTCCCGCTCACGAGAAGGAAAATCAATTTCGCATCTGGGTACGCATGTGCAAAAAACGGTGCCTGGTTACAAATCCGTTTTTCAGGCAGGACAAATCAATGTCGCCGACACGCAATTTAATGTGCCATCTTTGCTCGGCATGCAATTTTTCCCTGAAGGGGCCTTGCTGGAGCAAGCTGGCAACAGCACCTCTGTCGATGGTATTGTGCAAACAGTAGCGCGTGTGGAAGTACGGCAAAACGGCGTATTGATTTATTCAACTGTTGTGCCGCCAGGGCCGTTTTCGCTGACTGGTTTGATGCTCAATAATGCGAGCGAACACCTGGAAGTCAGCGTGATTGAAGAAGACGGCCGGAAGCGCAGTTTCATCGTTCCTGTAACGGCATTTACCTTCAACTATGTTCCTCGCGAAAGGAATTTTTCGATTGCGCTCGGCCGACCAATACGCTACGGGGATGAAAGCAATTATGCAGCAGGAAAAAATTGGTTGGTAACCGCCAGAGCGAATCTGCCTTTGGACAATCGCTCCAGTATTGCAGCCGGCGCATTGCTGGCGCCACGATACTATTCGCTTGGCGCACAATACATTACCTCGATCAAGCGGGGGACAGTAGCCGACCTTAACCACCTGTTTTCCTATTCTGCCGGCACCAGGAAGCTGGGAATGCAAGCCACGCTCAATGTTAGCGTTCAGCTTAACGAGCGGCTATCTGCCAGCGGTTCGTATAGTTATCGCACAAAAAAATTTCGTACTTTTTCAGATGCATGGGTAAGTCCAGATGGTGCGTCGATAATCGACGGCGTCGAGCAGGGCGATTCGCGTGAGTTCGGGTATAAGCAAATGAATTTTATTGCGAACTATCAGCACTCCGCCATTGGTAGCGTGGCACTCAACTATTCGCGATTTGGCAGCAGTCAGGGCGCAGGGATACGCCAGTTTGGCTTGCGTTGGGGGCGAAATTTCAAGAAGAAAAATGTGTCTGTCAGCATTGATCGCAGCATCGGCGTGAACCGAGATTTAATGGTATATGCACGGCTTACTATTCCCTTCGGATCGGGTAGTCTGAATAGTGCGGTCAGTCGCAATAGCCGGCGCCAGGCAGTCACCTTTGATTACAGCGATCGCATCAATGAATATGCAAGTTATCGCCTGTCAGCAGAAGGTGGCAATACAAGTCGACCTATCTCCAGCAGTGCCGGATTGTCAATTTTGCCGAAGTATGTGCAGGCTAGCGTCAATGTGGGAAGCTATGGAGCGGGTGGCGTTTCGTACAGCGGGCAAATTTCGGGAGGCTTGGTTGTCCATGGGGGCGGCATGACTTTGTCGCCGTATCGTGTGCAGGATACCTTCGCACTGCTGGCAGTGCCGGGTCTTTCCGGTGTAAAAATTCAGACACCGCAAGGACCGGTATGGACCGATGTCAACGGCATGGCGGTTGCTCCTTACATGCCTCCCTATCAGGAAGCTCGACTTGAATTGGTAACGAAAAGTCTACCGAAAAATACCGACGTCAAGAATGGCGTGCGGATAGCCGGGCTGGCTCGCGGTGCGGTCAGCAATCTGATCTTCGGTGTTGTCAGCACACGTCGCGTGCTGCTCAAGATCGTTGATCGCCATGGCAAGCCCATCGACAAAGGTGCATCGATCTTCGATGGGAATGGAACATGGATTACTTCAATCGGCACTGGAGGTACAACCCTTTTGACGGCAGAACAGCTGAAGCAGCCGTTGCGCGTGACCGATATCGCCGGTTCGGCTTGTGTCATCGATGTTGAATTGCCGGAATACGCAGCTGTTGATTCTTTTTATGAACGTACGGAGACGGTTTGCCGCCAAGCGCTATAGGTATCGCTTAGCCAGAGGTGATTTGAGGAATATCAATGAAAGCGGAAAATCCATGGCGCAGGCGATGCATTGCAGTGTGGCTGTGTCTAGCTTGCACAGCGACCGCGTCGCAAGCGCAAGAAGACAGCTCGCCCCCTCCATGTAAATTGATGCTGAGTCGTTCGCAGCTGGAGCTTGGCCGTATCAGTCAGGGAAGCCTGAATCTGATGCGCCGCGCGCAAGGTCAAATTTCGTTAGGCAAGCAGACCTTGACGCTGAATGTGTTGTGCACCGTACCGACGCGTTTTTCGATTCAACTGCGGGGGGATTCCGGTGCCGGGGCAGACGATGTTCATCGTTTAAGCGCAGCGAATGATGCGACCTGGCTAAAACTGAAATTGCAAGAGGCGCAGGCGGATGGCAAAGCGGTCACATGGACATCCCAACGCGATACTTTGCGCAATGGACAAACGATTGTACTTGCGCCAGGCGACAGCGTCAGCCCTCAGATAGCAGGGCAGAGCATCCCCATCATGCAGTTAGGTGTGGTGGCAGAGGTAGAGATACTGCATGACGCCGCCCGCATGAAATTTTCATCGGATCAAGATTTGAGCGGGCAGTTTTTTTTCGAAATTCAATCTTTTTGAAAGCCGACGTTCGGCCTCTTCCACAATCGGGACGCCTTTGATGGCTGACGCCTTTTTTGCTTAGACGGGGTGCGGCCGTCGTCTTGAATGATGAGAAATCTCATCGATCAACAGCGCCAGGTGTTCAGAGTTCAGTCGATGTGATTCAGTGCGGAACGGACGAGCCAGTCTTGCGCCGGTGATTTCACCGATGTTCCAATCTGGAGAATCTTGAATTTGAATTTGAATTTGAATTTGTATTGCGTAAAACCCATATCCCCTTGATATATTGGATTGTAAATATGCATAAATTTCGTTATGCCGCGGATTGTATTTTGATCGTCGCGATGACGCTGTTATTCAATTATTTTGAATTGTCGCCATGGCGTTGGCTGTCGTCCTGGTTCCATGATCTGGCGCGATTATTTTGAATTTTCAGCTAATTCTTAAAATGCTTTTTGACATGCCCAGCCGATGAGCAGCTTCTATTATCGGTAAGCCTTGGCTTAATCCCATTTCCAACGCCTCGTCTTCGCATTCGCCACTATAGTTCTGTGGCGCTTTCATGCACACTCCTTTGAGCATGGTTTATCAAATTTGTGTGTCCATTTTTTCGGCCGCCTCAAAATGATGAAACTTCGCGATTGCGAAACCTGTGCATTTCTTAAATCCATTTTTCAATTGACACGTAGGGTTGCTGTAATTGTTAAGGAATGGAATACTGAAATTGATATTTTCCTGGAGCAAATCGCCATTAGCATTGCTCAATTTTTGTTGACCTGGTTTCGAAGAGTTTTTTAATGCGAAAACCGATTTTGTGCATTTTTTTCCTCATCATTTTTACGTCGTCTGAAACCGGTTCAACTGAAACCGATCAAGGCCTGCGTTTCAGTGAAAAGGAAAGACAATGGATTGCAGCAAATCCAATACTGCGGGTTGGCATCGATAGGAATAGTGTTCTGAGTGAACGCATGCAGAACGGTGAATACAGGGGCCTGGCTTCCGGCTATCTTGCATTTATCGCGCGTGTCACCGGGCTGAACCTCCAAATGGTGCCATACACCGATTCCCTCACGATTCAAAAAGAAATTGAAGCAGGAAACATCGATTTGAATCCGCTCGTTGTCAAGCTTGGCGACGATGCCCCGACGAACGATGCCACTGCCCATACAGTGTCTTACTATCGCACTTTGACAACGGCGATAACCCTGCCAACTGCACGACACATATACAGATGGCAGGACCTGGCCGGCAAAACCATTGCTCTCACATCTGATAGTGCGTACACATCCTTTTTTCGTGAAAAAGATCCATCGATGCGGATTGTTCTGGTCGACAATATGCGCGATGCGCTTGAGGCAGTAGCGGATGGCCGTGCCGATGTCACGTTGGGAGAAGGCGCGTTGAGTCTGGACGCGATGTCGTTTCGGACGCTAAGTAGCGAGTTTGCCGAGAAACTGAGTATTGCCGGAAAAATCGACATGGGGCCTCTCAATGTCAGCATGTCGGTAAGGAAGGACGCCCCCATCCTCGCCGCAATCATCGACAAAGCTCTGTATTCCATGACTGCAAGGGAAAACGAGCAATTGGCGCGCGAGTGGGAAGCCGGAATCGGCTTTCGCCATCGTACTTTATCCAATTTGCTTGTTGACTATGCGGTTGCAATAACGCTCTGCTTTCTAGGTTTTATGTTGACGGTCCTTTTTGCTTGCCGCGAGCGCATCGCAAGGCGTCGTGCGATACGTAGCGAGCAGGAAAAGTCGATGTTCCTGGCAGTCATGAGTCACGAAATACGTTCACCGATGAATGCCATCGTTGCCTCCATCGAACTATTGCAACAATCCGATACGGGACAACAGTTTCAGAAAACGTTGAAGGTAGCCGACGCTGCGTCGGAGACGCTGCTTGGCTTGCTCAACAATATTCTTGACTTCTCCAAGCTGGAGGCCAAGAGCCTCACATTGACGGCCGGCCCCTGCGACATCGGCAATCTGGTGCAAGAAACGGTCGATATGATGTCCGCCAAGATACAGGCCAGGAGAGTGCCGATTCATGTCGTGGTGGATGTTCCGCCAGACATCCTGATTGTCATTGACACCGTGCGGCTGCGTCAGGTTTTGCTCAACCTGCTATCGAATGCCAGCAAATTTACCGAGCACGGCAAGATACAGGTGGCGGCTGCCGTACATACAGCATCAGCCGGACAAGATCACGGTCATAACCAAGGTCAACTCACCGTGGACGTTATCGATACCGGCATCGGCATATCAAAACAAAATCAAAAGCATCTGTTCCGCCCTTTTTTTCAGGTCGATGCGTCGATTTCTAACCGGCATGTCGGTTTTGGACTGGGGCTGATGATCTGCCGCGAGCTGATAGCGTTGATGGGAGGGCGGATAAAGCTGCGCAGCGACCAGGGGAAAGGGACTACCGTCAGCTTCACCGTACCTTGTCAATGCACCCCGCGCGCAATGACAGAAGTTGAAGCAAGTGAAAAAAACTTGTCTGAGGCGGTTCCTGTACAACAAGCGGTGACGATGCAAGCGCCATCCCCCCTCATCCTGGTGATCGAAGATCAATGGGTCAATCAGTATACGATTGGGCGGCAACTAGAGGTGCTGGGCTGCACCGCCGTGATTGCGGGCAGCGGCGCGGATGCATTGCAGATTCTGAAAGAGGAACAGAAAAATCCATCCGGGAAAAAGCAGATATCCCTGGTGCTCATGGACTGCTACATGCAAGACATGGACGGCTATGCCACCGCCAAAGCCATCCGCGACAACATCCGCAACAGGGCACAATACCTGCCCATCATCGCCGTCTCCGCCGCCACCGATACGGTGCACAGGAAAAAATGCCTGAGCAGCGGGATGGACGACATTCTCGAAAAGCCCTTGAGGCTCGATGACCTGAGGAAACTACTGCAAGCCTGGCTGCCAGACGCCGCCTTCACCGAGGGGGCTGTGTTCTTTCAGCCTATACAGGGAGCGGAGCTATACGCTCTGTTCGTTCACTCGATATGCAGCGATGTCGGCAGGATGCGGCAAGCCTGCGCTGACCGCGATATCACAATGCTGCGGCATCTCAGCCATCGGATCAAAGGGAGCGCTCCAATGTTTGATGCATGGGAGGCGGGAGAACTGGCCGATTCGCTGGAGTCGGGGCTGCATGTTCCGGACGATATCGATTGGGATATCGTGCGAGACGCCATTGACGCCCTGGCTGACATAGTCATGCAGCTCGACAACAAGCTGACAGTCGAGGATGGTTAGCCGATGCCTTCAAGTACGCGAAGATCTATTAATATTTCTATTCCGATATTTGTCAGTCAACCGAGGAAGAACATGCCAAAGCCGATTCGTATTTCCCTGCTGGACGATCATCATGTCACTCTACATGGGCTCGCGGGCTTGCTGGCGACCCAGGCAGATTTCCAGGTAGTCGGGCTGTACTCGCGTAGCCAGGAATTATTTGCTGGCTTACGCGAGAATCCGGCCGATGTCCTGATGATCGATTATGCGCTCGGGCCGAATGAAATTGACGGCGTAGCCATGATCAAGTCCTTGCGATTGCAATTTCCCGCAAGTCACGTCCTGGTTGTTTCCGCCTGCTGCAACCTCAGCAGGGTATCGCTGGTGCTTCGGGCCGGAGGTCTTGGTTATGTCAGCAAGACGCAAAATCCGGAGGATATAGTGAGCGCGATACGGACGGTCGCTGCAGGGAGGTGCTATGTGCCGTCATTGGTCATCAAGGATTTTTCGCAAACAATAAGCCGAAAGAAGAACGACATCGCGGAGCCTGACATATCATCATCCGATAATGAATTTCTGATACTCAGCACATCATTGACTGTGCGGGAAAAGGAAGTCCTGCGCTGTTTTCTGGAAGGCATGAGCATCAAGGAGATTGCCGACAAATTCTCACGCAGTCCAAAAACCATCAGTACGCAAAAGTGTTTTGCATTCAAGAAGCTGGGCATTCGTAACGACAGCGATTTTTTTCTGATGCGCAAGCAAATGGGGCATATAGTCTGAACCCGGCTGATGGTCATCCCTCCATTTTTAACAAAAATGAAAAACAGAGGCCAAGCCGCATCAAGCAAGACCTATCTGCAACGTCAAACGCATTGGAAATCAAAATATTGTTGCTATGCAATAAAATTGACTTATTCTGACTAGTCCTAGTGTTATTTGGAGAAATTTCGGACCCATCCAATATCTAAGAAAATTCTGAATCTCCATACTCGCTCCTATCGAAATTTCATCTTGATAGGAGTTGACAATGAACAAAATCCATCGCGTGCTGTGGAACGAAGCCACCGGCACTTTCACTGCGGTTGCAGAAACCACCAAGAGTAAGGGCAAGCGCTCAAGCAGCGCCCGCAAATTGCTGGCCACGGCAGCGATGGGGCTGACCCTGTCCGGCGCGGCATTGGCAGCCGATGCAACAAGCGGCCCTGACAGCGGCTACCAGAGCGGCAATATCGTCATCGACGCCGGCAGTCTGATCGACCTGGTGACAGAAGGCAGCGCCGATACCAGCGTGGCCGATGCGTTTGCGGCTGTTGCGGCGAAACCGGCTGCTGCGGGCGTTGCCGGCATGGCGCGCTCGATCGGCGTGCTGGATACCGACATTACGATTCCGGCTAACTGGGATCAGACCAATAGCAGCGACGGCGGCCAGACCACCGTCGTGAACGACGGCAGCACGGTCAACCTGACCGGCAATGCACAATTTGCGACCGCCTCAACTCCTTATAGCGTGCTCCCCACTTTGGCTGCCGCCATCGCCGGAGGCTATGTCAATACCTACGGCGTAGACATAAGCCACTATCAGCAGTTGGTGATAGGTGCCAAGAGCAACACCATTTCGGTGCCTGATCCGATCACTGGCAACATGACTACAGTGTCGGTGTACACCGATTCGGCGTTTGCACAAGGCACGCTGGGCAGCGGTTTTGCCGGTTCGGGCAATCAGGGGGTCACAGTGTTTGTACCCGGTGCATCCATGTACTTCAACGCCCGGATAGGTACGGTCAGTAATGGCACACTCAACGTTGATCTGGGTAGCAGCACCGTTAATCTTGGCGCGGCCAAGCAGACTTCGCTGGTACTGGCGGACGGTACGCGGGGTACAGCCGCTGAAGCGGTCTGGACTTCCGGAAATGTAGTGAACTTCGGCACCGGGCTGCAGCAGTCGACGGCGGGTCTCGCCCCTTACGACAGAAGTTACAACGCCTTGCTGAACTACACCGGTAATTTTTCGGTGACCGACAGTCATAATGTCACCACCAACCACAGCGTTACGGATCTTGCTTCGCTGCAAACCTATAACAACTGGCTGGTGCAGCAGATGCAGGCCGGCAACATCGCTGCATCTACCTACGACGCCAATCTGAACCGTGCATACAGCAACCAGACCGTCACCGTCAACATCAATCCGCTTGGGTTGGGCAACACGATCGATCCAAGTGATCAGCTGTTGCTCCCAACCGGCAATCAGACCTTATTGCAGGCCGATGGTCCTAATGCCAGGGCGACTATCGCCAATCCGGCGGGTACCACTGTAACTCTGCAAGCTGCCACAGCCTTGCTGGCCACCAATGGCGGTACGGTGATCAAC
>Ga0207130_1193_pt2 | contig 15169 bp, 16 predicted proteins | sample Alteio_BWMinHeat_16_FD_153545 | JGI IMG/M metagenome (GOLD analysis project Ga0207130, IMG submission 153545) | Enriched cells from forest soil in Barre Woods Harvard Forest LTER site, Petersham, Massachusetts, United States -... | ecosystem: Environmental > Terrestrial > Soil > Temperate forest >... | reverse complement strand
AGGGCAACGAGTGGATGCATTCCGCGGGCGCGACTATTACCGCTCACGAAAATACCCGGAAACACCTTTCCACCAGCACGCGAGTGGAAGATTGGAACTTCACTTTTCCGCCATCGCCGGCAGGCGCGATTCCGACTGACGTGTTCAATGCCGACAAAACGCTTCACCTTAATGGCGCTACCATTGCGCTCAAATATTACGGTCCGAGTCACACAGACGGCGATGTCTCGGCTTATTTTATTGAAGCTGATGTCCTCCACACCGGCGACACTTGGTGGAACGGATACTTCCCATTCATCGATTATTCGACTGGCGGAAGCCTCGATGGAATGATCAAGGCCGCGGAGACAAATCTCGCAATGGTAACGGACAAGACCGTTGTTATTCCTGGACACGGTCCGGTCGGCGGCAAGGCCGAAATGATCGAATACCGAGAAATCCTTGCGACCATTCGCGACCGCATTGCTGCTCTAAAGAGAGAAGGCAAATCCCTTAATGAAATAGTCGCGGCAAAGCCCACAGCTGCTTATGACGCGAAGTGGGGAAAAGGCTTCGTTAACGGCGAGTTCTTTACCAAACTGGTTTACAAAGGCCTTGGATAAGATGCTGCGCCTCGGCGCGATCATCATGAAAACTGAATCCGCGGACTAACAAAACGCAAAGGAGTAACAAAATGAAGATTGTGATTATTGGCGGCACTGGACTAATCGGAACAAAGGTCGTGAATAACTTGCGTGCGCGCGGCCATGACGTAGTGGCGGCGTCCCCTTCCTCGGGCGTCAACACCTTTACAGGTGAAGGACTGGCTGGAGTGCTAACAGGAACTCAGGTGGTCGTCGATGTGGCGAATGCGCCGCAGTGGGATGACAAGGCCGTGCTCGAGTTTTTTGAAACGGCGGGGCGTAACCTGCTTGCCGCGGAAGCGGCCGCTGGTGTACGTCACCACGTTGCGCTGTCAATCGTCGGCGCCGATCGTCTTCCCGCGAGTGGTTACTTGCGCGCAAAGGTGGCCCAGGAAAATCTGATCAAGGCATCGAAGGTTCCTTTTACGATCGTCCGCTCGACGCAGTTCTTCGAGTTCGTGAAGGGCATCGCCCAATCGGCCACCGAAGGACAAACGGTTCGGTTGTCACCTGGTATGATGCAGCCCATCGCGGCGGATGATGTCGCCGCCGCCGTGACTGACGTCGCAGTCGCCGAGCCGGTAAACGGTACAGTCGAGATTGCCGGTCCCGAACCGATCCGAATGGATGAATTCGTCCGCCAATTCTTGAGCACAACCGGAGACGCCCGAAAAGTGAACACTGATGTTCACGCCCAATACTTTGGCGCAGAGTTGAACGATCAAAGTCTCGTCCCTGGACCTGGAGATAAACCCCGCCTCGGTCCGACGCATTACAAGGACTGGCTCAAACGCTCATCGCTGCAAAAGCCCGCATGAACTCAGAAAGGAGTCGAACAAAAAACCAATGAACACAGATAAGCTTAAACAACTGGCTCGCGATTTAAGGAAAACACCACCCCACAGCCCGCGTGACACGCTCGGCGGGTTCGTCATTGCCGCACGGATGCTCGACAAAGCTCGGGCCGATCTGCTCGGCATCAATGGCGAGTACAACTTCTATCCATGCGGCTTAGGCGCTTACTTTTGGAAGTTCACCGGCCTGGACGCGATGAAGTTCAAGGAGTTCGTTGCCACCGGCGCGGCTGACGAAGAAGTCGATCACTGGATCCGTGAGAACACGACACAGAAGGATCCCACGGCGATTATCAAATGGAATAACGAGATGCGTTGCGTGCGCCTTTGTGATCTTTCGCAAGAGGTCCAGGAATATTTCGAGACTTACATTCCGGAATTCTGTCATCCGCCAAGCAAAGTGAAGTTTTTCTTCGATGTTTACGATGTCGAAGAAGGAGTGCTTTAGCTCGTTGGGTCGCACCTTCACGATACTGCCGCGCGTCCTGGCAAGCACTTCGGATGACCCCTTGCCCAAACATCTCAAGAACAACCTAACCACAGAACAGAAAGGAACATCACAATGAAACGAATCCAAGCTTCAAAACCAACCGGACTGCTCCGATTTACCCTTATTGTTTGCGCACTCATCGTCGCCGCTCTCGGCGTGCGCTCTGGAATAGCTGCTGACGAAGGTCCAAAGGCCACGGTCGTCTTCGACCACGCTATCCCCAATGTGCCTGGGAAAAGTATGAAGGGCATTCTCGTTGAATATGGACCCGGTGTTGCGTCGGTAGGTCATACGCATCCCAGGTCTGCTTTCATCTACGCAACGGTCCTCGAAGGAGCGATCCGAACTTCGGTCAACGATGGACCGGCCGTTATTTATAAGGCAGGGCAGAACTTCCCCGAGTTCCCTGGTGATCGACACACTCTTGATGAGAACGCGAGCAAGACCGAGCCCGCCAAGCTGCTGGCCGTGTTCGTGGTGGATTCGGACGAGAAGGAACTATTAACGCCGCTCAAAAAATGAGACCGACTCCGAACCGATTCGATACGCGCGCGCAGGTAATCGCGCTCGTACTACTCATGTTCTCATGCATCGCACCAAATGAGGCTGGTCTGGCAGCACAGACCGCCAATCTCTATCTTCCCGAGGATCTCGACGACGTAAACAAATCGAAGCCGCTCGCGAAAAGCGATCTCGATGCGCTTCGCAACGTCGCAGACTGGATCAAGAGTTTCGTCACCAAGCCCCACAAAGATCTCGGATGCGAAGGGGCGGTATGTCCCTTCGTGCCTGGCGCTCTGGAGCGCAAAACTCTTGGCTCGCTTCTGAACACGTCGCTGACCGCAGCCTAACAGATGTGGTTCAGCTCTTGAACGGATACAAGACGCAGTTCCTGAACACGCAACCCCTCGATGGCGACGGCGTGGACAACAAAGTGATCGTCGTTGTTTTCACCGATCTGTCCGCGGATCGCGCCAAAGGCTTGTTTGGCAGCAGCGGACTGTCATCGTCGAGTTCGACAGCTATGAAAGAAACAAGTGATTCTGCTGGTCGACGCCCGCGTTCGAAAAAACTGACTTCCGATCCTGGTAAACGCACAGGAGGAAAAAACATGACAAACCCCATTCTTGTCACCGGCGCGGCGGGTCGCGTCGGTGCGGTAGGGCGCACGGTGACCGAACTGCTGTTGAAGCAAGGCAAAGCGGTGCGTGCGATGGTGCGAACTGAAGACGAACGCGCGCAGGGGTTGCGCGACAAGGGTGCGGAGGTCGTGGTCGGTGATCTACTTGATCTCGATTCGATGCATTGGGTGATTGCCGGCTGCGAGACGATGTACTTCGGCATGTCGGTTTCTGCTGACTATCTGGCCGCGACGGTCAATACGGCGGTGGTGGCGAAGCATCACGGCGTCAAAGCGTTCATCAATATGTCGCAGATGACGCTTTCACAGATGAGCATTACCGAAACCACCGCGAGTCCGCAGCACAAGCTACAGTGGCTTGCCGAGCAGGCGCTGGACTGGTCCGGTCTGCCGGTCGTGCACGTGCGGCCGACAGTGTTTCTCGAAGGCTTCTTCCTGATGCTCACCTCGGAATCGGTTGCGAATTCAAATCAGATCAGACTACCGTTCGGCGAGGGCAAGACGTCGCCGCTGTCAGCGGAAGATGTTGCACGTGTGGTCACTGCGCTGCTCACCAATCCGCAGCCGCACATCGGCAAAATCTATCACCTGACCGGCCCGCAGTCCGAGAACATGCAATTCTATGCGCAGGAGTATTCGAAGGCGCTTGGCCGCGCGATTACCTATCAAGACATTCCGGTCGAGCCGTGGCGAGACGGACTGCTCGAGCGCCGCTGGCCGATCCACCTGGTGAACCATCTTGCGACAATGGCCGATCTGCACCGCGCGGGACGCTACGACCGGATGTCGGACGACGTGCTCATGCTAACCGGCCAAGGACCGCTGAGCGTGCAGGACTTCGTCAGGAAGAATGCAGCGACCTTTACAGCGTCGGCCAAAGTGGCCCATGTGTCTGCGGATGCTCGCGCTCCACAATCCTAATTTTCCATTTAAGAGAACGCACATGAGTAAAGAATATAACAGTCCTGAGGAATGAGAATCAAAGCGGGTTTCTTTGAAAGACCAAGAATTATTACTTTGAAACCCTATCCAGGTTTCGGCCCCCGATCCGGTGACTGAAATGAGGTCCGACGAACGCAAATGACGAAAACGACAGGAAGACGTGATGGCGCTAACGTCGCATAATAAGCTCGGTAATGCCGGTTCCCTCTATCGGTTGCGACAAATCGCTCAACAATCGGCTGGCCGAGCAAATGAAACGAACGAAGCAATGAGCTGGGTGCGATTTTTCTTGCATCGTCTTCGGTTGAAGCCAGCCCGAAACGACTGGAGTCGGGCGATATGATGGCGACTGATGAAGTGAGCCTTCTGGGCACATTCGCCGCGACCTTGTTTGCGCTTCTCAATCCGCTCGGGATGCTCCCGGTTTTCATTGGATATACCGCCGGTATGCGCAGCGGTGTCCAGCGTTGGTTAGCCATTTTCGTCTCTATCACCGTGCTCGGATTGATGCTGCTGTTTCTTTTTGCCGGCACGGCCTTGCTTCATTTCTTCGGGATCACACTGGACGCGTTCCGCATCGCGGGTGGCATTCTTCTCCTCCTGATTGGGATTCGCACCGTCGCGCACGATGCGGCGAACAAAACCAAAGACCTGACGGTTGCGTCCGAAGTGGGTGAGCTCAGGGAGGCTGAGTCTGTCTATGGTCAGATCGTTGTTCCGCTGGCTATGCCGCTGTTGGTCGGACCGGGAGTCATTGCGAACTTGATTCTCTACGCCGGGGAGGCCTGGCAGAGAAGAAGCGCCAAGCTGTCCTGGGGATTGGTTGGCGTGACCGTAGCAATTTCGCTGGTGACCCTCGTGATTCTGCTGTCGGGCAGATTTTTGCGACGGCTATTGGGAGATGTGGGCCTGAATATCGCTACGCGCATTCTCGGGCTGCTGGTGGCATCGATCGGCGTTCAATTTGTGATCGCAGGACTAACGAATGTGATCGTGACTTCGATCGCCCCGGAACTGTCGAAACTTGGCGGACACTAGGAGAGGCTATGTCTATCTACATATTGGCATTTCTGATCGGTGCGGTGACAGGACTTCGTGCCTTGGCGCCGGCTACTGTTGTGAGTTGGGCAGCACATCTGGGTTGGCTGCATTTGCAAGGCACGTGGCTCGCTTTTCTGGGAGCGGCGGTCACGCCCTATATTCTAAGCATTCTTGCGCTCGGCGAATTGATCACTGACAAATTGCCGAGGACTCCGAGCCGGAAAATCCCGATTCAATTCGGCGCGCGCATCGCGATGGGAGCGCTCTCCGGAGCGGCTTTGGCCGCGTCTGGCGGAGTGTGGATCGCGGGACTCGTGGCCGGAATCGTCGGTGCCATCATCGGCACATTTGCTGGCGCTGAGTTGCGCGGGCGATTGTCGCAGGCGGTCGGGAAAGATCTGCCGATTGCATTGCTAGAAGATGTGGTCGCCATCGGCGGCGCCCTTCTCATCGTTTCGCGATTCGCGTGACAAGAAATGTCAAAAGGGTATCAAACGAGGGTCCGGATACTTCGGCAAGTCTAGGTCAGGACGAAGAGAAAACGCATTCTTGCAAAAAGGAGACAGCTCAGCCTCGGGTCGTCATAGTGGGCGGCGGTTTTGGCGGACTCTGCGCAGCACGCGGGTTAGCCGGCGCTTCCGTCAGCGTGACGCTGATCGACAAGCGCAACTACCATCTCTTCGCGCGCTAACGGACGCATTGATGATTACAGACGAGCCTTTCCGGAGTAGCGACACTTTTGCTTTTTCGTCATCCAGGCCTTCCCGCCACTTCAAAAATGACTTCCAACTCGACCAGCGTGCCGAGCGGAAGACTGGCGACGCCATACACCATCCGGCAAGGGTTCTTGTCTTTTCCAAAAATTTGTTGCAGCAACTCAGAAGCGGGGTCAGCGACTTTTGGCTGATCGCGGACATCTCCTGAAGTCGCCACCACATTGTAACGGCGATCGAGGAAAGCTTTCACCAGACCTGCTCCGATGCCCTGCGAGGCGGCGGTCACAATCACTGTTTTGTGGATATCTGGTATCACGTTTTGTTTCCTTTCTGTGGCGTCAAGGGTTCTGGTCTAACGAAAAAATCTCAACGAACCGAGACCTTCCCTCCATTCACGAGCTTGACGTCTGGTGTGATGACGACGGAATCACCGTCTTTCAATCCTTGCCTCACTTCGATTCCGGTTTCCGTAGTTAAGCCGCAAACGACGCTGACCCGTCGAACAATTCCTTCGCGAACAGTCCAGACATAAGCTTCGCCCTCATCGTGCCTGACGGCACTTTTGGGAACTGTTATAACCGGTTCCAGTTTTCCCGGCGACCTGATTTCCAAAAAACTTACCTTGACGCTCATCTCCGGCTTGATGATCTGCAAATCTGGCCGAGCGATCTGGACCTCGATTTTGACCGTGCCCTTCTGGCGGTCGGCTGCGGGATAAACCTTCACCAAGGCTGCATTAAATTGCTTGTCGGGATACGCGTCTAACACAACAACTACCGGCGAACCGATACCCACCTTCGCAATATCAGCCTCATTAATGTCCACTTCGGCTCGCATATCATCCGTGTCAGCCAATTGGGCGATGTCAGTCGAGCCTCCGCCCGCCTCAATCTGACCGCCAAAATTGATGGTGTCGCCCAGTTCCCGATATTTCTTCAAGACAATGCCGTTGATAGGCGAACTGATGACGCACTGGTTCACATTGAATTTGGCGTAATCGACTACCGCCTCATCACGTTCAAGTTCAGCTTGCCCAACTCCTGCGGCGGTGATTGCAGTTTCAAAGTCATCCTTCGAAATAGCACCAGTCTTGATCAGGTAGCGCGCGCGGTCGGCTTTGGCCTGAAGGAGATGAAGGTTGGCTTTGGCAACGTCTCGACTAGCGATAGCCTGGCGCAGTTGCGCCTGATAGTCCCGATCATCAATTCGCGCCAGAACATCACCAGCTTTGATGTGCTGCCCCTCTTCGATGGGTTCTTCCACAATTTGTCCCAGGACTTTTGTGCCGATAATGATGTATTTGTGGCGGGTGACTATATAACCAGAGCCTGTCAACAGCACGCTGGACTGGCGGTCCGTCCTCGCCACTACCATCATCGTTTGCACTGTGGGCGACCGGCCAATCGTCTTGGCGTAAATGACATAGCTTGCAACCCCAAGAACTATTAGGAGCAACATCAGGATCGCAATTGAAACCAACCGACTGCGCTTGCGGCGCGGTTGCTCCTGCGGGCGCACAATGCGCAGTGTTTCCAGTTCGTGATTCGTTTGCATGGCTTCGATGGCCATGACTCAGTTCCTTCTCAAAGCGTTGACCACACTCACGCGCATGGCCTGTCGCGCCGGCAGCCAGCCGCCCAATGCACCAATAACAATCGCAAACACGAGCGCCTGAATCGCGATAACGGGGGTTACATGAAAATTAAACGCAAGGGTTGGTGCCGAAACGGCGCCGCCATTGAACTTGGTCGAGAGTCCGTTGACAGGCAGGGCGAGAATCACTCCGATGATGCCGGCCGCGAACGCCAGCGCTGAAGACTCCGCAAGGAACGATGTCATGATGGCTAGCGGGCTGAATCCCAATGCCCGCAACGTCCCGATTTCAGTCGTCCGCGCCGCCACCGCCGTGTACATCGTATTCATTGCAGCAAAAATGGCAGCGAAAGCCATGATTCCCGCCACCAACAATCCGAGCGCCCGCAGGTTGGCGGCTATTACCGATTGCTCCTTGTAATACTCTGACTCCGTCTTGGCTTGCAGGTTGATGCGTGGATCATCGGCACATCGCTGAATCAGCGAGTGAACATCCGCGCCGGGAACGAGCTTTAGACGGATGCTGTTGAAACTCGAACCTCTCCGGGAATCCTCCTGCAAGCTATGCAGGTCGCCCCAAACCTCCGATTCAAACGAACTTCCGCCGGACTCAAAAACGCCCACCACTTTCCAAACGCGTCTGCCAACTTTCAGGTCCGCCCCCAATGAGCAGCCGAGGTATCGATTCAAAATCAATTTGCCGATGATGACTTCATTCAGTCCAGGCGCAAACATTCGACCGGCAATAATACGCACTTTTTCATGGGTTTGGGTACTCACGGGCAGCACTCCGCGAATGGGAAGGTTGTCCAAAGTGTCGCCGGCGGGCATAAACACCTGTTCGGCGAGTTCGGGCGAAACAAGCGGATTTCCCGCGCCATCGCGTTTGATGGCCGGTAGAAATTTGAGCGCGTCCAACTGGTCGAGCGTGATAAACGAATTGGCCTCTGAGTCCGCGCCGCGTCCGATAAGAATCATGTTGTCCGGCGAACTGCTATCCTTGATCGCGGAGTCGAGACCTCCGACAATCGCCATTCCCGCAACGAAGACGCCGACCACGATGGCAATGGCACCGACGGTCATTGAATTGGACACGCGACGGATGAGCAGGCTCCGGCGATTATATTTGAAGGGAATTGCCATATATTAATCCACCAGTCTGAGGGTCTCAACGATGCTGCGTTTCGCGGCTGCACGCGCGGGAACATACGCGCTAAACAAACCGATAAGCACCGCCACGCCCAGGGTTTCCGCCAACACAAAAGGAGGAACATGCAATGAGACAAAAGGGCCAAGGGCATCAGCGTCGAGCGCGAAAACCTTGAACAGTCCAAACGCCACCCCGCAACCAATCGCTCCTCCCAATAAAGCAACGATCAACGATTCGCCCACAAGCAGACTCAAGATCACCCCCGAGGGAAATCCTATCGAGCGCATTACTGCGATTTCGCTGCGACGCTCGCGAATGGACATCGCCGCTGTGTTTGCCGCGACCAGCCCAATTGCCACGACGGCCACCAGGCCGACAAACTCGGCCAGTTTCATGAAAATACGATAGCGACCCAGAATGCTGCCAATTGCCGCTGCTTCAGAAACGCTTCGTGTTTCTGCCGAGGAATTGGCGAATTGGTTATCAAGCGCGGCACAAACTTCAGGAACCACCCTTGAATCGTCCACCCGCACCCAAAATTCATGCGCGATTCCAGGGTTACCGGCGGCTTCCTCAAAATAGTCTAGTCGGAAGATTAAGAAGCTTGGAACGGGTCCTTTGTCGATGGTACCGACAATAGTCAAAGTAACATTGAATGGATATACGGTTCCCCGGAGTTGGATTTGCTGACCGACATGGAGATTGAAGCGGCGCATTGTGCCTTGCGCGACCAGACAGGCGGTCTTGATCTTTTTGAACTCGTCCACGCCGGTGAGACCCCAATCGGACCACATGTCAATCTGTGCCGCTTCCGTAGCAACACTTGGAAATTGATCGCTGACCTCATGGTAAATGCCGCCGTAAATCACGAGCGGAGCAACGGCAGCGACATGGGGAATCGCGGCAATTTTGGGCTTGTAAGCTACGGGCAGAGGATAAGCCAATCCCATCTTGGTGCGGCAGATGATGCGAACGGAGGAGGTTGTATCAGCGAGCATCTGGTTGGCAAAAGTTGGCAGACTCACCAGCACCGAGAAGATAAAGAGCGATACCGCAATCGAAAGAATCGTGAGGATAGTTCTTCGTTTGGTGCGGAGCAGGTTTTTGAAAATCAGCGTTAGATATTTCGTCATATTTCCTTACTCCGGTTATGCCGAAATCTGGAGCGCAGCAGTCGGTTTTGCAGATACACCGCCTTTTTCCGCTCCGGTGAATATTCCCTTGTCCAAGCGGTAAACGGCGTCCACGAAACGCTCGGAACGCGGGTCGTGGGTGACCATCACAATAGTCTTGTCAAACTGTGTCTTGAGTTGCGTCAGCAGGATTAGGATTTCCTCTGCAGACTTTGCGTCCAAGTCGCCCGTTGGTTCATCTGCAACCAGAATGGTCGGATCGGTCACGATTGCGCGCGCAATGGCCACACGTTGCTCCTGCCCACCCGAAAGTTGACGCGGATAATGTCCCATGCGTTCAGCGAGACCGACCGCTTTGAGGGCGGATTCGACATGCGTCTTTCGGTCCGCTTTGCTCAAATGCGTCAGAAGCAGAGGCAGTTCAACATTCTCGAAGGCCGTCAATACGGGAATGAGATTATAAAACTGAAATACCAATCCAATATGACGCGCTCTCCACGCGGCAATTTCGCGTTCGTTCATGGTGGAAATTTCTTCGCCCCCGACCGCCACGCGCCCGGAAGTCGCGTGATCAATTCCGGTGACCAAATTCAGCAGTGTCGTCTTGCCGGAGCCAGATGGCCCCATGATTGCCACAAACGATTTGCGGGGAATGTCGAGCGTCACATCATCCAGCGCGCGCACCTCGAATTCATCGCGCTTGTAGGTGCGAGTCACATGGTCAAGCGTGACAGCGCTGGATTCTTCTGTGGTTATGTCGTCAGTTGCGTTCATGTTTGAGTGCTTTCATCGAGTCATTTAATTTCTTCTTCTCGGAAACGTGTAGGTGAATTTCGGTGGCCTTTGCGTTCTGACTCAGGCGCCAACGGCTGAAATGGCCGTGGCCCCGCCGTCGATCAGGAAGTCTGTCCCAACGACGTAGGCGGAATCGTCCGATGCGAGGTAAACTGCCAGCTTCGCGATTTCCACCGGATCGGCCAGCCGCTTGCTCGGATTGTTTGTCCGCAGCAACCCCTTGACCGCATCGCCCTGCTCTTCGCCTGGGACCCGACCGAACATCGCCGTGTCAGTCGGGCCTGGGCTTAGGGTGTTCACGCGAATCCCGCGGTGCACGAGCAGCTCGGAGCTGAGGATCCGAGCGAGATTGACGACTGCCGCCTTGCAGGGCGAGACGGTAGAGGTCGTCGGCCATCCCCTGCGTGCAGTAACGGACGCATTGATGATGACAGATGCGCCTTGCCTCAGGAGCGGCAACGCCTTTTGAATTGTGAAGTAGGCCCCCTTGAAGTTGGAGCCTATCACCCGGTCGAAGCTTTGCTCCGTCACCTCTTCAAACGGCAGGAATTCACTGTGACCTGCATTGACGAATATGCCGTCCAGGTGTCCGAACTCCCGCTTGATCGTGGTGAACATCGCATCGAGGTCCGCGAGATTGCTGACATCCGCGGGAACGGCAAGACTTCCGGCGCCAAGCGTCTTTTGAGCCGCCTTCAGCGTCTTCTCATTCAAGCCGCAGATGGCGACGCGCGCGCCCTCTCGGTCGAATTCCTGCGCTGCGGCCAACCCAATCCCGCTGTTGCCGCCGGTGATAAGAATATTCTTGTTCGTTAGTCTATTCATTGTCGTCACTCCTTCTCCTTAACCTTTCTTTCGTTTGCCTTTTCTTTTGATTTGTCGTCGCTGCGATTGAGATTGGAACGGACAGACTGGTCGGTATGATAGAATGCATAAAAAGAATCCCTAAGGTTTTAAGCTGTCCAAATAATCGAAAAGAGCATGGCTTGTTTGCAGCAGCAGCGCCTCGTCCTGGGTGTTTTTGGCCGTACCGGCCATGCCCGCTTGCGCCGCCACGATGAACGCCGCCACTTTCGGCGGAGAAACGTCTTTTCTCACTTTGCCTGCCTTGATCCCGCGGTCGAACGCGGCCGCCATGGTCTCTCGCCATGCGATATAGATCTTCTCCAGCGACTGGCGGAATTTTTCATCAAGGGGTGACATCTCTTGCGCCAGATTATTCAGCGGACAGCCATGCACCAGCCCGCCATTGGCAATCTCCCTTTTGGCGCCTTGGCGAAAGATGCGCTTCAAAGCGGTAATTGGATCGGTCGAATTGGCGAGAGGATCGGACCATTGCTGCTTGAAACGCGGATGAATGACCTCCCGCACAACCGCGTATCCCAAATCTTTTTTGCCCTTGAAGTGATGAAACACTGCGCCTTTGGTCGTACCCGCTTCATCAACGATGCGATTGAGGCTACCGCCCTGGAATCCGTTTTTGTAAAATTCGCAGAAAGCGGCATCGAGGATTCTTTGTCGCGTGTTTTCGGGAGATCTCTTGGCGGTCGCTTTCATTTCAATGTTTTACGATACAGACCAGTCGGTATGTGTCAACGTTCAATTTTTCTTTTCTCAATTCTCGGATTTGACCATTTGACGGTTCCCTAACCCTCGGAGCCTACGGGGTCCGGTACCTTTTTGTCATTTGAGGCTTTTCCATAGCCGTAACGGAAAATCTCAGAAGGTGATTTCTTCTGGGTCGAGCCCTTGAAAGGGAGCATTTGGTACCTTTTTGACATTGGGCCAAAAAGCTGGGCGTAAACCGACAGATTTTGGCCTGTTCTGAGGGGTTCGAGCCGTTCGTTTGATACCCTTTTGACAATGTCCTGCAAAGTCCCATCAGCGACGCTTTAAGTCGAGATAAGGTTGCACAAGTCTCGATCCTTTTCGGCGAAGGAGCGCATATGGCGGGATGGAAACTGGGTGAGTGCAGCCGGATAGCCGAGCTATCCAGACTTTCCCTCGCGCATTTTCACCAGTGTGAACAGCGCATGGTTGATCGGCGCTTCAATTCCAAGCTCGGCGCCGCGTCGCGCGATGTAGCCATTAAGGGAATCGATCTCAGTCGGTTTTCCGCGCTGAATATCCTGGGCGGTGGACGAAAACGCCTCTTTCACTTGGGTGGCAATTTGCATGGCCGCGGCCATGCCACTCTCCAAGTCTTCAACGCCGGGTATTTGGACTGCGGCACCACGCGCCACGGCCAAGACTTCATCGACGATTTTCTGCATCAGGCTTCGTGCTTCGAGGTTCTCGGCGATCTCACCGTAACGCACATACCCTAACGCGGAAATTGCATTCGGCGCGCTGTTGCAAAGGAGCTTGAGCCACATCTCGCCTTCGATTTTGTTCGTTAGGCGACAGCCAATGTTCCCACGCTCGAAAATTTGCTGCGCGCGCTTGGTCTTTTCGTTCTCGGGGCCCAGGATCAAATCGCCCCGCGCTGCGTATTTGATTCGCCCCGGCTCCGGTACGGAAACGCCGATGTAAACAGCCGCCGGCAACGCCTGCATTTTCGTGGCGGCATGGATCCGCTCGACGTTATCGACGCCGTTTTGGAGACAGATCATAAGCGCGTTGGACGCTAACAACGGCGCGATTTCTTTTGCGCTCGAAACCGTGTCATGTGATTTCACGCAAAACAGCACCAGTTCGGCATCGGCCACCGCGCCGATATCGGCAGTTGCCTCGACCTTTACCGCCTGCTCGCCCGCCGCCTGTTCAATGATCAGGCCGTGTGCGTTTACAGCATCGACGAAAGCTTTCCGCCCAATCAACACCACGGGCGCTCCCGCTTGGGCCAGCCGTCCGCCGAAATACCCGCCTACTGCCCCGGCTCCGACCACGACGATCCGCGGCCAGCTCTGCGAATCGCTCATAACACCCCATCAGTCACCGAACAAGCGAGACTCCGCAATCATCTGGATAACCGCCGTGTTGACATGAATGCTCGTCGTGTCGAGGAATGAAACTTCGCTCAACACGATTTCGTCTGGAGCACCATTCGTGGCGCGAAGATGCAATGCCGTGAAGATTGGAGGTCATCCGCATATCGCCTTTTTACGTGTGCCGGAGAGCTTCAGCAGGAGAGATTCGCGTGGCATAACGCGCTGGAATTAGACACGCAATCACGGCGACAACGACAAGTACCAACGGCACAGTAACAAAAGTAAACAAATCGGTGGAGGACACAGCGAAAAGCAGACTCGACATAAGACGCGTGATGAACATTGAAACCACCAGACCGACCGCCGCACCGATCGAGACGAGAACTAATCCGGGGCGAACGGCGAGGACCAAAATATCGCGGATTTGCGCACCAAGCGCCATTCGAATGCCAAACTCCTGGACGCGTTGTTTCACCAGAAAAGCAGTGACGCCGTAAATGCCCAGGCTGGCGAGAAACAGCGCCAGGGCAGCAAATGTGGACATAAGAAACAAAGCTAATCGACGTCGTGCCATGGAACTGGAGATCAACTCATCCATGGTTGTTACGCCATAAACCGGAAGCTCCGGATCAATTTGCTCCATAGTGCGCGTCAGGAGCTGTCTTGTCGTGGTAAGGTTCGCAGAGGTGTGAAGAAACACTGCAACCCTATAACCCGAGCGCTGAAGAATCGATCCGTATAAGCGTGGTTCTGGCGGTTGATCCAACCCGTGGTCCAGCACATCGCCGACCACGCCGATAATTTCAGAGTCGGTGGCTGTCCTAGCAGAGTCGGTGGCTGTCCTCTTAGAGTCGCGCACATGTTGTCCAATCGGATCTTGTTGCGGGAAGAATTTTCGGGCGAACGCTTCATTCACAACGACAACGTTGGTTGCGCCATAATCATCATGATCCGTGAAGACGCGTCCTTTCCTTAGCGGAAGCTTCAGGAGAGCGAAATAATTTGGGCTCACCGCGCCGTAATCAGCGGTGTACTCTTCTTGGGCGGAGGTAGCATTGTCTGGAAATGAGAACGCGATCAAATTCCTAACGTTGCTCAAGAATGGAACATTTGTGCTCAACCCAACCGCAACGCTCTGCACACCTGGTGCAGCCTCCAAGCGCTGAACCAATTCGCGCGCGAGTCGCCCGCGCTGGGGCGGATTCAAATAATGATTGGCGTCGGGATTGTTTGGCACCGGGATCCAGATTTGCGCGACGGTTACACCGCGCGGATTAATGCCCGGTCGTTCGCGAAGCATGGCCGAAAAACTCCGGATCAATAATCCTGCGCTGATCAACAAGACCACGGACAAAGCGACCTCCAAGGTCACTAGCGCTGCCCGGGAGCGGCTTTGGTGAATCCCGTGTTCTCCGCCGGTGCGGCCGCCTTCTTTCAAATCGTCATTTGGGTTGGTCATCGTGGCGTGAAATGCCGGACCTAGCCCGAACAGAATCCCACTGAAGACCGACAGCACAAGGGCCAGAGCGATTACTCGCCAGTCGCCATGGATTTCATTTAGCCGAGGGACCTCTTGAGGCAGCAACGCGAGCAACGAGCCGCGGGCGAATCGCAAGACGAGTAGAGCTGCCGCCGCGCCGGTCAAAGAGATGAGCACACTCTCGGTCAGGACCTGACGCACCAGTCGAGAGCGGGAGGCTCCAAGCGCCTGACGAATCGCAAATTCGCGCATTCGCGTCAACGAGCGCGCGATCAGGAGAG